>Ga0265314_10002547_pt1 | contig 18537 bp, 12 predicted proteins | sample 4126metaG_FD_203106 | JGI IMG/M metagenome (GOLD analysis project Ga0265314, IMG submission 203106) | Rhizosphere microbial communities from Carex aquatilis grown in University of Washington, Seatle, WA, United States - 4-1-26 metaG | ecosystem: Host-associated > Plants > Roots > Rhizosphere >... | reverse complement strand
CCGCGATCGCGGGATGGCGGAACATCAGCGCCTCCACTTCCGCGGGCCACACCTTGAAGCCCGACGCGTTGATCATTCGCTTCAGGCGATCAGTGATGAAGAAATATCCGTCTTCGTCCACACGGCCCAGGTCGCCCGTGCGGAAGAAGCGCTTTCCGTCGAAATCGATGAAGGCCGCGGCGGTTGCTTCGGGCCGCTTCCAGTAGCCGGAAAAAACCATCGGCCCGTGCACGATGATTTCGCCCTGCTCGCCCGTGGGCATCTCGCGCAAGGTTTCCGGGTCGACCACGTGCGCGTCGCAGCTGATGAACGGCACGCCCAGGCATTGCTGCTTGGGCCGATCAGGCGGGTTGCTGTGCGATGGCGCGGCTGTCTCTGTCAGGCCGTAGCCTTCGCCGTAGGCCAGGCCGTATTGCTCCAGCAATCGCTGCGCCACCGCTTGGGGCATCGCCGCGCCGCCGCCGCCGATGTGCCGCAGGCTCGACATGTCGTACTGCGCGAAGTTCGGGCTGGCGAGCAGGTCGATGACCATCGTCGGGATGTTTGTCCACGTCGTCACATGCCAGCGCGAGATCAGGCGGCCGGCCAGGTCGCGGTCCCAGCGCGGCATGAGCACGAACGTGCCGCCGTTGTAGATGCCCGCATGCATCACGCTCACGATGCCGGTGATGTGGAACATCGGCACGACCAGCAGCGACACGGCCTCCGCCGATCCATTGCCCCACAGCGAGCTGGCCACTGCGTTGTGCATGATGCTGCGATGCGGATGCATGCAGCCTTTCGGCAGGCCCGTTGTGCCGCTGGTGTAGGGAAGCAGCGCGAGGTCTTCGGGGCCGGCGGTGAGGTCGGGCAACGGCAAGTCGTTGGCAAGCGCGTCGGTCCACGACATCACATCGCCGCCATCCAGAGTCGGCAGCGCGTGGCGTGTGAGCAGCCAATCCGTCCACGCGGGCGGAACAGCATCGGCATCGGGGCTTGCGGGATCGAACATGTCGGTGAACTGCGTGACGATCATGTGCGAAAGCCGCTGCGCTTCGGGCAATGCGTTGTTCGCCTTCGCGAGCTCGGCCGCGAGATCGCCGGTGGTGATCGCAACCTTCGCGTCCGGGTCGATGATGTAGTGCTTGAGCTCCTCGGCGCGGTTCATCGGATTGACCGGCACGACCACCGCGTTGGCGCGCAGGATCGCGAAGTGCGCGATCAGCAACTGCGGGCAGTTTTGCATGTTGAGCATCACGCGATCGCCCTTCTGCACGCCCATCTCTGCGAGGCGAGCAGCGAGGCGCTCCGCCGCTTGCACAACTTCGCGATAGCTCCATGCGCGACCGAAGAAGATGACGCATGCCTTGTCCGGATAGCGCAGCGCGCTGATCGCAAGGTTGTGCCACAGCGACGTGGCTGGCGGCGTGAGCGAATACGGCAGGCGCGCGGGCCAGAACTTGTAATGCGGGCGATCCATGAGGGCCGAGATTACTTCTTTTCCCAATGCGCGGCGAAGACGTCCGCGACGGACGGATGCGCCTCGATGCGCTCCATCAGCGCGAAAAACTCGGGCCGATGCTCTTTCAGGTGCGGGCGCGTTCCCGACCACCTGGACACCACCGCCGCAAGGAAATCAAGCGCGCCGGGCTCGTCGCCGTTGAAGAACGCAGACGCAGGCATGAACGTATCCGCGAAGATGTCCCAGTGCTTGTGCAGCCGCTCGCGCGTGCCGGCGCGGATGGCGTCGAGCGACTCCTTGTCCCGCGTGCTCGTGAAGCGTTCGGGGAAATCGAGGATCGTGATGCAGCTGTAGCAATTGGCCGGGATGTAGACAAGCCCGCGGATCGCCTGCATGCGCGCTGCTTCGTCCTTCGGCAGCAGCAGGCCGGGTTCGCACATGAGGCCCAGCTGGATCAGGATCGCGGCGCTTTCGGTCATCACGCTGCCGTCGGGGAACACCAGCGTGGGAATCTGCGCGAGCGCGTTCACCTTGCGCAGATCGTCGATCGCGGACGATGCCTCCCAGCTCGCCGCGCTGACGATGCGAAAGTCCACCTGCGCGATGCGCAGCGCCATCTCGACCGATGCCGAACCCGAACCCTTGAAGCCGTAGAGTGTGTACATATCAGTGCTCGTGCCGGTGATGCGTGTCAGGATAGTGCGCGTGGTTGTGCACGAGCGCCGCATGGTCATGCGCATGCGAATGCCGCGTGCCCGGAGCGACCGCGGGTTCGTGCGCGTGGGCGTGGGCGTGATGCTCGTCGCCTTCGCCGTGCACGTGTTCGTGTGCGTGCGACATCGCGATATGCGAATGCGCATGCTCGTGCCTCTCCGACAGATGCAGCGCGACGCCGGCCGCCATCAACGCGCCGGCCGCAAGCAGCGACGACGTGACCGGGTCGCCCAGCCACATCACGGACACGATCGCACCGAAGAACGGCGCGACGGAAAAGTACGCACCCGTGCGCGCACTGCCAAGGCCGCGCAATGCCAACACGAAGAGCGTAAGGCTCGCGCCGTAACTCGCGAAGCCGACGATCGCCGCGCCCGCGATCGTCGATGCCGACGGCAGCCGCGCGCCCAGCGCAAGCGCGAGCACAAGGTTCGTCGCGCCCGCGGCCAGGCCCTTGATCATCGCGATCCACGATGCATCCGTCAGCGATACCTTGCGCGTAAGGTTGTTGTCCACGCCCCAGGCCAGGCACGCGCCGAGCACGAGCAGCGCCGGCTGCCACCCTGCCCATTCCACTGATCCCGGCCAGCTGATCACCACCGCGCCCGCTACGATGCAGAGGAACCCGGCGAACACGCGCGCATCGACGTTCTCGCGAAACACGATCCATGCGATGAGTGCGGTGAACACTGCCTCGGCGTTGAGCAAGAGCGATGCCGAAGACGCAGGCATCGCAACCAGGCCCAGCATCAGCAGCACGGGGCCGATCACGCCGCCCGCGACGACCGCGCCTGCGAGCCACGCAGCTTCGCCCTTGGGCAATCGCACGGGCGCGGCGCGTGTTGCGATGCGCACAATTGCAAGGCCCAGACCCGATCCGAGGTAGAGCAATGCAGCAAGCAGCCACGGGCTCGCATCCGCGAGCAATGCCTTCGCCAGCGGCGTGCCTGCGCCGAAGAGCAGCGCGGCGGCAAGAGCGGCGATGACGGGGCGCGGGATCACACGCCGATTATTCACAATCCCGAGGCGGACGCCTTGCTGGCTCGACTACACGCCCGGGGCAGCGGGCGCTTTTGGCATGACCGCCCAATTGATCGTGATCGGCATCGTCGCGAGTTGCCCCGGTAGCGAGAACAGCAAGTTCATCACGCGGCGGCCTTCGTCCGAATTTCGAAAGCCAGTCAGGAATGGAGAGCTCATGAATGCATCCAGATGCCCCTGCTCACTCAGATCGGGGGCTCGCAGAATCTCATCGATCATCGCCGGCCCGGCATGTCCGCGCATTCGACTCCACTCGTGGAACATCATCAGTTCGCATGGGTCATCGATGTCGGCTGGCACTTCGATCGCTTGCTGCGGATTGAGCCCGCGTTCGATCATGAGTCGGGTGAGGACGGTCTGGACCCCGTCGGGCCTCGAGTTGTCCAAAGCCTCGAGCGCTCCATGGAAGTCTCCCTTGAGGATCAGCGCTCGTGCCACATATTGCTGCTGTCCAACTACCGGATCGAGCGCCAGCGTTTCCGCCACTCCGACGGCAGCGTTGAAGTGCTTGTTCGCCTCATCCGTCGACTCGCACGCCTGTGCGGCAAGCAGGTGGGTTTGCCACTTCATGCGAAGAGGAAGATAGCGGAGGTTTGGGGGCAATGTCGCCTCCCAGATATCGAGCACCCGCGATGCGTCGTTGAATTGCGAGCGACTCAGCAGCGCTTGGGCCAACTCCCCCATCGATCTGCGCATCCATTTCTTAGATGGCAAGAATTGTCGCCTCCCGTCACGTCGAACGGTGTAAGTTTTGTTCAAGTGGCCGGTGGATAGTTCACGTTGCCGCTGATAGTAAGTCCTCCTTTGAATAACCTGTTGGGCCGCCTTGAGCCTCTCCGGTTTGTCCGCCTTCTTTGCGGCATACAACTCGGCGGTCAACGGATCGGAAGATTCGCTCTCGAGCTTTGCGTGCATCGTCCTCGATGCCTGCGCGGCGAGCTCTCGATCGGATAAATCGAGCTTGTCGCCGACCACGCGCGCAAGCACTGGAGTGGGCAATTCCTCGAGCAGGCTCAATTCGCCGATGCCTCTCGTGGGCGGGCGAGGCACGAGGCAAACCGGAAACGACAAAGGAGCGTTGTCGTCGTCGGACTTGAAATACACAAGCGATTCCTTGATAAATGTCTCTTCGTCCTTCGTGAACGGCCGATTCTTCGGCGGCTCGACGGTTGTGTGTTCAGGCACGACGATCTTCAAGGGCTTGGTGAACTCACCGTCGATGATCACGCTCAGGCCGTGATGCCCCGCTTGCAACTCGCCAAGATCGATTCTGCTTCCCTCGGACGGAACCTGGACGTCCACGCGCCGCAATCCGGGCTGCAGGCAGCTCAGGCCCGCGGCCAGCCTCTCGCCGCCCGACGAAAGGCTGGGCCCCAGCGTCACGGAAGTCAGCGTCGTACCCGGGCCGCCCTGTGCCCGCGCATGAAGTTCAAGTGCTATCCATGCGCTGGGTGGCCACTTCATGACGAATTCGGCCTCGGGCTTTACAAGTGCATCCAAGTTGAGGTCGCAGCCCGTCACCCGGCCGCTGTACATATCGACGAGGTCTTGCACCTTGGCAGACCTGGCATCGAGTGCGGCTGCCTTCTCCGCTTCGCTTGTGCCGTACGAAAAGCGCAGCCGCCCGAGCGCTACGTCGAATGCTTCAGCCAGCATGTCGTGCGCGCGTTGGAGCGCCTGGGCCCGATCTTGGGCCGCGCCACTGGGCGGTGTTGCAGGAGCAACCTCCGACAAGCGTCGCGGATCGCCCACTGGGTTGGATGTCAGCTTCATGTTGGAGCCTTCGATGTTCGTGCCAGTGGGTAACGCGGCGGATCGTTTGGTTCCGCGCCAATCCATACGTCGATAATCCGCCGATGCCGCGCCGCTCAGCACAAAACGACTCGATCACCGCCGTGCAAGGCATCGAAGTCGGCCACTTCACCGACACGCGCCGGCCCACGGGCTGCACAGTGATCCTCACGCAGGCGGGCGCTGTGGCGGGCGTCGATGTGCGCGGCGCCGCGCCCGGCACGCGCGAAACCGACCTGCTCGACCCCACTCATCTCGTCGATCGCGTGCATGGCGTGCTGCTTTCGGGCGGCAGTGCGTGGGGGCTCGATGCCGCGACGGGTGTGATGCGCTGGCTCGAAGAGCGTGGCGTGGGCCTTAACGTGCGCGTCGCGAAAGTGCCGCTCGTGCCGGCCGCAGTGCTCTTCGACCTGTTCGTCGGCGACCCGAAGATTCGCCCCGACGCACGCGCAGGCTACGAAGCATGCAAGGCCGCATCGACACGCGCGCCTGCCGACGGCAACGTCGGCGCAGGCGCGGGCGCGAGCGTCGGCAAGATTTTCGGCTTCGATCGCGCGATGAAGGGCGGCATCGGCAGCGCATCGATCACCGTCGATGGCGTGACAGTCGGCGCAATCGTCGCGTGCAATGCGTTGGGCGACATCGTCGATCCCGACACCGGCCGCGTCATCGCAGGCGCGCGCAAGAAAGGCGGCAAGTCACTGCTCGACTCGCGCCGCGCGATCTTGAAGGGCGAAGGCCCCAAGCCCATCATCAAAGGCACCAACACAACCATCGGCGTTGTCGCGACCGATGCGCCGATCACGAAAGCTCAAGCAGCTCGACTCGCGACGATGGCCCATGATGGGCTCGCGCGCGCGATCAACCCCGTGCACACGATGTCCGACGGCGACACGATGTTCGCGCTGGGCACGGGCCGCGCGAAAGCGTCGCCGGGAATGATGGTGCTGGGCACTCTTGCAGCCGAGGTGACGGCGCGTGCGGTTGTGCGCGCCATTCGTGCAGCGGAAGGATTGCACATCGGCAAGCTCCATTTACCGGCCGCAAGCGACTTCGAGTGACCGTCGCGTGATGAACTTGGCGTGACGATGCGTTACTTCTGAATGCGCACATAGCTGTGCTGCGCATCACATCATTTCCTGCGAAACTCGTCACACTGGTATTGCTTCGACCTGAAGCCGAAGGCACCCGCGACGCGAAAGCCTGATGTTATTGCCGTCTCGGATGGCAGACGCGTCGCGGGGGGCTTGAGTCTGGAGAACGCTCCTAGAGAACGCTGTTACGCAGCGCCTTTTCCACCACTGCATCGAGCGCGCCGTCCACCACGGCTTGCGCGGAAACGAGCTTGATCGCGCCGGACTTCAGTAGCTTCGCAAGCAGCTGGCGCGTCATCGAATGCGGCTGGCCGCTCTTGCCCGTGAACATGAACAGCGTGCCGTGCGGGCTGGCCCATGTGACCTGGAAGCGCTCCCATCCGTTCGCGGTGAGCATCTCGATCCACGCGCCGGGCTGGAACTGGTCGACCGGCAAGTCGGGCATGTCGTCGCCATCGGCGCCGGGATGCGTGATGTTCTCTTCGCCCGGCTGCGTGGACGAGAACACCTTGCGCGGCGGCAGCGTCGCGTGCGTGTCCATGAAGCCGGAATCCTTCGCTTCGCCCGGTGCGAGCCACGCCGAATCGTCGCCCTCGCCCATCATCTCTTCGAGTTCTTCGCGCGACATCTTCGGCGCTTCGGACGGCTTCGCGTCGGCCGGGTCGCCGCTTCCGCCCCCGCGCAACGCGAGGCGATGCAGCTTCGACAGGTAGTCGAGAAAACGCTGCGCGGACTGCGGTGAATAGTCGATCGTCGCAAGGCCGTTGCGAATCTTCTCGACCAGCGGCGCGATCATCTTGATCAGCCGCGTGGTCTGCGCCCCGGCAACGGTGGGCTGCGCACTCCACACGAGATCCGTCAGCACCGACGTGAACCCGCCGGGGTCGTGCGAGCCCGTCGCATCCGCGAGCCGCGCCTGCGCGATCACCTGCGCCCACGGCCCGGTGACGAAGGCGACGATCTCTTTCGTTGCGCCGTTCAGGTCCGGGCGCTGGCGCAAACCCTTCGCAACCTTTTCGGCGAGGAGGTTGCGCTGCTCCGCATTGAGCAGTGCGCGCACGGCTTTTTCGCGATGGTGGCGATCGCGCTTGAGCACTTCGGCCCACGCGTCGTCGAGCGTTTTGAGCGCGAAGTCGAAAGGCTCCGCGCCGGGCACGCGCGTTTCGCGCAGCACCTCCACTGCCTGGCGCAGCGGTTCGATGAATGCCTTGAAGCCCGGTGCATCCACCGTCTCCCACGCAAGGCTGCGCTGCGTCAACTCTTCGAGCAAGCGGCGCGCGGGATGGGTCTTGTCGCTGAAGAATCGCGGATCGTCCAGCGCGAGGCGCATCAGCGCGGGTTCAAGTTCGCGTACGCATTGCTGCACGGGCACGAGCAGGCGCGCATCCGTCGAGATGTTGTCGAGCATCAACCGCACGACTTCTTGCGCGAGCATCTGCGCGGGCTCGCGCTGCGGAGCACGCCCTTCGGCCAGCGCCTGCGCATCGGCGCGCTGGCGCGCCCGCATGCGCTCGACGACCGCGTCCACTTGCTTCATGTTCTCCAGCGCATCGACCGCCGCGGGCAACGTGGCGCCGAACGCGGTGCGTCCGTCCTTGTTGCTGTCTTCGAAGTCACCAGTGACAAGCTTGCGCAGCTCGCGCAAATTCAGCAGCTTGTGGTCCGCGGGCTGCGGCGTTTCTTGCGCGAGCACGGCCTTGAACTGCGCTTCGACGACGCCTTGCTTGCGCATCCAGCCCGCAAGCTCGGTATAGACCCGCGCAAGCTCCGGGCCGAGTGCTTCGCCCAGTTGCCCCATCCACCGCGCGCGCATCGGCGAGGGAATGGGGCTTTGCATCGTGACCGTGCGCAGGCTGCGCACGTAGACCTGCGGCCGCAGCGGGTTGCGATCGGGCTGCACGCTTTTCAAGCCTTGCACCGACGAGATGAGCGAATTGAGCTCGGTCAGCTCGGCTTCGACCTGGCCGTTCACCGCCTGCAGCATGCGCATGTGTTCGACGTTCTCGCGCATCTGCTCTTCGCCCATGATTTCGAGCGAATCGAAACTCAGGGTGGAAACCTTGCGCGTATCGCCCGCGATGGCATGCGCGAATTCCGACAGCAGCGCTTGCGGATACGCGTCGCACAGCGCGGCTTCGTGCTTCATGAGCGTGCGCGCGGCGTCGGTGAGGATCCGCCGCTCGATGTCGTCGGCCATCACCGCGCGCCGCTGCATCGTCTCGGCCGCGCGCACGACGATGCGTTGCATCAGCACGCGCCCTTGCGCCGCGGCCTCTTTCATGCAGGCCCGATAAAGCGCCTGGTAAGTCGGAGCCGTGCCCGTGGCTGTCCCTGTCGTCATGCCCGAAGCTTAACGAGCCTCGGGCAAGATGTCATTTCAGAGCTTTAAAACGCACGCGGTGCGGCTTCGCGGCCTCTTCGCCGAGGCGCTTGCGCTTGTCGGCTTCGTATTCCTGGTAGTTGCCGTTGAAGAAGGTCCACTGCGAATCGCCTTCGGCCGCGAGGATGTGTGTCGCGATGCGGTCGAGGAACCAGCGGTCATGGCTGATCACCATCACGCAGCCCGCGAATTCGAGCAGCGCGTCTTCGAGCGCGCGTAGCGTTTCGACGTCAAGGTCGTTCGACGGCTCGTCCAGCAGCAGCACGTTTGCGCCTTGCATCAGCGTCTTCGCGAGGTGCAGGCGCCCGCGTTCGCCGCCCGAAAGCAGGCCCACTTTCTTTTGCTGGTCGCCGCCGTTGAAGTTGAATCGCCCAGCGTACGCGCGGCTGGGCATCTGGAACTTGCCGACGGTGATGATGTCGAGGCCGCCGGAGATGTCTTCCCACACGGTCTTGTCGTTGGCGAGCTGGTCGCGGCTTTGATCGACGAAAGCGAGTTGCACCGATTTGCCGATCGTCACTTCACCGCTGTCCGGCTTTTCGCGGCCCGCGATCATCTTGAACAGCGTCGACTTGCCGGCGCCGTTGGGCCCGATGATGCCGACGATCGCGCCCGGCGGCACCTTGAACGACAGGTTGTCGATCAGCATGCGGTCGCCAAACGATTTGGTGACGCCCTTGAATTCGATAACTTCATTGCCCAGTCGCTCGGCGACAGGAATGAAGATTTCCTGCGTCTCGTTGCGCTTCTGGTATTCGAAATCGGACAGCTCTTCAAAGCGCGCAAGGCGGGCCTTGCTCTTGGCTTGCCGCCCCTTGGGGTTCTGGCGCGCCCACTCCAGCTCCTTTTTCATCGCCTTCATGCGCGCGTCTTCGGTCTTTTGCTCCTGCTCCAGCCGCGCTTCCTTCTGTTCGAGCCACGAGCTGTAATTGCCCTTCCACGGAATGCCCTGGCCGCGGTCGAGCTCAAGAATCCATTCGGCCGCGTTGTCGAGGAAGTAGCGATCGTGCGTGATGCCGACCACGGTGCCCGGAAAGCGCGCGAGGAATTGTTCGAGCCACTCGACCGATTCGGCGTCCAGGTGGTTGGTGGGCTCGTCTAGCAGCAGCATGTCGGGCTTGGACAGCAGCAGGCGACACAGCGCGACGCGGCGCTTTTCGCCACCGGACAAATTCTTGATGACGGCGTCCCACTCGGGCAGACGCAATGCATCCGCCGCAATTTCGAATTGATGTTCGTCGCCGCCGCCCGCCGCGGAGATGATCGCTTCGAGCTTGGCCTGTTCTTCGGAGAGCTTGTCGAAATCCGCATCGGCCTCGCCGTACGCGGCATACACCTCTTCGAGGCGCTTCTTCGCGTCGTTCACTTCGCTCATTCCGCCTTCGACGGCTTGACGCACGGTCTCTTCAGGGTCGAGCTGCGGCTCTTGAGGGAGATAGCCGATCTTGAGGTTGGGCATCGGCGTGGCTTCGCCTTCGATCTCGGTGTCGATGCCGGCCATGATTCTGAGCAGCGTCGACTTGCCCGAGCCGTTGACGCCGAGCACGCCGATCTTCGCGCCGGGGAAGAACGAAAGCGAGATGTCCTTGAGGATCTGCCGCTTCGGCGGCACGATCTTGCCGACGCGGTTCATGGTGAAGACGTATTGAGCCAAGGTGAACTGCCTGTTGCTGTTGCAGTCGCTAATGCGATTGCGATGCGGTTACGGGAAAGAGCGCGATTATCGCCCGTCGCGAATTCGCCCTTCAGCCGTTGGCGTCGTTGTCCTCCCGCTTCTGGCGCTGCACGTGCATGACCAGATCGAGCTTCTGTTGGTCATTCAGCGAGTCGATGATAATTCTCAAGGCTTCGTCGGGATTCCCTGCGATCTCATCATCGGTGAGCAGGTCGGCGCGCTGCGCGGCATCCTGCCTTGACTTGCCGGCCCTTTCTTCGAGCTCTTGCGCCTGTTTGTCGAGCTCGCTCCGCGCAAGTTCTTCGCGTTTGTTGCGCGTGTGCGCCTGCCAGATCAGCTTTCCCGCTGTCACCGTCGCGCCCAGAACACCGATTGCCGCAGGTTCGCTTGAGACAACGGCTCCGAGCCCCCCGATGGTGGTGGTCATGTAGGTCTGCGCGACGAGCGTGGTCGTCGGCGTAAGAGTGAAGAAGTACGGAGCCGAAGAAAGAAGTCCGAAGGCGGCGCAGATGCCGACGGCAGCGAACGGGTCGACTTCGGCGACCCCTGCTTCGTCCATCCATCTGTGAATGATCGGCGCGGCCACGGCCATCGTCCCGCCGGTGCTGAGGCCCACGTATATGGCGTTCTTGATGTCGGTGTATCCGTCCGGCTTGCGTGTGTCCACGGCGTCGACGGTCGCCTGTTCGTTTTTTAGTCTCAATGCGACCAGCTCCAACATCCATGCGATTACAAAAGGAGCGTTGGCCGCGAGCAGCCTGACCCCTGCCGTCGTGGCCGTGGGGTCGAGCGGCTCTTGCGCGAACCAGTAGTTGGCCGCGGCGGAGAAAGCGAAGCCCCCCGATGCCGTGAACGGCAAGCGCAGCAGATCGATCAAGACACGCTTGGCGATCGAGGCACCTTGCATGTCCGGCATCGGCAGCGGGCAATGCAGGGCCACTTGCTCGTTGGCGACGACCTGGGTCCGGATATCGTTGCGCCAGAGGTGCCAGAAATTCTCGCGCGTGAACGGAACCTCCAGCGGCTTGGTCCGGTTTCCCGCTGTGCTTCTCTCGATCGCGAAGATCGAGGACATCAGGATCGTGCAGAAGCCTGCCGTCGCGCTGGTGTAGAAGGCGCTTTGCACTTCGTTTGCCGCAAGGCGCGCTTCCGGCGCGCCGGGCGCCACGTTGGTCTGGCCTGCGATCACCGCGTTCGAGTTGGAAACGACGGAGGCCATCAGGAACAGGTACACCGCGTAGCGCAAGACATCCCCCAGCGGCTCCTGGGGAACACGAAGCGGCGTTCCGGCAAGCTCTCCGGGCGTGTTGATCAGCTTCTGCCAGGCGGCCAGCAGCACGACGACGGCGCCGGCCGCGCTTCCGATGTTGACGGTATGGACGATCGGGGAGAGCGACGCCGCGAACGCGATGCCGGTGGTGGCCTCCGCCATGCTGCGCTCCTCCAGGGTTTGCGTCGCAAGCAGCACCAACGAGAGCAGCACGTAGTAGCGATAGGCCCAGGGCATCGAATCGATCGCGCCGCCCGTGCACTTCACCAGGATGCCCTCCAGGGCCATGATCGCGTCGCTGACTTCGGTCATTCGCTCCGGGTCGATCGTCTTGAGCACATGCCCGACCCCGGCAAGGGCGCCGAAAGCGGCGGCGCCGTAGACCCCTCCCTCGACGCTGATCGACGTGAGACCGAGCACGCTGAACCCGGCCATGGCGCCGGTGAGCGTCGCCCCCCCGGTGCGCACGATGTGAACGCCACATTGGCGCGCGAGATCGCTCAGCCGTTCGGAGACGGGCGGCGCAGGCTGCGGGGCCTTGTTGGCGTCGTCGAGTACGGGGAGGTGGCCATGCTTGATCTCGTGCAATTTGACTGCTGGTTGGCCAAGCGAGGAGCGCATGTGCGTATGTACTTCCTGTCTGCGGTCACGCCGACTGCGTGCCTTGCGTTTCGTTTTGCGATTGTGTCAATTGGCGGTGCGCGACATCGCGCATGGCGCGAATCGATTCGACGGCCGTTCCCACAACCGTTCCGATGGCGCCCGCGGGGTTCTCGGCGTGCTTCAAATCGACGCGAACGCAAAAGAGCATCTTGTCGATGCCGGGCGCGAGCGCGTACCAGCCGTGCAGCCCCGCCGGCGTGTGAAAGTTGTGCTCGAGCAGGCGGCGATAGAACGCAGCCTCTTCGTCCAGCTTGAATTCGCCGAAATCGACAATGACCGTGGCGCCGTCGGGATCGAGCACACCATAGTGCACAAGCGTCAGCTCGACACCGCCGAAATCGAAAGTCTCCCCACGCACGAGTGCATCGGCATCGAGCCCGATCCACGACGCGAATTCGCGCACGGCCGATTCGAACTTCGACGGCACCGCGCGCATTTCCTCGAGCTTCTTCAGCAGCGCATCGACGGCGGGTTGCGCGTTCGGCTGCGATGCGGATTGCCTTGCGCGGCGAATCGCGTCTGCGAGACTTTCGTCCTGTGGAGATTGCGGAGTTTCCGGAGACTGCGAACTCATCATTTCCTCCCGGAGCGTTGCCCCGTGAGGACTGAGTAACAGCCCGAGGGAATCGGTTCAATCGGCGATGTTCAATCGCTCAATCGCCGGAGGGACCCAGGCTGTTCTTCAGCGCGGCCTTGGCGACCTGGTCGAGCGCTTCGTCGACGACGTTGCGCTCCGCGATCACCTGGATGTGGCCTTGCGTACGCAAGCGATCAAGCGTGCGGCGCGACATCGAATGCGCCGTGCCCGCCTGCGACGTGAACATGAACAACGTGCCCGCCGGGCTGGCCCACGTGAGTTGTGCGCGAATCCATTCGCCCTTCACGCTGAGCTCGACCCACGTGCCGGTTTTCATGTCATGCGCCTTCGCGCTGGCGGGCGGCTCTTCGACCGCCGCGGCTTCGGGGCTTGCGACGTGTTCGGGCGCAAGCACGTCTTCTTCGATCCAGCCGGAGTCTTCGGACTCTTTCTTGTCGAGCCACAGCATCGCTTCGGCCGCTTCCTCGTCGGTGAAGCGCGACTCTTCGGCTTCGATGGCATCGGCTTCGGCCTGCGCGGCGGCGTCGCTACCTTCGTTCACAGCCGCCTTGTGGATCACGATGAGGCTGTTGAAAAAGCGCGTCGTCAACTCGGGCGGGTATTCGATGCGATGCAGGCCCTCGCGCAGCTTCGAAAGCAGGCCCGGGATCATCTGCACGAGACGCTTCGATCGCCCGCGCGTCGCGGTGCTCTTCTGCACGCTCCACACGAGGTCATCGACCATCGCGCGGTAGCCGTAAGGATCATCCGACCCGTCGGCGCAGCTCAATTGCGCTTCGGCGACCACTTGCGCCCACGACGTGCGCAGGAAATCGCCCACGAAGTCGGGCACGTCGAGTTCCTTCACCGACTCCGCAAATTCCGAAGCGAGCTTTTGCGCGAGGAGGTTTCGCTGTTCCGCGTGCAGTAGCGCGCGCGCGGCTTCTTCGCGGCGCTGGCGCAATGCGGCATCGTGATCGGTCCATCGGTCCTGCAGGTTGTCGAGCAGTTCGCCGAAGGTGTCGGCATCGACCACCTTGCTTCCGAGCCACTTCACCGAATCCTCGACGGTCGCGATGAAGCGCTTCCAGCCGGCGTCGTCTTCGCCGGAGTAGCCGAGGCTGCGCTGTGTCACCTTGTCGAGGAACAGCCGCGCGGGATGCGTGCGGTCGGAGAAGAAGCGCGAATCCTCCTCGGACAGCTTGAGGACGCCCGGCTCCATCGCGGCGAGCTGCGCCTTGAAGCCGGGCAGCAGGCGCTTGTCCTTCGAGAGGTTCTCGAACATGAGCCGCACAACTTCCGCCCCCAGCTGCACACCGATGCGCTGCTGCGGCGGGTCGCTGGCGATCTTCTCGCGCTCGGCGAGCATATCCTTCGGGCCGTCGTCTTCGGACTTCTTCTGCTTCGGCCGGTCTTCGAGCTTCTTGATCAGCTCGTCGGCCGCTTTCATCTCCTGCAGCAGCGACATCGATGCGGGCATCGTGTGCAGGAATTCGGGGCGTGCGGCGTTCGCATCGAAATCGCCGTGCAGCAGCTTGCGTAATTTGTCGAGCGTGAGAAGCGTCTTCTGCACGGAGTCGGCGACTTGCGCCGTCACGACACCGGGCTTCGCAGCGCGCCCGCCGATCGGCACCGCGGGCTCCACGCCGCACGAGCCGAGCCAGTCGTACAGCTCGCGATAAAGCCTGCGCAGGTTCACGCCCAGCATGCCGGCCGCCGGCGCGATCAGCACTTCACGCATCTGCGTGTCGGGCACATAGATCGAGAGCGTCGATTGCAACGCCCGCACGAACACTTCGGGCCGGATCGGGTTCAAGCCCGGCTGGATCGTGCGCCAGCCCAGCAGCGTGGACACCAGCGCGTCGAGCTGGGGCAGCACGTCGTCGACAGCCAGCGAGACTTCTTGCGAAGCGCGCGCGACTTCGATGCTCTGGTCCAGCTCGGAGTCTTCGAAGAGACGAAGGTCCTCGAAGCGCAGCACCTCGGCATGCGCTTGCTCCTTGCCGCCGCCTTCATAGACGAGGCGCGTGAGTTCTTCCTTGTACGTCGCGAGGACGGCCTTGGAGTTCTTCGACAGCTCCATGACCGCATCCTTCAGGCCCACCTGCTGGAAACCGGCGATGCGCTTCTGGCTGTGCGGCAAAGTGGCGGAGACGAGACCCGACAGCATCTCGTTCACGATCATGTCGGATTGCTGCAGCATGGCCTCCAGGCAATCGTTGAGCGCGGGCTGGAAAGCCGTGGGGTCGTCGGAGACCCCGATGCGAAGCTTCAGCAGTTTGGCGGCCATGGAACTTGTCGTGAATGCTGGCGTGTCATGAGATGCCGAGGCGATTATGGGTCGCGCCCGAAGAGCTGCGTCACTTCAATTGTGGCGCTCGCAATCAATCGTAACGACGCGCGCCCCACGAGACAACCACGGCCCGCGCCCGATCCCATCCGATTCGTGAGACAATGTCGTCTCTTGCGCGGTCCCAGTTGCCCGCAAGCCCAGCAAACCTGCTGGGGCGGCAGTGCCTCCTTCCCCCGGTTGCGAAGCACATACCGGCCGCCCATTCCCCAACCATCTGCCTTTCGACTGGACCGGCGCTCATCCGATGCGCCACAGGGCCGATCCCGCGCCGGACATGGCGCAATGCGTATTCCCGAATGACATTTGACGAACTGAACCTCGCCCCCGCGATCCTGAAAGCGGTGCGCGAACAAGGCTACGAAACCCCCACCCCCATCCAGGCCCAGGCGATCCCCGCCGTGCTGGAAGGCCATGACATCCTAGGCGGCGCGCAGACCGGCACCGGCAAGACCGCGGCTTTCACGCTGCCTATGCTGCACAAGCTGTCCACGGGCAAGAGCAAGATCAACAAGTTCGGCAAGGACGGCATCGCCGCCCTAGTGCTGACCCCCACACGCGAACTTGCCGCGCAGGTCGAGGAGTCGATCCGCACCTACGGCAAGTACCTCCCGCTGGATTCCACCGTGATCTTCGGCGGCGTCGGCATGAACCCGCAGATCGCCAAGATCAGGCGCGGGGTCGACATCCTCGTTGCCACGCCCGGCCGCCTGCTCGACCTGCAGCAGCAGGGCAATCTCGACCTTTCGACGGTCGAGATCCTTGTGCTCGACGAGGCCGACCGCATGCTCGACATGGGCTTCCTGCCCGACGTGAAGAGGATCCTCGCGCTGCTGCCGAAAGAAAAGCAGTCGCTGCTGTTCTCCGCCACATTCAGCGACGACATCCGCGATCTGGCCAATGGCCTGCTGAAAAATCCGCAAAGCATCCAGGTCACGCCGCGCAACACCACCGTGCAGCGAATCACGCAAGTGGTCCACCCCGTGGGCCGCGCGAAGAAGAAAGAGCTGCTCGCGCACGTGATCAAGGAACACGACTGGTCGCAGGTGCTCGTGTTCACGCGCACCAAGTTCGGCGCGAACCATGTGGCCGAATACCTCATCAAGCACGGCATCACCGCGATGGCGTTGCACGGCAACAAGAGCCAGACCGCGCGCACGCAGGCGCTCGCCGGGTTCAAGAGCGGCGACATTCGTGCGCTGGTGGCCACCGACATCGCCGCACGCGGCATCGACATCGACGACCTGCCGCACGTCGTCAACTACGAAATCCCCAACGTCCCCGAAGACTATGTGCACCGCATCGGCCGCACCGGCCGCGCGGGTGCCGAAGGGCAAGCGGTTTCGTTCGTGTGCCTCGACGAAGAAGGCTTCATGCAGGAGATCGAACGCTTCACCAAGCAGCGCATCCCCGCGCAGGTCGTCGAAGGCTTCGGCGCGGAAGCCGGCGAGCGCGCCGAGCCCATCGCGATGGGACGCCAGACCATTTGGGGCGGCGTCGGCAGGCCGCCCAGCCGAGAAGTGATGGCCGCCGCCGCGAAGGCCGCGCGCCGGGAAATGATGGATCGCATTCGCGAGAACAAAGCGAACGGCTCCGCGAAGAATGATCGTCCCGAGTCCGGGCCCCGCACGCAACCGGCGCAGCGCCAGCAGCCGCAGCACGCGAGGCCGCCGCAGCCGCGCAGGGCAAGCAATGGACAGCAGAATGGCCAGCACCATTCCCAGCATCAACCGCGCGAGCGCGACGTGCGCGACGTTAGCGTTGCAGGCGATGTTCGCGAAGACCGCGACGACGACCGCATGCCGAGCAACATCGACCCGCTGCGCACCAACCTTCCAAGCCGCCGCGACATGACGGGCGTCAAGCGTGTCAACGCCAACGGCCAGCCCGACCCGACGCGCACCAGCATCGACAGCATGGGTGCGAGCAAGCGCGAACGCGGCCGCCGCACCAATGGCGGTGGCAATGGCGGTGGCAACAACGGCGCACGCAACTCCGGCGGCCGCTCTTTCGGCCGCTGAAGAGCAGGCGCAGGGAGTACGATGCGCGCGAATGAACGCGCATCGCCAAGTGCTGATCGCCGGGGCCACGGGCCTCGTCGGCCGCGAACTGCTGCAGGGCCTCCTGGCCGATAGCACCGTGGCGCAAGTACATGCGCTGGGCCGCAAGGCACCGCCCGCGTCGCATCCCAAACTGAAATTCCACAGAGTCGATTTCGCGGCGCTGCCCATGCTGCCCGCGATGAACGAGTGCTACATCGCCCTGGGCACGACCATCAAGGTCGCAGGCAGCCAACAGGCATTTCGTGCCGTCGACTTCGACGCCGTAGTGAATGTCGCGGGCGCCGCGCGAGCCGCAGGCGCGAAGAAGCTCGGTGTCGTGAGCGCCATGGGCGCCGATGCGAAGTCGTCGGTGTTCTACAGCCGCGTGAAAGGCGAGATGGAAGAAGCGCTGGAGTCGATCGGATTCGATGGACTTGTCATTGCGCGGCCTTCGATTCTCACCGGCGATCGCGCGGCCCTCGGCCAGCCCGTGCGCGGCGGCGAAGAGCTCGGATTGAAAGTCACGAACTGGCTGGGCGCGATCATTCCGGCGAACTACAAATCGATCCAAGCATCGAGCGTGGCGCGCGCCCTTCTCGCCAGCGTGGCGACGTCGAGCGGCGTGCGTGTGATGCTCTCCGGCGAACTCAGAAAATACTAGACGTCCGGCTGATGGCAGCGCATCGCGCGGCGATGGAAAAATCGCCGGCATGAGATCCAGCTCCGTTGCAACGCGCACCCGATCAATGTCCGGGGCGTCAATCGCCAACTTTTCATCCAGCGCCCGTGGAGCATTCGCGGGCCTCAGCTTCGCAGTCGATTCACCGCGTCCTCGGCGGCATTCTTCGGTTCCTGCTCGCGAGCTTCACGTTTGCAGGGGCGGATACCGGCATCTCTTTCTGGGATTCTCGAAGGAAGAACAGGAACGTTTCGGGTTCGCCGCAGCCGAAGGGTTTTGGCCGGGCAAGGACTACAAGGACGCGGCCGCCAACTACCGCATGAAGGGACGCTGGGAGGTCGAGGACACCGCATCGGCCGAGGAAGTGAATGTCGGCCCGATCGAAACGCAAGAACAGGCCAACCGTGTCAGGCGTGCGATCGACGCCCTGCGCGTCTCGGACTACGACAGGCAGAACGTGACAGCGCCGAATTGCGTCGGCGCCGTCGATGCCGTGGTCTGCATCCACCTGGGCACACCGCCCCTTGCCCCCGTCGGCAAATATGTGGCGGGGCCCAGCTACATCGAGAAACTCAGAAGGTTTATCGCACTTCGAATCGCCGACAACTTCGATGCAGGCGAAGTCGCGTCCGACGACGAGGCCTTCGAATAGCCTGAGCGCCGCGCTGCTAAGAGGCTGTCAGCTGCGCCGCGGGTGTGTCGACGCGCGGCAGCCGCCGCCGCCCCGCGAGCACCTGTTCAATATCGTCGGCGGCGCCGTCGATCAGCACGCGGATGGCTTTTTCCGCGCGCACAGGGTCGTGCGCAATCACGGCATCGA
>Ga0265314_10002545_pt1 | contig 18539 bp, 18 predicted proteins | sample 4126metaG_FD_203106 | JGI IMG/M metagenome (GOLD analysis project Ga0265314, IMG submission 203106) | Rhizosphere microbial communities from Carex aquatilis grown in University of Washington, Seatle, WA, United States - 4-1-26 metaG | ecosystem: Host-associated > Plants > Roots > Rhizosphere >... | reverse complement strand
GCGGAGCAAGCTGCCCTTATACGCGCGAGATGAGGGAATCGCTCGAATGGAAGGGCACGGAGTTCGTGGAGTACGACGTGGAATCCGACAGCGCCGCCTTCGATCGGATGCGCGCTCTTTCGGGCGGCCAGCGAACCGTGCCGATGCTGGTAGAAGACGGCAAGGTGGTAGAGGTCGGCTGGCAGGGCCGCGGGTGTATTGTAGGCACCGACCGGTGACGCCTATTTTGGCGCGTCGCCCAAGCCGAGCGTCTTCAGGATCGCGGGATTCGTCTCCTCGGTGGCGAGCATCTGATGGCAGGTGCTGCAATCTTGCGTGATCACTTTCTTATCGGCGGTAGAGTGGCCCCCATCGTGACAGCGGAAGCAGCCGGGATCGTCGACGTGGCCGAGATTGTTGGGGTACGTGCCCCAGGTTACTTTCAGGTCCGGAAATACGTTGCTGCGATAGATCGCCAATAGCCCTTGGCCCGCTAACTGGACATCGTTCGAGCGCTTCGCCCAGATGTCGCCGTACTTCTGTTGATAGAAGGCGTTGAGTCCGGCGGAGATTTTTTGCGCGGCGTCGTCGTCGCTAGTGTAGGCAGCCTTCAGCAGCTCGACGCCGGTTTTCTTGACGAAAGGTAACGTCGCGGAAATCTGGGCCGTGGCCATGGCGTGGTCGACGGCGTGTTCAGCCAGTTCGAAAGCGTGGGCTGCGCGGTTATGGCAATCGACGCACTGCATTTCGAAGGTCGGGAGAGTACGCGCCGCTTCGGGTGTTGTGCCGTCAGCGAGATAGGTTTGCGTCGCGCCGCCGTTGCTGTATTCGACCCAGGGTATGGTCTGCCTCTTTTTGTCGGAAACTGCGTAGCGAATGCGGACGCCGGGACCCATGTGGGCCCCATGAATGCCGCCGGTGGTGCCCCCGCCCACCAGCATCATCAAGACGGTTTCGCTGCGCGTGTTGGCTTCATCGTCCTTAAAGCTGGTGTGCATGCGGAGACGAGGGCCGACGACCTTCTCGCGGGTATGGCACTGCTCGCAGGTGTCGGCGGAGGAGGCCAGACGGTTGCTTTCGAGACCGGATTCGATCGGCCGGGGGAAAGTATTAAACGTTACCGCGAGCAGCTGATTGGTTCCCGCCATCTTTGCCTTCAGCCAACCTGTCGCGCCGGGCGCGATATGACAGGTAGAGCAGGCCACCTGTTGGTGCGGCGGAAGAAGATGAGCCGTGAACTCGGGCTTCATAACGTGGCAGCTCTGCCCGCAGAACTGGTTGGTTTCCATGTGCTCCACAGCACGATACGTGAGCTGGCTTCCGATGACCAGATTCGCCATGGTCATGATCGTGAAGAATATGCCGGCACGCCGCCAGGCGGCTCTGCGGTCGACAGGCGGGTTCAATGCCGCGGCAGCCTTGCGTCGTCCGAGCGCGATGCCGATGGGAATCAGAGCCAGTCCCGCGAAGAAGACGACCGGGATCGCGATGAACGTGAGCAGGCCGATGTACGGGTTGCTGATATTCCCGCGAATGTTCGCCGGCAGCGCAAAGAGCCATGAGAAGCCCGCCAGGGTCACCAGCGCGACGCCCGCCATGGTGATCCAGTGACTCGTGAGCACAACGATGACGGGCTGCTTCTGTGGATCGGGCATGTTACTTAACCTTATTTTGGCTGTTCAGGTAAGCGATCAGGTTCGCCATGTCCGGGCCTTCGAAGCGCGGCCACGCGATGCCCTTGGTTTTCATTTGGTCGAGCATCTGTGGGCCATGATGCCAGAGCGTCGAGACGATCGTGGTCGCCGTAAAGAAGCGTCCCGCGCCGGTGAGCTTGGGCGCTCCGGAAGCATTGTTATGAGACGCATCGTTATGACAGGTCGCACAGCCCTTCGAAGCGAACACGCGCCCACCGGCGGCGGGGTTGCCCGCATCTTCGAAAAACTGTTCGGCCCAGAGGTAGCTCACGATTTCGCGCATCTCCGCGAAGCTGAGCGGGGCCGGCGCGGCGGACATTCGGGGCTCGTGATTCCACATGGCGACAGCGATATCGGTCAGGGTTTTGCCTTTCAGCCGCGAGCTGAGAGCGGCCTTGCCGTTGTGGCAGGCGGCGCATCCCTTTGACCCAAATAGCGACTCGCCGTCGGCTCCGGAGGTGATTTCCATACGGGCATTCGCGTTGGGCGCTGCAGGAAGGTTGCGGAGATAGACCAGCATATCGGTGAGATCCTGTGCCGTCAGCTCGGGCCAACTCAGCTTCTTCTGCGCAAACTCCTGGCGCATGGTCGACGCATGATTCCACAAAGCGTCGACCATCTCCAGCGGTTGTCCCAGGGATTCCCATTGAGAAACCGGTTTGGCTGCGGGAAGTTTCGCATCCGTCAGGCCATGGCATTCCGCGCAATGTTTCGAGGTGAACAGACGCTTCCCGCGGCCCGCATCGCCCAGCTTCTCGAAGAAACGCGCCGAGTAAAAGTACGCGAACAGATCGGCGGCGGACTGTTCATTGAGATCGCCCGGACTGATGTTTCGGGTGCGCATCGCGGCCCACATCGCCGGCGCGTGGTTCCACATGGTAGCCGCGAGCGACGCGGGTGTGAAATCACGATCGATGCGGCGGCCCAGGTCGGGTCCGACGGTTCCGCCCTTGCCGTTGATGCTGTGGCATTGAACGCAGGAGAGCGACTCGAACAATTGGGCACCACGAGCGGAGTCCGCCGCCATGGTGGCCGCGCGAAGGCTTACGGCCGAGAGCGCGAAGATCACGAGCGGCCGTGTCATCGAGTGAACCTCAATCCGGCGGTCACCAGGTTGGTACGGAAGCCTTCGTAGAGATAGAAAGCTTCCCCGTAGCCGTAATAGCGCCAATCCGCGAAAAAGCTCATCTTCTTGTTGATTGGGAGCCACAGGGTTGCCAGCGGCTGATAGTAACTGGTCGCGCGGCTGCCCGAAGAGATGAAGAACGATCCACCGGCGGAGAGCTTGGGCGCAATTCCTTCCACAGTCGGAAGCTTGACGTTGAACAGGGCGGTCGCGGTGTGGGCGTTGTCGCGATAGAGCGACGTCTGGGGCGTCAGAGTCTGGGTAACCAGATAGCCGATGTCCGAGTGCAGCGTGGATCGTGTGTAGGAACCTTGGAAATCCCCCAACTTCCCGCCGAGGGGCGACCAGAATAGCGACAGCGATTCCTGCTGCGATCGATAATCGTAATTCACGCCCGGCACGGGGTTATTATTGTCGAGCAGCGTGAAATCCGCCGTGAAATTGAGCGACGTCAGAGCCTGATAGCGCGCCTGCGCGTGGACCTTCTGATAGTCGTACAAGCTGGTGCGAAAGTACGACCCGCCGCTGGAGGCGACTTCCGCGTCGGTGCGGAGTGTGATTTTCTGGGTGGGACGGTAGGTCACCCCGCCGATGCCAACGTTGCGCCGGAGCTTGGCTTGATCCGAACTCATCAGTCCCTCAGGCGGAAGTACCGCGTCATTGGCTTCGCCCCAAACATAACGATAGCCGCCGCGAAGGGTGAGTTTCGAGGTCGCATCGTAGAAGATGTCGATCTCGTTCTGGCTGTAGTTCGTCACCAGTGAGGACGTCAGCAGTGCGGCGATCTGTTGAGAGGCGTCGGTGCTGGCCAGCGTCTGGTTGGACGCCGCCGAACCCGCGTTGTGGACGCGATCGGTGAGCCAGGACTCGACGATACGGACCCGACGAAATGGGCGAATCTCAGCGCCCAGGCTTCCACTGGTGTGGGGGAGCTTCGCGGCGGCGGAGACCAGATACTGCTGGCTGGTATAGAAGAGGACCTGGCTCTGCAATAACAGGTTGCCGGTATCGGCCTGCTGATAGTGAACGTTCGTATCGGGCTGGCTATAGAGGAACTGCCCGTAGACGTCGAGCCACGGGGTCGCTGAGGCAGTAAACAGTCCCTTGCTGTAGACGCTGGTCCCCCGAACACCGTAGGAGGCGAGCAGGTTCGTCAGATCGGTTTTCTGGCCAAACAGCGTCGTCGCCACGTTGCCGAAATTGGTCGATCCGGAGTTCTGGAAGACGCTCTGGTCGTCCTTAAACGTCGTGCCGCCCTGCTCGAGGGTGGCGTGAAAACGGCGAAGTTCGAAACGAACGCCGCCGCGATAGAGATTGGTCTGATCGCGCAGCGTGTTGGGTACCAGGAACTCGTTGCCATCGGTGACGAAGGTGGTCGCGCCAGTACCCGATCCGGAATCCCGATCGTAGGCGAAATACGGGATGAACCAGTTGCCCGGAAGCAGATCCAGATGGAAGCTTCCCAAGCGGCGGCGTGTGTCGAACGACTGCTCGTTGAGCACGATGCCGCGCGAGAGCAACGGATCGGCGTATGAGGGCAGGAAGTTGAAATACGCCATGTCGCGGTAGTCGGCACTGAAATCATACAACTTGGATTTCTTCCCGTCGATATGGACGGTCTGGTATGGCTCATCGCCCCAACCGTTCGCCCGCACGTGGATCTGATCGAAGGCGCGATGCTTGGGATCGGTGAGAGTGAAATCGGCGCCGAGCAGTTTCGGCCCCGAGCCGAGATTCACGATGCTCCGATAGGTATCCAGGCTGCCGCCGACATCGGTGCGCCAGCGATAGCCGACGTCGATCGATCCGGTGAGCCAGGATTCGGCCGAGGGAACGGGCGATGGGGCCTCCGCGGCGACGGTGGCATCGCTTTTGGCGACTTCAGTAGGAGAATTCGCAGGCTTCGGAGCCTGCGGCTCGGGCGTCTGCGCGCAAAGCGGGACCACCATCAACGTCAGGGCGACCAGCCGTCTCATCGCAGGAGATTCCTGTCCACATAACTTCCGTGGACCTTCTGATGGCAAACCGTACAGTTCTGGTAACGCGGCGAGCGCAGATCGTGAAACGACGGAGGCACAACGCCGATGGTGCCGGTCTTATTTGCAGTGGGCAGATTGGCGTGGCATTCCAGGCACACGATGCGAACTTCCTGGCGCACCAGCATCCGGGGATTCGCCGAGCCATGCGGCTCGTGGCAGGCCGCACAGCCTTCGAAACGCACCGGCCCGTGCTCGAACGTGAACGGCCCGCGCTTATCGCCATGGCAGTTCAGGCACCCCGGTTCGTTCGCCGCGAAGGTTTGCGCCATGGCCGGGCGAATACTGCCGTGCGGATTGTGGCAGTCGACGCAGCTCATCGCGCCTTCCGGCAGCTTATGATGATTCGGTCTTTGGAACTGCGCCCAGACGCTGGTATGGCAGCTCGCGCACTGTTCATTGATCGCAGCCGGCTTGCGGTTCACGAGCCCGTTGGGCCCATTCGCGTGCACTTTGTGGCAGGACGTGCAGGATACTTGATCCTTCGCATGGCTGCTCTCAAGTCGCCCGACGTGGGTCGGTTGATTCAGATGACAGGTGAGGCAGATCTTGTCGGCCGCCGCGGCTACAAGCTTGGCCGGGTTGCGAATGGTCGCGGCCGAAGGCGATTCGGTATGCATCTGCGCGGGTCCATGGCAGGACTCGCAGGCACGCCCTTCAAAGCCGCGTTTCGCGTTGGTCTCAACGGCCTGGTGGGGGCTTTTCCCAAAGGCGTTGTAGATATCCTCGTGGCAGATCTTGCAGGTTTCCGACCCGACGTAACCTGCGGGCAAAGCGGCCGGAGTCTGCGCGCGCGTGGTGGTCACGCCGGCCGCGATCAGAAGGAGAACCGCTAGCTTAATACTGCGCATGCACCTTATCGACCGCAAACTCCGCTCCGGAGCTGTGGCAGACTGTGCAAGCCTCCACCTGCGTACCCCCGAGCGTACTCGTGTTCGAGAGCGCGTGAGCGGCGGTGGGAAGGTCCACGTGGCATCCGGTGCATGCCGAAGCGATGGCCTGGATCGGGTTGATCGGACCTTGCGGATCGACCACCGGATTGAGCCCGAACGGGAGATTCTGCTCGCTCGTGTTGACGTGGCACATGGAGCAGTTCTCGGTGTCCGTCGCCGCGCCCGTGGGGCTCAGCGCGGGGTAGAGTGTGCTGCTGAAGTCGTTGTGGCTTCCACCAAAGCCCACAATGACGTAGGTGCGCTTAGACGCCTGCATGTTGATGCCGTAGTGAATGCGATGCACCATTAGATTGAAGTTGATGCCTTGGGCGGGCGCGGCCTTATCCGCGGCGACTACGGCGCTCCCGCGTACCGAAGCATCGGTGTTCGACGGGTTGTGGCACATCACGCAGTACTCCGTGTTGTTGCGGAGCGTCCCATGCAGAGACAGCGCCACATGGCAGGCGTTGCAGTTGCCTAACGCCACCACTCCGCGTCGCGGCGCCAGCGGCGATCCGTCCACAGAGAAATACACGACTTGATTCTTGGCTCCATATTGGATGCTCTGTTGCGTAGTCGTGCCGGGCAGAACCACTTCCGTGCGGCGAGCCTCGACGCCGATAGCGTAGGTGCCCGTCGAGCCAGTCGGGACGGCGTGGGTGAACGTGTAGGTGCAGTTGCTGTTCGAGTCGCAAGTCGCTTTCGTGGCGCTTTCCGTGACATATCCGGGCGTGCTCGCGACTCCGAAGTTGGTGTACCCGTAATCGGTGGTCGGACCGGCCATGGTGAAGGAGATCGAGCCAAGCTTGGACAGTGCAACCGGATTCCCGCCGCTGTCTTGCACGTTGAACGACACCACCGGGAGGCTTCCCGCCGTCCCGTTCGCGACCTTGGTAATGTTGACGACCAAGCCCGAGAGTAAGCTCGAGGCTGTCGGCGCCACGTGCGCGCCCTTGATCGAGGCGTCGAAGTCGATTTCGCCTTGCGGGATGTGGCAGTTCGCGCACTGGTTATCGTCAAACTGAGGTCCGCCGGGGTGATTGACGCCGGTCGCGAAATTCACGTCATCGTGGCAGGCTCCACAGGCTGCGCGCGTCGGATTCGTCAGATACGCCGTCGCATGCGCCGCGCCCGTGGTTTGCGAATGGCAGGTTTCGCACCGCCGAGGATCGCCCGGATCGGCCGGGTACGCCACTTTCGAGAAGTCGAACGTTCCGAATTGATTGATGACCGGAATATACGGCGTGCCGGCCTTGACGCTGGGCAGATTCTCGCCCATGTGGAGCTTGTGGAAGAAAACCTTGGCGTCCAGCGTAGCGCCGGTGTTGGCGTCGCTGGTTTGGGGCGTGTGACACAACACGCACAGATCCATACCGCGCCGCGATCCGCCATGCGCCGAAAGCTGGTCGTGACAAGCGTTGCAGCTCGCCGTCCGGATGATGTCGTGGGTGCGGGTTACGGCCGCGCCGTTCGGGACGAAGTTGAAGGTTGTGCTGGCGTAGTTGGTGCCTAGATTGAACACCGTCAAATTCCGGGAACCGTAGATACCTATCGTATGCGTAGCAGTCGCATCGAAGCCCGAGGGAGCTCGGGTGTGGAAGGTGTACTGATACTGTCCGGCTCCGACCTGCGTGGATGTGCCGCCCGAATCGGCTCCGGCCTGTTGCGTGGACGCGAGCACGGTCCCGGACGACGCGCGCGTCGTGTAGGACGTGTAGTCAGCCTGATTGCTCGGGAGCACCGCGGCGATGAAGCTCAAGCTGATGGTCCCCGGCGTGGTCACTCCCGCCGAGTCCAGCGGCAAGCCCTGAGGATCGCTGATGGTGTAGACCGTCGAGATGGTCCCGTCGGCAGCGATCTGCGCCGAATTGACCTTGATGACGAGGCCGGGACGGACAAACTGGACCGTCTGGTCATTCGCGAAGAACGCCTTCTCGTGCGGGGAATACGGACTGCTGGGGGCGCTCGCGAGGCTCGCCGCGATCACGACTACGATCGCCATCACGCGCCATTGAGTCGCTAAAAGTCTCACTGGGGGTCTCCCTAGTCGATATCGTACAGCACTTCGTGCGAATCCTAAAGCAGTTTTCGCGCCGTCTCTATTTTCCTGAGAGGATGTGCGGGTCCGCATAACTAACTCTCGTCGAATGTGCAAAACCAGCCATAAAAAGCTGGAGACAAAATCGGCTTAGTGCGAACCATGTCATTTCGAGCCTTGACGTTATATGGTCATGCAGGTCACGGAATTCTGGGGGCAATCGCGCAGGTTGGGTGAGATGACCCAGCGTAGGCCTACAGAATCCCCAGGAAATACGCCCTATCTCGACGCCCGATGACACCGCAAGACTGTGGGCAGAGACTTGCACAGAGTCCTGAAGTTTTTTATGTGTATGACCGTTCCTGGAATCGTTCTCAGTGTGGAAGACGGAGACCCTGCTTTCCGCAATGCTGAAGTCGATTTCTGCGGCGTCCGGAAGATCGTGAATCTGGCATACATGCCGGACGTGGTTCCTGGAGACTTTGTGCTGGTGCATACCGGCTTCGCGATCTCGAGAGTTAATCGAGAAGATGCCGCGCAAATCTATCAGGACTTGAGGTCGATAGGCGCGCTTGACGAGAGTAAACAAGGCTTCCCCCATGCATGAAATGGGCATCGCCGGTTCGGTTCTCGAAGCTGTTCATCAGGAACTGCAAAAGTACCCGCAACACCGGGCGACGAAAATCGCGTTGCGGATCGGTGAATTCGCCGGCGTGGATCCGGATTCATTACAGTTCTGTTTCGAGGCTCTGGTGAAGGGCACGGAGCTTGAGCCGCTGGAACTAGAAATCGAATGGTGCCGTCTCACTGACGGGCGGCGTGGCGATGAGCTGGAACTGGCGCACCTGGAGTTAGACGACGCACAGGAGGCGGTGGCATGAATCGGATTGCTATCGAACGAAAGGTTCTCAGCGAGAACGACCGGATTGCCGAGGAGCTGCGCACCGCTCTCAACGGCACGGACACACTGTCGTTGAACTTCATTGGGTCGCCTGGGGCCGGAAAAACGGCGCTTCTCGAACGAACGTTGGAACGGCTTCCGCGGGGTACACGGGCGGCGGTCCTGACCGGCGATATCCAGACGGAGAATGATGCGAACCGCCTGCGGCGGTATGGCTATCCCGTTCGGCAGATCACCACCGGCGGCGCGTGCCATCTGGACGCACGGATGGTGGAGACGCACTTACGCGACTGGATCGGGGACGGGCTCGATCTATTGCTGATCGAAAACGTCGGCAACCTGGTTTGTCCCACCAGCTACGATCTGGGCGAAGACGCGAAGGTGGTTGTCCTCAGTGTCGCCGAGGGTGAGGACAAGCCCCTCAAATATCCCGGGATTTTTCGCAAGGCGGAGTTGATGCTCCTGAACAAGGTGGATCTTCTGCCGTACGTCCCTTTCAACCCCGAGCTGGCGCGCGAGAATGCGCGCCGGATTCATCCTGAAATCGAAATCATCGAAACGTCGTACACCACCGGCGCCGGATTCGACCGCTGGCTCAACTGGCTCGCTTCGCGCGTGGAGCGCAAGAAAGTGTCAGTGAAACCAGCGGGCGAAGCGGTGGCCACAGCTTAAGGAGATCGGCAATGCTAGAAACCGAGTTAGGCGCAGTACTGGCGCGGCGCGGCATTTCACGCCGTCAGCTGGTCAAGTTTTGCAGCGGGGTGCTGGCGACGCTCGCGATGCCGGAGCGTTATCTGGCTCAAACCGTCCAGGCTGTCAGCAAGGCGAAAAAGCCGGTGCTGGTCTGGCTGCAATTTCAGGATTGCACGGGCTGCTCCGAGTCCATGCTCCGGTCGAGCCATCCCGATGTCGCAGACGTCGTTATGGACCTGCTCTCCTGGGAGTATCACGAGGTCATCATGGCGGGCGCGGGCGATTATGCGAACGCCGTACTCGACCGCATCGTCAAGGAAGACAAAGGCAAGTACCTGGTGGTGGTCGAAGGTGCGATTCCGACTGCCGATGGCGGCGTTTACTGCACTATCGGCGGGCATTCAGCTCTTGAGATCGCCGAGAAGGTGTGCCGGAACGCCGCCGCGACCATGGCGGTCGGCGCCTGCGCGTTCGACGGAGGCTTGGTCCGTTCCAAACCGAACCCGACGGGTGCGCTGGGCGTTGAAGAAGCCGTGCCCGGGATCAAGGTCATCAACATGGCGGGTTGTCCGCACAATCCGGCGAACACGGCGGCGGTGTTGGTGCACTATCTCACCTTCAACGATCTGCCGGCGCTCGACCAATACAATCGTCCGCTGTTCGCCTACGGCCGCATCATTCACGATCAATGCGAGCGCCGCGCGCACTACGACGCCGGTCGTTTCGTAACCGAGTGGGGCGATGAAGGGCATCGCAAGGGCTGGTGTCTGTACAAGATGGGTTGCAAGGGTCCGGAAGCGACCTTCAATTGTCCCGTGGTGCAGTGGAACGATCACACGAGCTGGCCGATCCGGGCAGGCCACGGCTGTATCGGCTGCGCCTCACCGCGCTTCTGGGATCACATGTCGCCGTTTTACGACCGCCTGCCGTCCGTGCCGGGCTTCGGCGTCGAAGTGACCGCGGGTGAGATCGGCCTGGGCCTCACCGCCGCAACTGTGGCCGGCGTGACGGCTCACGGGCTGATCAAAATGATCAAACCAGCCCCGAAACCTCCGGCGGAACCACCGACCGAAACAAGAAAGGAAGCGTGACATGGCGCGCCTGGTTATCGATCCAGTAACCCGTATTGAAGGCCATCTTCGTATTGAAGCCCAGGTGGATGGCGGAAAGGTTTCCGACGCCTGGAGCGCCGGAACCATGTTCCGCGGCATCGAGCTGATCCTGCAAGGCCGCGATCCGCGCGAGGCCTGGATCTGGGCCCAGCGAATCTGCGGAGTGTGCACGATGGTCCACGCTCTGGCGAGCGTCCGTGCGGTCGAAGACGCGCTCCAGATCGACGTGCCGGAGAACGCGCGCATCGTGCGCAACCTGATCGCCGGTTCGCAGATGGTCCAGGATCACGTGGTGCATTTCTATCACCTCCACGCCCTGGACTGGGTCGATGTCGCCTCGGCGCTCAAGGCGGACCCGGCGAAGACTTCACAGATCGCGCAATCCATCTCGGATTACGAGAAATCCAGCGCAACCTACTTTCGCGGAATCCAGCAGCGTGTGAAGGGCGTGATCGACAGCGGCCAGTTGAGCCTGTTTGCCAGCGGCTATTGGGGCCATCCGGCCTACCAGTTGCCTCCCGAGGTGAACCTGCTAGCGGTGGCGCACTATCTCGAGGCTCTGGCGTTCCAGAAGGACTTTATCCGGATCCATGCGGTGCTCGGAGGCAAGAACCCGCACCCGCAAACTTTTCTCGTCGGCGGCATGACCACGGCGATGGATCCGAACGAGCCGTATGCGGTCATCAATCCCGAGCGCATCACGTTTCTTCGCGAGCTAGTGAAGGGAGCGCGCAAATTTGTCGAACAGGTTTACGTTCCGGACGTGCTCGCGATCGCTCCTTTATATAAGGACTGGTTCACCCGCGGCGAGGGACTGGGCAATTTCCTTTCCTACGGCGATTACTCCTCAGGAAACGAGAAAGACCCGAGCACGTTTCTGTTCCCGCGCGGAATCGTCATGGGCCGCGATATCAGCAAGGTGTATCCGGTGGACCCGGCGAAAATCACAGAGTCTGTCAGCCACTCCTGGTACGAGTATTCGGGGGGCAATAACGGCGGAATCCATCCCTCCCAGGGCGAAACGAATCCCAAGTACACGGGTCCCAAACCGCCCTACGATCATCTCGATGTCGACAATAAATACTCCTGGTTGAAGACGCCGCGTTACGACGGCAAGCCCATGGAGGTCGGGCCGTTGGCGCGGATGGTGGTGGGCTATGCCGCCGGGCAGAAGGATATTCGGGAGCTGGTGGACGGTGTCTTGAAGAAGCTGAACGCGCCGGCCACGGTGCTCTTCTCGACTCTCGGCCGGATTGCGGCCCGTGCACTGGAATCGCAATTAATGGTGAAGAAACTGGAGACGTGGGTGGAGGATCTCGATTCGAACCTGGCTCATGGCAAGGTCCAGATCTTCAATCCCATCCGGTGGGATCCCAGCACGTGGCCCAGCTCGGCGACCGGCTTCGGCTGGCATGAGGCACCCAGAGGCTCACTCGGCCATTGGGTCGATATTAATGGCAAGTCGATCAAGAACTATCAGGCCGTGGTGCCGACCACATGGAACGCCGGGCCGCGAGACGCCCAGGGACAGAGGGGCGCATATGAAGCGTCCCTGCTGACCACGCCGGTGGCCGATCCGGCGCGCCCGCTGGAGATTCTGCGGACCATCCACTCATTCGATCCCTGTATCGCGTGCGCGGTGCACGTGATCGATGCCAAAGGCAGGAAATACTCGCTCCCGAAGGCCGGTTGACAGGAGGCGTATGCAAGTCGTCCAGCCAAGATCGTTCGGGGATGCCCGCCATCCCGAGACAAAACTGGGTCGGGCCGTGGCCGTGTATGTGTGGCAATATCCGATCCGCTTGTTCCATTGGGGTCTGGTGATCTCGCTCGCAGTTCTCTCATTCACCGGCTACTACATCCATGACCCGTTTATTGTCGGCCAGGTCCAGCATCCGTTCTTGATGGGCGAGTTTCGTTTCGTCCATGAAGCCTTCGGGATGATTTTCATCGCGCTGTTCATCATGCGCATCTATCTGTTCTTCGGCGGGAACCGTTGGGTGGGATGGCGGCAGTATGTGCCGTTGAGCGCAGCGCAGTTTAAAGAGATGTGGGAAGTATCGAAGTTCTACGCGTTCATCCGGCCGACTCCGATCACGAAGATCGGGCACAACGCCATGGCGGCGTTCTCCTACCTGGGCATCTATTCGCTGGTCGCGGTCGAGATCGTCACCGGATTGGTCATGTTCAATTGGCTGCGGCACAGCCCGATCCTCGGCCCGCTGGTGGGATGGATCCCGCGATTCATCAGCTTTCCTAACCTGAGGCTGATTCACTTCCTTCTGATGTTCGTCTTCATCGCTTTCGGCGTCTTTCACGTGCACCTGTGCATGTTGATCTCACGCGAAGAGAAACGCGGCCTGATGGACAGCATTTTCATCGGCTACAAGGTCATTCCGGCGGATGAATTGCAGGAGGAAGAGCGAAAGGCGGCGCTTGAGCCGAGGTGATCCATGAGTTTCACAATGCCGGGCAAGATTCTCGAAGAGTACACGGTGCGAAATAACCGGTTGGGGCTGGTCCAGTTCGGCGATACCCGCCGCCCCATCTTCCTGGACCTGGTGCCCAAAGCCCACATCGGGGACTACGTCCGGGTGCATGTTGGTTTCGCAACCGAATGTGTCCCCGAGGAAGAAGCCAAGCGAGCGTACGAGCAGCTTGTCAAGGAGGGGCACTTCAAAACCGCAGAGCTGGATCTGGAAGCCGACGAAGCGCTGCCTGACGCGACCCGACGCCTGAAGCCCCGCTGAAGAGGAGACGATTGTGATTCCTGAAGAATTTGTCGAGATGACGCGAGCCTATCGGCTGCTCAGCGAACTGGATCCGAGTCAATTGCGCAAGCTGCTTCCGCTCGCCCAAGATAAGCAGTTCGGCGTGGGCCAGACCATCTTTAAGGAGGGAGACAAATCCTCTTTTCTGCATTTGATCGTCGCGGGCGAAGTCGCGCTGGAGATGGTTGCGGGCGGTCAGAACGTCCGCGTTCAAACGCTTCATCCCGGGGACGCGATGGGGTGGTCCGCGCTGAACGCCGATTGCCACACCCATTTTCAAGCCCGCGCACTCACGCCGGTTTCCACCGTCGCCTTCCCGAGCGAGCGCATTCGCGAGGCTTGCGACCGCGATCCCGCGATGGGTTATGCCCTGATGAAACGGCTTCTCGAGTTGGTCACCGAACGCCTCGACGCGACCAGGATGCAGGTGGTCAATACGCATCGCGAGCCCGAGGCGGCGCCCCGGAGATGACGCCCGCCGTCCCGGATGAGCTGGAGCGCGCCATTTCGCGTCATCACAACTCTGGCGACGCGCTCATCGAGATCCTGCACACAGCACAGCAACTCTACGGTTATCTTTCGCCGCCGGTTCTGAAGAGGATTGCTCGAGCACTGAAGCTCCCGCCGAGCAAAGTCCTGGGAGTGGCCACGTTCTATCACTTATTCCGATTCACCCCTCGCAAGGCGCACTCGGCGGTCGTGTGCCTGGGAACGGCTTGCTACGTTGCCGGCGGTATGGAGTTAATGTCCGCGGTGCGCGAACGCCGCGGCGCAAATCCAGCAGAGTGGACCATCGATGTGGGCCGCTGCGTAGGTTCGTGCGGATTGGCTCCCATCGTGATCTGCGACGGAGAGGCCTTGCCGAGAGTGACGGCAGCTCAACTAGAAGCTCGTCTCAAGGAAATCCATGACGGCGGACACGTTAACCCAGACTCGCCAGGCTGAACAGGGGCGCCAGGATCGACTGAAAGATCGCATCCTGTGCTGCACGGTGGCCGGTTGTGAATCTGCAGGTGGGCAGGTCGTCCGCGCGGCTCTCGAAGAGCAGGTCCATACTCAGGGGCTCGCGGGGCAAGTCGAGATCTGCGGAACAGGTTGCATGGGATTGTGCTGTCGTGGGCCGCTCGTGCGCAGTTCGGCTTCGGACGTCATCTATGCAGAGGTGAAGCCCGGGGACGCCGCGGCACTGCTACGCGCCGACCGAAGCAAGTTCGACGGGCGAGTCATCGAGCCCGGTCATCCTTTCCTGGCCGGCCAGCGGCGTATCATCCTCGCGAACTCCGGCAAGGTGGATCCGGAACGCATCGTTGACTACATCGCACAGGGAGGATATCAATCGCTGCTGCGGGCGGCGACCGAGATGACACCCGCGGAGATCATCGCCGAGATCAAGACCAGCAAGCTGCGCGGCCGGGGCGGGGCGGGGTATCCGACCGGCCTGAAGTGGGAGCTGGTGGCTCGCAACCCTTCTTCGATCAAGTACGTGGTTTGCAACGCGGACGAAGGCGATCCGGGCGCGTTCATGAATCGCAGTGTGCTGGAGGGCGATCCGCACCGGGTTCTAGAGGGGATGGCGATTGCCGGCCGGGCCGTGGGTGCACAGCAAGGTTATATCTACGCGCGCGGCGAGTCGCCCTTGGCCATCGCGAGAGTCAAAACCGCCATTGAGCAAGCGCAGCAAACGGGACTGCTGGGCGGCAGCGTGTTCGACAGCAATTTCCATTTCCGGATCGATCTTCGAATCGGGGCCGGCGCCTACGTCTGTGGTGAGGAGACAGCGCTCCTTGCGTCGATCGAAGGCCTGCGCGGGCAGCCCGTGCCGCGGCCTCCGTATCCGCCGGAGCACGGCCTGTGGGGACATCCAACCCTTATCAATAACGTCGAAACGTTAGCGAACATTCCCAGCATCATCGAGAAGGGCGGGGAGTGGTTTGCTTCGATCGGCGCGCCTGCAAGCCCAGGTACGAAGGTATTCGCTCTAGCCGGCCGGATTGCGCGCACCGGCCTGGTGGAGGTGCCGGTGGGAACTTCGCTGCGCACGATCCTGTTTGACCTGGGTGGCGGTGTTCCGCCGGGTTACGAATTCAAAGCGGCCCAGACCGGAGGACCCGCCGGAGGCTGCATTCCGGCGCAGCACCTGGACGTCGCGATGGACTACGATTCGCTCCCCCACATCGGAACGATGATGGGTTCCGGCGGACTGATCGTCATGGACACTTCGTCCTGTATGGTGGATGTCGCGCGATTCTTCATGGAGTTTTGCATGGAGGAGTCCTGTGGAAAGTGCATTCCATGCCGCGCCGGCACTGTGCAGATGCACGATATCCTGGCGCGAATGACGCGAGGAGAAGGCACAGAAGCCGATTTTCCGATGCTCGAAGCGCTCTCGGGTCTGCTGAAGGAAACGAGCTTGTGCGGCTTGGGCCAAGCTGCTCCGAATCCGATTCTCAGCACCTTGCGGCACTTCCGAGGCGAGTACGAGGCTCACGTGCGAGAGCGCCATTGTCCCGCGGGACATTGCCAGATCCCTGCGGCAGTCGGGGAGACAGTATGAGCGTCCGCACGCTTGAAGTTGATGGCAAGACCATTACGGGGCTCGAAGGTCAAACGATCTTCTCCGCAGCCTGGGAAAGCGGAATCCATATTCCGCGTCTGTGTCATCTGGGCGGACTGTCCGACGTCGGCGCTTGCCGCCTGTGCCTTGTGGAGATCGAAGGCCAGAAGAAACTGCAGCCGTCCTGCATGACAAATGTCGCGGAGGATATGGTGGTGCGCACGAACACGCCGACGCTTGTGGCGCATCGCAAACTGATCGTCGAACTGCTGTTTGCGGAGCGGAACCACATCTGCTCGGTGTGCGTGCTGAACGGAGCGTGCGAGCTGCAGGATCTGGCGGCGCAACTAGGCGTGGATCACATACGGCTCAGGCCGCAGTATCCGAAGCTCACGGTCGATCTTAGCCACGAGAGATTCGGCTTGGATCATAATCGCTGCATTCTGTGCACGCGGTGTGTTCGGGTCTGCGATGAAGTGGAAGGCGCACACACCTGGGATGTTGCGGGACGAGGCCGGAATTCGACGGTCATTTCCGATCTCGGCGAACCGTGGGGTGAATCGGGAACTTGCACCGGCTGCGGGAAGTGCGTGCAGGTATGCCCGACGGGTGCGCTGTTCTCCAAGGGCAAGACGATCGCGGAAATGCGCAAGGATCGCAGCTTCTTGCAGTACATCGTGACGGCCCGGGATAAGAAATTGTGGATCAAGTAAAGCACAAGCCAAAATTCGCCACGGCGTGGCTGGGAGGCTGTTCGGGCTGCCACATGTCCTTCCTCGATCTGGATGAACGTCTGATCGACTTGGCCGGCCTCGTGGACATCTGCTATTCGCCACTCGCCGATGTCAAGAAGTTTCCCGAAGGCGTAGACATTACGTTGGTCGAGGGCGCCGTGGCCAATGCGGATCATTTGCGCGACCTGCGATTGATCCGACAGCGCACCAGGACATTGGTCGCGTTCGGAGACTGCGCCGTGACCGGAAACGTGACGGCTCTGCGTAACCTTTTCTCGGTCGAAGACATCTTGCAGCGGGCATATCGCGAATCTTCGGTGGTGGTTGGAGTGCCAACCGGAAACGATATCGTGCCCAGGCTGTTGGACCGGGTTCTTCGTGTCCAAGACGTCGTGGCCGTCGATCATTTCCTGCCGGGCTGTCCGCCTTCGGCCGACGTGATCTTCGATTTTGTCTCAGACTTGCTGGCGGGCCGGACGCCAGTTACCGAAGGCAGGAAGTTTGGATCATGAGCCGCCGTATCCTTATTGAACCGGTTACGCGGATCGAGGGGCACGCCAAGATCTCAATTCACCTTGACGACGCCGGCCAGGTGCAATCGGCGAAGTTCCACGTCACCGAATTCCGAGGCTTTGAGAAAATTTGCGAGGGCCGGCCCTTTCAGGAGATGCCCGGGCTGATGTCCCGCGTGTGCGGGATCTGCCCGGTGAGCCACGTTCTGGCCAGCTCAAAAGCCGGCGATATGCTCCTGGGCATTGAGATTCCACCGGCGGCGGAGAAACAGCGCCGGCTTGCGAACTATGCGCAGATCCTGCAATCGCACGCACTGAGCTTCTTTCACCTCTCCTCGCCCGATTTGCTGCTCGGGATGGACTCGCCCGCGGAGAAAAGGAATATGTTCGGGCTGATTGATCGCAATCCTGATTTTCTGCGGAGAGGGATCCGGTTGCGTCAGTTCGGTCAGAAGGTGATCGAACTGGTGGGCGGCAAGCGAATTCATCCCGGCTGGAGCGGACCTGGCGGGGTTCACACGCGGTTCTCCGTCGAGCAGCGCGATGCGATTCTTGGCTGGATTCCGGAGACCATGGATTCTATTGCCGTGGCGCTCGACCGGCTGAAGGCGCTGCTCGATTCCTTTCGCGCCGAAGTGGAGCATATGGGCAACTTCCCGTCGCTCTTCCTGGCAACCGTGAACCAGAACGGAGGGATCGAGTATTACGAAGGACTGATTCGGATCGCGGACAGCAAGGGAAACACCATCGCCGACGGATTAGATCCGAGGCGATACTTCACTTATCTGGGGGAAGCCAGCGAAGATTGGACCTACGTGAAATTCCCGTACTACCAGCCCTTCGGTTATCCGCAGGGCCACTATCGGGTGGGCCCGCTGGCCAGGCTCAACGTGGCGAAATTCGCGGGGACGGCGCGCGCCGATCGCGAGCTGCGGGAATTCAAACAACGCGCAACGGGCATGGTCTGCGAATCGTTCCATTACCATTTGGCGCGGCTAGTAGAAATGCTGCATTGCGCGGAACGGATCGAAGAACTGATGACCGACCCGGAGTTGTTCGGCGAGAATATTCAAGCCAAGGCGTCGCTCAACCGGCGCGAGGGGGTCGGCTCGTGCGAAGCCCCGCGCGGTACGCTGTTTCACCGCTACTGGGTCGATGAGGACGGTCTCATGACTAAGGCTGACCTGTTGATCGCCACGTCCCAGAACAACCGGGCGATGAACATGGCGGTCGAGCAAACAGCCCGGGCGTTTCTGAAACCTGCATCGGATGGCGCGATCAACGAGGGCATGCTGAATCGCCTGGAAGCCTCTATTCGCTGCTTTGATCCTTGCCTTTCTTGCTCGACGCATGCGATGGGCCAGATGCCCCTGATCCTGGAACTCTTCAGCCCCGCCGGGACACTGTTGCGGCGAATCTCGCGGGAGCCGTGATGCGAGTTCTCCTGATCGCGATTG
>Ga0265314_10002544_pt1 | contig 18542 bp, 17 predicted proteins | sample 4126metaG_FD_203106 | JGI IMG/M metagenome (GOLD analysis project Ga0265314, IMG submission 203106) | Rhizosphere microbial communities from Carex aquatilis grown in University of Washington, Seatle, WA, United States - 4-1-26 metaG | ecosystem: Host-associated > Plants > Roots > Rhizosphere >... | reverse complement strand
CCGCTACGCCGCCCGGCGGATCGCCTGGCATGCCCTCGACCACGCCTGGGAGATCCAGGACAAGTCCTGACTCGCGCCTACGGCTCGCCCCGGTCGCGATCCTCGACGGCCCGGGTCGCGGCGATCAGCCGGCGGTAGATCGCCAGCAGGTCGGCCTGGGCCAGGGGCCCAAGGTTGGCCAGGGCCACCCGCAGGAGGACCTCCCGCTCGCGCTCGAGGTCGCGGACCGAGCGCCGGCCGGCCGCCTGCTTGGCCCGGCCGACCTCCCGGCCGAGCTCGGCCCGCTCGTTGAGCAGGGCGACGATCCGGCGGTCGAGGGCGTCGATCCTGCGGCGCAGGCGGGCAAGCTCGGGCGGCTCGGGCTTGGCCACGGTTTTGGCCACGGCGTTGGGTGCGCGGGTCTTGCGCCGTTCGCTCATCAAGGCAGCTCGCCCGCGGCGACCCGCCGGGCGATCGAATCGAGGGCCAGCGCATACCCCGCCGGGCCACGGCCGACGATCGACTCGAGGGCGATGTCGTGCAGGAAGTTGACCGAGCGGAAGGGCTCCCGGGTTGCCGGGTCCGACAGGTGGACCTCGACGAACGGCCGCTCGACCCCGAGGAACGCGTCGCGCAGGCTGACGCTGGTGTGGGTGAGGCCGCCCGCATTGACGATCGCCACGTCGAAGTCCCGGGCCTGCACCCGGTCAATGAGCGCCCCTTCGTGGTTCGACTGGAAGAAGTCCACCGCCAGGCCGAGCTCGGCCGCCCGGGCCGCGATCCCGGCATGGATCTCGGCCAGGGTCGCCCGGCCGTAGATCTCGGGCTCACGCGCCCCGAGCAGGTTGAGGTTCGGGCCCTGGAGGACGAGGACCCGGGTCATGGTCGTGGGCCCGACTGGAGGAGCTCGTCCATCACCCGCTCGACGAGGGCCGCCGGCACGTCGCGGTGGATGGCCACGAAGTCGGCGGTCGGCAGGACCCAGCGCAGCTGGCCGGCGCTGTGCTTCTTGTCCGAGGTCAGCGCCCGGAGGACCGCCCCGCGGTCCAGCCCGAGGTCGTGCAGGCCGCCCGCCGGGGCGAGGTCGAGCGCCGTCAGGAGCTGCTCGATCCGGTCCGCCCGGTCGGCCGGGGTGACGCCCATGGCCGTCCCGATCCGGCACGCCGCCCGCAGGCCGTACGCGACGGCCTCACCGTGGAGCAGTGCGTCGCTGTAGCCGGCGGCCGCCTCGAAGCCATGGCCGAGCGAATGGCCCAGGTTGAGCGCCAGCCGGCCGGCCTCGATCCGGGCCGCGGTTACCGGGTCCGCCGCGGCATTCGGCCGGCCTCCGGCCTCGCGCTCGTCGGCCAGGACGACCTCGACCTTGGCCCACACGCAGCGCTCGACGAGCTCGGCGACGGCGCCATGGGCGAGGACCGCCGGATCGCCCCGGACGATCCCGGGACCGTCGTGCTCGAGCAGGGCGAGCAGCGCCTCGTCGCCCAGCGCGGCCATCTTGACCGCCTCGCCGAGGGCCGACCGGCGCTGGCGCTCCGGGAGCCCCGCCACGAGGGCCACGTCGATCAGGACGGCCGCCGGCTGGTGGAACGCCCCGACCAGGTTCTTGCCCTCGGCGAGGTCGACCGCGGTCTTGCCCCCGATCGAGCTGTCGATCTGGGCGACGAGCGTCGTCGGGACGTGGACCAGGGGGACACCGCGCAGCCACGTCGCGGCCAGGAAGCCGGCGGCGTCCCCGAGGGCCCCGCCGCCGACGGCGATCAGCGGCTCGCTCCGCTCGACGTGGAGGCGGGCCAGCTCGCCGGCCGCCGTCTCGATCACGGCCAGGCGCTTGGCCGCCTCGCCGGCCGGCAGCAGGATCCGCTCGATCGGGACGCCGCCGGCCTCGATCGCTGCCGCCAGTGCCGCGCCGGCCGCCGCCCACGCCCCGGGCTCCGAGATGAAGATCGCCCGGCCTGCACCGAGCTCGGCCAGGGTCGCCAGGAGTGCGTCCGTGGCGAACGACTCCCCGATCCGGATCCGGCCGAGCGCCGTATCGGCCGCCAGCAGCAGGCTGCCCTGTGGCCCGGGCGAGCGCAGGAAGTCGTCGAGCCGGTCGAGGACCGTGCCGACCTGTGACAGGCCGTTCAGGCGCAGGGCAGGGGAGTAGAAGCGCTCCCGTCCGGCGGCGAGCTCGCGGATCGTGCCCACCGGATCGCGGCCCTGGAGGAGCGGCCGGGGATTGGGCGAGTTGCGCAGGCGCTGGGCGAGGACCTCCGGCGGCCCGTTCAGCCAGACGGCGCGCCGGCCGCGGTACAGCGCCCAGCGGTTGGCCGGGTCGACGACCGTGCCGCCGCCGGTCGCGATCACCCGGCGCAGCTCGGGCGCGCGATCGGCCTGGCCGAGGCCGGCGACGGCCGCCCGCTCGCGGGAGCGGAAGCCGGCCTCGCCCTCGGCCTCGAACAGCTGGGAGATCGTCTGCCCGCTGGCTTCCTCGATCGTCGCGTCGAGGTCGATGAAGCGCGCCCCGTGGCGCGCCGCGAGGCGCCGGCCGACCGAGGTCTTGCCGCTGCCGGGCAGGCCGACGAGGACGAGGTCCATGGCCTAGTCGTCGCCGCCCGAGCCGGCTTCGCCGCCGACCGACGGTGTGGCCCGGCGCGCAGCCGTCCTGCCCCCGGCCCGGGGTGCCTCGGGCACGCGCGAGATCCGCGCCCGGTAGGCCTCGAAGTTGGTCCCCGTCTCGTCGATCGAATCGCCGCCGAACTTGTCCAGGATGAAGTCGGCCAGGGTGATCATCACCATCGCCTCGGCCACCACTCCGGCCGCCGGCACGACGCTGATGTCGCTCCGCTCGTAATGCGCCTTGTCGACCGCCTCGCCGCTGATCAGGTCGGCCGACGGCAGGGGCCGGGCGAGGGTGGAGATGGGCTTGACCGCGCCGCGCACGACGAGCGGCTCGCCGTTGGTGACCCCGCCGGTCAGGCCGCCGGCGTTGTTCGAGCGATGGATCCAGTGGCCACCTTCGCCGCGGCCCTCGATGACGTCGTGGACAGCCGAGCCGAAGCGGCGGGTCTGCTCGAAGCCCAGCCCGAACTCGACACCCTTCACGATGTTGATGCTCATCACCGCCGCGGCCAGGGCGGCATCCAGGCGGCGATCCCAGTGGACGTAGCTGCCCAGCCCGATCGGCAGGCCATGGGCGACGACCTCGAAGATGCCGCCGACCGTATCCCCGTTCGAACGGGCCTCGTCGATGCGGGCGATCATCCGGGCCTCGGCCTCGGGATCAGGGCAGCGCAGCGGCGACTCGTCCGCCTCGGCTCGCGACCGGCTGGCGTTGGCCGGATCGAGGGCGACGCCGCCGACCTCGGCCGTGAACGACCAGACCTCGATCCCGAGCTCGGCCAGGAAGGCCCGGGCGACTCCGCCGGCCGCGACCCGGGCGGCCGTCTCGCGGGCCGAGGCCCGCTCGAGCACGTCGCGCACGTCGTTGAAGCCGTACTTCAGGGCGCCGGCCAGGTCGGCATGGCCCGGCCGCAGGCGGGTGACCGGGGTGGCCCGCTTGTTGCCCTCGTCGGCCAGCCGGGCGAGCTCCGACGCGTCGTCGACGCTGAGCGGCTCGACCTGCATGACCTGGATCCAGTTCTCCCAGTCCCGGTTGCGGACGAGGAGCAGGATCGGCGAGCCGAGGGTCAGGCCATGGCGAACCCCAGCGAGGATTTCCGCCCGGTCGTGCTCGATCGCCTGGCGTGCGCCCCGGCCGTAGCCCCGCTGGCGGCGAGCGAGGTCGACGGCCAGCTCGTCGGCGGTCAGGACCAGGCCGGCGGGGACGCCCTCGATCGTCACTCCCAGGGCCGGTCCGTGCGATTCGCCGGCGGTCAGGAATCGGAAGCGACCCACCTAGGCCTCCGCGGCGGCCCCGGTCGGCTCGCCCTCCGCCGATTCGATGCCCTCCGCCCGGGCCGTGGTCAGGGCCGCCTCCATCACCTCGAGCGGAGCCGGCTGGCCGGTCCACAGACTGAATGCCGCAGCACCCTGGTGGAGGAGCATCGTCGCGCCGTCGGCGACCGTCGCGCCGTTGGCCGCGGCGTCCCGCAGGAGCTTGGTCCGGCGGTAGATCAGGTCGAGGACCAGCAGGTCCGGCGGGATGATCTCGGCCGGGATCGGCGACTCGTCGCCGTGCAGGCCAATCGAGGTGGCGTTGACCAGGATCCGGGTCTTGGACAGCTCGGCCTCGATGATCGACTCGTGCCAGGGCATCGCCTTGAGCTCCATGTGGGCCGCGCTCTTGCCGAAGAACTTGACCAGGCTCTCGGCCCGATGGAGATGGCGGTTGAAGACGACGATCCGCAGGAAACCGGCCGTGATCAGGCCGTGGATCACCGCCCGGCTGCCACCGCCGGCACCCAGGACGACCGCCTGGCGGGGCATCTTCTGGCGTCCGACGAGCTTGTCGATCGCCTGCTTGAAGCCGGGCACGTCGGTGTTGTGGCCGACCAGGCGCTTGCCCTCCCGGGTGATCGTATTGACCGCACCAGTCGCGTGGGCATCCTCGGTCAGCCGATCGACCAGGGGCACGACCCGCTCCTTGTGGGGGATCGTCACGTTGGCGCCCAGGAAGGCATCGGCACGCAGCTCGCCGATCGCGTCGGCCAGCCCGATCGGGGCCCGGTCCCAGAGCTCGTAGCGGGCGTCGATCCCGAGCGAATCGAAGGCAGCCTGCTGCATCGCGCCGGACAGCGAGTGGCTGACCGGGTGGCCGATGAGGACGACGCGCTTCGTCATGCTCGCACCCCTTCGAGTATCGCGAAGAACCCTGGATAGGAGATCGCGGCGCAATCCGGATCGCTGATCGTGGTGGCGCCTGACGCGATCAGGCCGGCGATCGCGAAGGTCATCGCCAGGCGATGATCCCCGCGGCTGTCGGTGGCGGCGCCGACGAGCCGGGTCGGGCCGCTGATCGACAGGTCGTCGCCGTCGACCCGGACCTGCCCGCCCAGGGCGGCAAGGCCCTCGGCGATGCCCGCGATCCTGTCCGATTCCTTGGCCCGCAGCTCGCCCGCGCCGCGAAGGGTGGTCGTGCCTCGGGCCTGGGTCGCAGCCAGGCACAGGATCGGGATCTCGTCGATCGCCTGGGCGACCTCGACCGGCGAGACGTCGATCGCGTGCAGCTCGCCCGAGCGCACGATGAGGTCGGCCAGCGGCTCGCCCACGTCGCCCGAGCCCGGGGCTGCCGGACCGGCGGCGATCGGCCGCTCCTCGATCACGGCGCCCATCCGGCGCAGGAGGTCGATGATCGCCCGGCGGGTGGGGTTGATCCCGACTGCCTCGAGGACCAGCTCGGCATCCGGGTGGATCGCGCCGGCGACGAGCCAGAAGGCGGCCGCGGACGGATCCGCCGGCACGATCTCGCCGATGGCCTGCACCGTCTTGCCCCCCTCGACGCTGACCGCCACGCCGCCGCCCTCGAGCTCCGTCCGGCGCACCGCCACGCCCCGCGCCCGGAGCATGCGTTCCGTATGGTCGCGGGTCGCCACGGACTCGCGCACGGTGGTCTCGCCGCGGGCCCGCAGGCCGGCCAGCAGGATCGCCGACTTGACCTGGGCACTGGGCACGGCGGTCCGGTGGTCGATCCCCTGGAGCGGCGCGTGGCCGACCACGGTCATCGGCAGCAGGCTGTCGCCCCGGCGGGCATGGACCTCGGCGCCCATCTCGCGCAGCGGCCCGATGATCCGGGCGAGGGGCCGCCGACGGAGCGAGTCGTCACCGTCGAGGACGTGGTAGCCGGGCAGCCCGGCCAGGATCCCCGCGGCCAGCCGGGTCGTCGTCCCGGAGTTGCCGCAGTCGAGGATCCCGTCGGCTTCGTGCAGGCCGTCGATGCCCGGCGAGACGACCCGGTAGTCGACCCGTCGCCCGTCGCTCCGGGCACGCTCGACCGTCACCCCGAGACGGGCGATCAGGCCGGCCGTGGTCCGGACATCGGCCCCGTCGCCCGCGCCCCGGATCTCCGAGCCGCCTGCGGCCAGGGCGGCCAGCAGCAGGGCCCGGTGGCTGATCGACTTGTCGCCGGGCAGCCCGGGTCGCCCGCGCAGGCGCGCGGCGGGGCGGACGCCGGCCACGTCGGGATCGGCCCCGCCAGCCAGGTTCGGGCGTGCCTGGATGGTCAATGCTTGCCGGTCCCGCCGACCTTGAGGACGGCGTTGGGCAGGACGGGATCGCCGTGCAGGCCGCCGACCTGGCCGTGGATCGCGCGCAGGCCGGTCATCAGCTCGCCGAACTGGGCGATCGTGATCGACTGCTCGCCGTCGGACAGGGCCTCGTCCGGCCGGGGATGAACCTCGACCATGATCCCGTCTGCCCCGGCCGCGACGCCGGCCATCGACATCGGCTTGATCAGCCAGCGCTTGCCGGTCGCATGCGATGGATCGACGATCACCGGCAGGTGGGTCAGGTGGTGGAGGAGCGGCACGGCCGCCAGGTCGAGCGTGTTGCGGGTGTACGTCTCGAACGTCCGGATGCCCCGCTCGCACAGGATCACGTTGGGGTTGCCGGAGCTGACGATGTACTCGGCCGACATCAGCCACTCCTCGATCGTGGCCCCGTAGCCGCGCTTGAGCATCACCGGCCGGGCGACCCGGCCCACGGCCGTCAGGAGCGAGTAGTTCTGCATGTTCCGGGTCCCGACCTGGAGGATGTCGGCGTATTCGGCCACGATGTCGACCTGGTTGGGCTCCATCACTTCGGTGATCACCGGCAGCCCGGTCCGCTCGCGCTCCTCGGCGAGGTAGCGCAGGCCCTCGACGCCCAGGCCCTGGAATGAGTACGGGCTGGTCCGGGGCTTGAACGCCCCGCCCCTGATGATCGTCGCCCCGGCCGCGACGACTCCGTCGACCGTCTCCCGGAGCTGGTCGCGGCTTTCGATCGAGCACGGCCCGGCCATGACTGTCAGGCTGCCGTCCCCGATGACCGCGTCGAGGACCCGGACGACCGTGTCCTCGGGGTGGAACTCGCGCGAGGTCAGCTTGAACGGCCGGCTGATCGGGGTCACCGCTTCCACGCCGCCGAGCGCTTCGAGGCGGCTCATCAGGACCGGCTTGCGGGCGCCGATCTCGCCCACGACCGCGATCACGACGCGCTCGACGCCGACGTGGTCGTACGGCACGAGCCCTTCCGCCAGGATCAGGCTCTTGACCGCATTCGTCTCGGCCTGGCTGGCCGAGGCGCTCATCACCACGAACATCGGTGCTGCGCGTCCTTTCGCGTCGTCTGCTGTCCATCCCGTGACCGCCTCGGCCAACAAAAAAAGCAGAGGTCTGACCTCTGCTCATCCCGGCACGACCCGTGCTCCCGGGTCTCAGCTTCCGGGTTCGGTCATGCCGGGCGTTGGTAGGCGAAAAAGTTGGTATGCATGTGCGTTCCCGAACGGTAGTCGAGTGCCATCCGCCCTGTCAACGAGTCGGTGCTGCCCGGCGCGCTGTTGGCCCCCGGCGCCGCCTTGCAAGGCCCCGGCGCGGCTACGTTCTGTCGAATATCAGCCCCCGTGATGTTGCACGGGATTCGGGCGCGGAATCGCCGCCTCCCAAGCCTGGTCCGGCAGGCATTCGCGATACCTTGACGATCTGTGCAACTTCGGGTCGCTCGCGGGCTTCGCGGGCCTGCGAGTCACGGCGCAGCACTACGGGGGCTGATATTCGCCAGTTTCCGGCGGCGCCCGATGCCGCCGCGAGACCCGCCGCGGGAATGGCAACGGCACCTGGGTTCGCGGTCCGGACCGTGCCCAGCCGGCGCGAGACCCCGTGCTATTCTGGCGCCCGCGGTTCCGCGGAGAGGTCGCATAGTGGCCTAGTGCAGCGGTTTGCTAAACCGCCAAGTGGGGTAACCTGCTTCGAGGGTTCGAATCCCTCCCTCTCCGCCACTCCCGCATTGCGCCCGTAGCTCAGCGGATAGAGCGTTAGGTTGCGGACCTAAAGGTCGTGGGTTCGAGTCCCGCCGGGCGCGCCAATGCTCCAGCTCCCGCCGTTGCGCCGGCGTCATGTGGCAGCGACGATCAGGCGGCCGATGCCGCCGCCAACGTGCAGACCGTCGCTCCGGCCGGCGAACCAGCGCGCGTTGATCGCCGCGCCGTCGAGGTCCACGACCAGCTGTGCCCCGCGGTCACGCAATCCGCGGTTGAGCGTGTCCTGGTTGAAGAATGCCGTCCAGGGCTCGCCGGCCCGGGCAACCCGATCGGTCAGCCGGCCCAGCGCCGCCAGCTCGAGTGGGTTCAGGCTCGAGAGCTCTCTGGCGTAGTCGAACACCACCGAGCTGCCGGCCGGGCGCCCGAGGATGTAGTCCAGGACGTTCCAGACCGCCGCCTCGGCCAGGTACATCGTCACCCCAAGCCAGGCGAAGACCGCCGGCTGATCGGGGTCGAAGCCGGCCCGCTCGAGCTCGGTCGCGATGTGTTGCTGATCGAAGTCGATGGGCACGAACGTGACTCCAGGCGGACCCGCGGGGGTCGCGATGGATGCCGCCCCGAGCAAGTCGAGCTTCCAGGCCTGGGTCGCCGGGTGATCCACCTCGAAGACGCGCACTGCGGGCAGGGGATTGCGGTAGGCGAACGTATCCAGGCCGGCCCCGAGGATGACGTATTGGCGCACGCCGGACGCTGCCAGGACCTCCTCGGCGCAGCGGCTCCGGGCGACCACGAAAGCGCGCAGGAGCCGGGCCGCCGGGTGGTCGTCGGGGTTGGGCGGGTAGCGCCGGCCCGCCCGTGATTCGAGCAGCCGCCGCTCGTCGTCGCCGATGATCCGGAGGGCCAGTGGATCCTCGAGGATGAGCGGCCGGTCGAGGAGCTGATGGGCGGCCCGCCGCCGGGCGACGCCCAGAGCCGTGCGACTGGGACGGGCTGGATCATGCCCTGAGGCTAGCGCGGGGCGTACCCTCGTGCAGCCGCCACACGCCCCGTCCACGCGGCGTCCTGTCTCGAGCATCGATGGACCATCGCCCGCGCCTCCGTTTCGGCTTCCTCGTTGTCGTTGCCGTCTTCGTGGTCGGCGGGGCCGGCCTCCTGGTCGGCGTCCAGCGGCCGCCGAGCGTTGGCGCGTCCCCAGACGCCGGCGCCGGCGTGCCGAGCCTTACCCCGTCAGCGGGACTGGCGTCGCCCGCGACCGGAACGCCCGACCCGACCTCGATCGCGCTCGCGAGCGCCCCGCCGACGCCGACGAGCAGAACGCCGTTATCGAGCGGCACGCCGGTGCCGAGCGGGCCGTTCTCGATGGATCTCTATCGCGCGGGCGATTACGTCGGCGAGCTGACCAAGGTCTGGTGCCTGCCGGCGGCCATGCAGACCTCGATCAACATCATGAATCCCGGGGCCGACACGAGCCGCAAGACGCAGGCCAGCATCTTCAAGCTGGCCCGGTCGCTGGCCCCCGCGCCCGACGGTGCCGCCGAGCCGGAAGGTTGGGCCGAGGGCCTGACCAAGCTCGGCTACGGCAACTACGAGGTCACCCAGCAACCCTCGATCAAGGCCGCGATCCACCTCGCCGCGCGCCAGGTCCGGCTCACGAACCGGCCGGCCGGCCTGCTGGTCTGGCGCGGTGCCCATTCGTGGGTGATGTCCGGCTTCACCGCCACGGCCGACCCGGCCACGACCAACAGCTTCGTCGTGCTCGCGGTTCGGATCGAGGACGTCTGGTACCCGCGCTTTTCGACGATCTGGGGCTACTCGCGTCCGCCCGACGCGCTCGTGCCGGTCGGCGCCCTGCCGGCTGACTACCTGCCCTGGAAGCGCCCGACGGGCCGGTATCCGGGCAAGGACGGCAAGTTCGTGCTGGTCGTGCCGATACCCTGAGGGCTCGGGCGGGGGATCAGGCCTTGGGCGGCTTGGGGCTCGGCGCGCGGCGAGTGCGGGTGCGCTTTGCCGGCTTCGCCGCAGGCTCCGGATCGCTGACCGCGGCTGCGGTTTGGGCAAGCTCGATTGCACGGGCGCGGGCGGCGGCGGCAAAGGCGCCCATGGCGACCTCGGCCTCGATCGAATCGGGCATCGGGGGCGGGCTGGATGGCTCGTCGACGACCGGCGCGCTGACCGGGGCGGCCGGCTCGGCACCCTCGTCGGCGGCGCGCAGCGTCGTCCGGTGGATCCAGCCTTCGGCCCCGACCGGCGTCCGGACCTTGACCCAGGCACCCTGCCGGCCGGTGATCTCGACCTCGTCATTGGCCTGCAGCTGGCCCACCTGCGCGCCACGGATCTCATCGGGGATATCGGTCAGGGCCACGAGGTCATAACGGACGAAGCGTCGCTCGAGCCCGCTCGCCGCGCCGGCGGCGAAGGTCAGGTTGGGGACCGGCGTCGCGGCGATGCGCGGGCTCGCGTAGCGGGCGGTCTTCAACGACGGTCGTCGCCAGCGGGGCATGAGCGCCTCACCGAACGGCTCGGTCATCGCCGCGCTAGGCGCCGGCGGGATTGCATCCGCCGACGTCGCCAGGACCAGCGCCGGGGCGGGAACGAATGGCGCGGGTGCGGGCGCGACCGGATCGACCCTCGGGGTCCGGCCCCGGCGGGACTTCTCAGCCGCCTTCACCGCCGCCTTGGCGGCAGCCTTGTCCGGCTTGGGTGGGACTGCCAGCGCGGGTGCCAGTGGCGCCGGGCCGCCGCCAAACGGCCCATGCGCCGCGGGCACCGGCTCGGGCTTCGGGCGGCGTCCGCGGCGGCGGAACAGGAACCACCACAGGCCACCCAGGACCGCGGCCGCCAGGACGATCAGGAACGGCACTCCCGAGCCGCCCGACGGCGAGCCGGGAAGGACGGGCGCGGCCCCTGCCGTGTCCGAGCTGTCCGGCCCGGCACTCGAGGCCGGCTGGCCGACGATCCCAACCCCGCCGTCCGGCGACGCGCTGGCCGCCGGTGCCTGGCTGGCGATCGCCTCGGTCGGCGTCGCGGCGGGCGTGGCGGTCGGAGCCGCCGTCGGGGCCGGAGTTGGCTTGGGCGTTGGCTTCGGGGTGGGCTTCGGTGTCGGCCTGGGCGTTGGCTTCGGGGTCGGTTTCGGTGTCGGCTTGGGCGTCGGGGTCGGCGTAGGCGGCGGGTTGGTCACGGTGATCGACGGAAACGGGCCCGTTGCCGTCTTGGTGATTGCCGAGCTGCCACCGTCGAACGAGTAGGTGTAGGTGCCCGCGACCGGGAACTTGGTCTTGTAGGTGAACGTGATCCCGGTCGCATAGCTCGGATCGGTGACCGGCGGCACGCCCCCGGCCACGGTCATCGGAAAGGTGCCCTGGCCGGGGATGATCACGTCGGCGAACGCCCCGCTCCGTGGCGGCGTGTGGCTGTCGGTGTACACCACCGTGAAGACAAACGTCGTGTTCGTCGTCCCGCTCGTTGCGGGCAGGGTCCCGGCACACACGTTCGTCTGGCCGCCGCTGCAGTTGGCGGCCTCAACCGGCCGCGCAGTCACCGCGACCGTCAACGAGACGGCCAGCAGGAGCGCGGTCAGGCCACCAACGATGGTCCGTGTCACGGTTTTCGACAAACTCCCCGGCGTAGGGCTGCAACGTAGGTCGGGGGCAGGCTGCTGTCCGTGGCCTATCCGTCCCGGTCGGGCCTAACCCTTTCGGCGTCGTCCGGTTCGGGCATCGAGAGCCGGTGGGCGTCCGCCGGAGGTCCGACGGGCCGCGGGAAGGGGCTCTAGAATCGGGCCATGGAACGGATCGGCTTCCTGGGACTGGGCACGATGGGTGCGGCGATGGCCGGTCATCTTGTGCGCTCGGGCCGGCCGGTCTCGGTCTGGAACCGGACATCCGGTCGGGCGTCGGAGCTGGTGGCAGCCGGAGCTGCCGAGCTCGCCACGCCGGCCGCCGTGGCCGCCACCAGTGATGTGCTCGTGCTGTGCGTCTCGGACACGCCGGACGTCGAGGCGATCCTGTTCGGACCCGGCGGCGTGGCCGAAGGTTCCCACCCGGGCTTGCTGGTGATCGACTGCTCGACGATCGCCCCGGGTGCCACCCGCGACATGGCCGCCCGGCTGGCGGTGCTCGGCGTCGACCTCGTCGATGCCCCGGTCTCGGGTGGCTCGGAGGGCGCCCAGAAAGCGACCCTGACGATCTTCGTGGGTGGCTCGGACGAGGCGTTCGAACGCGCCCGGCCGGTCCTCGAGGTCATCGGCAAGACGATCACCCATGTCGGCCCGACCGGCAGTGGCCAGGCGGTCAAGGCGGTCAACCAGGTGATCCTGGCCGGGGCCTACCTGGGCGTCGCCGAGGGCGTCGTCCTGGCGATCAAGGCCGGGCTGGACGTGGAGCAGGTCGTGGCCGCGCTCGGTGGCGGCGCGGCCCAGAGCTGGGTGCTGGCCAACCGCAGCGGCCGGATGCTGGCCAACGACTACCCGCTGGGGTTCAAGGTGGCGCTCCACCTCAAGGACCTCGGGATCGCCCTCGGTCTGGCGACCGAATCCGGAGTCGAGCTGCCGGTCACCGAACTGTGCGCCGAGATCGAGCGCGCCCTGGTCGCGGACGGCCATGCGGACGACGACATCTCCGCCGTCGCCCGCCGGATCCGGGCCCTGGCCCACCTGCCGAGCTAGGGCGCCGGGCCAGGTCACCCAGTTAGCTGCCGGGCTTGCCCAGCAGCAGGAGCGGCTCGCCCAGCTTGCCCGAGTAGATCGGGCGGAAGCGCTCGACGTCGTACATCCGGGGAACGTCGACCGAGCGTGGCGGCACACCCGGTTCGGGCAGGTGGGTCTGGGCGTAGCGCCCGTCGCGGATCGCGACCATCCGGCCGCTGACCCCATCGCGGATCAGGTCCATGGCCACGTTGGCAAAGGTCATCGCGACCATCTGGTCGAGCTGGTCGGCCTCGCCGCTGCGCAGGTCATAGGTGAGCTCGCTGGCCACGGCCTCGATCCCCGTCCGCTTGCGCAGCTCGTCGGCCAGCACCTCGCCGATGTTGACCTTGTGGCGATGCCCGAACGAATCGGCCTCGCCCCACTCGGCCAGCTTGGCCCCCTGCCAGATCGCACCCTCGGCGGTGATCACGAAGGCATACCGGCTGGGGTTGTTGTGCCAGTCGGCCTTGAGCAGCTCGGCCAAGGCGTCCAGGTCGAAGGGTGCCTCGGGGATCACGCAGCGGCCCGAGGCGACGTAGGCCGTGAACAGGGCAGTGAAGCCGCAATCCCGCCCGAAGATCCGGAAGACGCCGATCCGCTCGTGCGAGCCGAGCGTCGTCCGCTGGCGATTGATCAGCTCCTTGGCCCGGGTGATCGCCGTCGAGAAGCCGATGCAGTACTCGGTGCCCTGGACGTCGTTGTCCATCGTCTTGGGGATCCCGGTCAGGGGAATGCCGGCATCGACGAGGACCCGCGCGAAGCTCAGGGTGTCATCGCCGCCGATCGCCACGAGATGGTCGATGCCCAGTGCGTCGATGTGGTCGAGGACCAGCGGGGTCAGGTCGAATGTGTCCGCGCCGGTCGCGTACTTGGCCGCGTCGGCGGGCGCCAGCCAGGGCGGCAGGTTGCGGGTCGCGATCTTGCGCGGGTTGGTCCGCGAGGTGTGCAGCCAGGTGCCGCCGGTCCGGTCGATCGTCCGGGTGTTGATCCGGTCGAGGGGCCGGATGTAGGCCGGGTCGAGCGCCGGCCCCGGCTGCATGTGGGTGAGGCCCTCCCAGCCCCGTCGGATTCCGAGTACGTCGTAGCCCAGCTCGGTCGAGCGGTAGACCACGCCCTTGATCACCGAGTTGAGTCCGGGGACGTCGCCGCCTCCGGTGAGGATCCCGATCCGGCGGGTCCGGGTCATGCTGGTTCGCCTCCAATTCCTGCGTCGGGTGAATCCTACTCGGCTACCATCGCGCCATGAACTACGAGCTGTTCATGGGTGAAGCGCTGGCCGAGGCGGGGATCGCTCTCGAGGCCGGCGAGCGGCCGGTGGCCGCGGTGGCCGTGGTTAACGACGCGATGGTGGCCCGAGCCCGGGACCGGGTCCACGAGACCCGCGACCCGACCGCCCACGCCGTGATCACCGCGCTGCGCGACGCGGCCCGCCGGCTGGGCCCCGACGCCCTTGCCGACGCGACCGTCTTCTGCACCCGTGAGCCCTGCCCGATGTGCGTCGGGGCCCTGCTCGAGAGCGACGTCGGGGCGCTGGTCTTCGCGGTGCCGAACCTGGTCGACGGTGCGGCCGGCAGCGTGATCCAGCTTGCCCAGCACCCCGGCCTGCGGCGTCGCCTGCAGGTCGTCAGCGGGATCCGCCAGGCCGAGGCCGAGGACCTGTTCGCCGCCCACCGGGCGACGGCCGCTGGCGCGCCCGAACGTGCTGCCGGCCTGCCGGACGAGGGGCTCGCGGCTCGGGCCTGAGCCGCTTTGGTATCCTCCCCGACGGAGAGGTGTCCGAGTGGTTGAAGGTGCCGCTCTCGAAAAGCGGTGTGCGCAAGCACCGTGGGTTCGAATCCCACCCTCTCCGCCAACGTTTCCCTGACCGGTCGGTCCCGGGCGGCCGACGGCGGCTGCCGGACCGGGCGGTCGGCTCCAGGAGAGGTCGCCTAGTGGCCTATGGCGCCGCATTGGAAATGCGGTTCGGGGCAACCCGTCGGGGGTTCGAATCCCCCCCTCTCCGCCACGCCGTCCGCGACGCCCGGGCTGGGCCGGACGGTGCCCCTGCTATCATTCGGCGGCCGTGCTAGGCGGGGAACTAGCGGTGCCCTGTACCTGCAATCCGCTCCAGCAGGGCTGAATTCCCTCCCGAGGTCTCCGTTCTCGAAAGCCGCTGTCACGAGCGACGTTGAGGGCCGGGTCCCGCGCAGCGGCGACTCGTGAACCGTGTCAGGTCCGGAAGGAAGCAGCACTAAGCGATCTTCGCCGGGTGCCGCGGAACGGCCTGGTCCGAGCCGCTTGTGACGGAGGGCGCGGGGGCGTTCTGGTCGACGGAGGGTGCACGGCATTTGAACCCGGTGGACGGTCGATGAACTCGAGCGAGACGCAGCCCAGCGACGCTTCCCCGACACCGGATGCGGCTGCGCCCCATCGCGCCCTCTACCGTCGCTGGCGGGCCCAGACCTTCGCCGAGATCGTCGGCCAGGAAGCTGTGGTCACGACCCTGCGCAACGCGGTCCGGACCAACCGGCTGGCTCACGGCCTGCTGTTCGTCGGCCCCCGCGGCACCGGCAAGACGTCGCTGGCCCGGATCGTGGCCAAGGCGATCAACTGTCCGAACGTCCACGACGGCGAGCCCGACGACACCTGTCCGGCGTGCGTCGCGATCCGGGAGGGCCGGGCCCTCGACGTGATCGAGATGGATGCCGCCTCGAACAACAAGGTCGACGACATGCGCGAGCTGCTCGAGCGGACCTGGACGGCGCCCTCGGACCTGACCCGCAAGGTCTATATCGTCGACGAGGTCCAGCGGATCAAGGAGGGCTGGGACGTCCTGCTCAAGACCCTGGAGGAGCCACCCGACCACGTGGTGTTCATCTTCTGCACCACCGACGCCAGCCAGATCCGGCCGGCCGTCCTGTCCCGCATCCAGCGCTTCGACTTCAGCCGCCTGAGCGTTGAGCAGATCGCCGGCAAGCTCGACCGGATCCTGGCCGCCGACGGCCGCCGCGCCGAGCCCGGAGCCGTCCAGCTGGTCGCCCGGCTGGCCGCCGGCGGGATGCGCGACGCCGAGTCGATCCTCGACCAGGTCCTGTCGTCAGGCGACGATCCGTTGACCGAGGCCCGGGTGGGCGACCTGCTGGGCCTGGTCGACGCCGAGACGGTGACCGATTTCCTCGACGCGCTCGTCCGGGGCCGGGCACTGGCCGGCCTGGCGGCCATCGACGGCCTCGAGGAACGCGGCCGCGACCTGCACGTCTTCCTGGACCAGGTGATCGACGCGGTCCGCCGGGCGCTGACCGGCGAGCTCGAGGGCAACGCGGCGGCCTGGCCCCTGGCCGGCCTCGTTGCTGTCGGCCGGCGCCTGGCCGCGATCGACCCGAGCCGGGCCTCGATCGGCGGTTTGCGCTTCCAGCTCGAGCTCGCCCTGCTCGACGGGGCGTCACTCGAGGCTCCCGCGGCCGCGTCGCCGGCCGGGGCGCGCCAGGCCGCGCCCCCGACCGTCCCCGCTTCTCCCGTGCCGGCTCTGGTCAAGGCACCGGCCTCGCCGCCGGAGCCGGTGGCCGTCCCCGTCCGGGCCGAAGCGAGGGACCTCGATGCAAAGCCGGTAGCGTCGAAGTCGGTCGAGCCGGCGGCGGCCGGGTCGGAGCCCGCCGAGGCGAAGCCGGTCCGGCCGGCGGCCGCCGGGGCGCCCGCCGCATCCGCTCCGGACCGGGCCGCCGCCGCTGAACAGGCGGCCGTAGCAGCGCCGGCGTCCGACACGTCGATCGTCAGTCCGGGTCTCGCCGAGCTGATCGCCGCCTGGCCCCGGATCGTCGCCGACCTGAGCAGCAGCCCGCCGATCAAGCCCCTGGTCGAGGCCTGCCGGCCGATCGACATGACCGGCAACCAGGTGATCCTCGGCTTCCCCGAGGGCAAGGCGTTCCTGCGCGACGTCGCCGAGCGTCGCCGGACCCACCTCGAAGAAGGGATCGGCCGGGTCCTCGGACGTGCGGTCGCGGTCCGGCTGGTCGCGACCAACCTTGACCTGCTGCCCGCCCCGGCCGCCGAGGAGGTCGACCTGCTGTCGATGGCCCGGCGTGTCTTCGCCGACGACCTGGTTGACGCCGACGAGGTCCGTTGAGGCGGCTCCCCGTCCTGCGCCCCGGCTCGCCATCCGCCAGACTGTCGAGCGAAGACCGATCACGGAGGGATGTCCCGAATGAGCATGGCCAACCTGCAGCGGATGGCACAGCAGATGCAGCAGGAGATGCTGCGGGTCCAGGGTGAGCTGGCGACTGCGACCGTCGACGGCACGGCGGGCGGCGGCGTCGTCAAGGCGACGGTCACCGGCAAGCAGGAGCTGGTGAGCATCACGATCGACCCCTCGGCGGTCGACCCGAATGATGTTGAGATGCTCCAGGACCTGGTGACCGCGGCCGTGAACGATGCCCTCAACGCCTCGCGCGAGCTGGCCGAGACGAAGATGGCGGCCGTCACCGGCGGCCTGCGCCTGCCCGGGATGTAGGGTCGCCGCGCGCGTGTCCAGCCCCGTCATCGAGCCCGTCGCGCGCCTGATCGAGGCGTTCTCGAGGCTGCCCGGGATCGGCCCCAAGACCGCCCAGCGACTGACGTTCCACCTCCTGCGGGCGCCCGACGCCGAGGCCCGCCAGCTGGCGTCGGCCCTGGTCGCCGTACGCGACGAAGTCGTCTTCTGCGAACGCTGCTTCAACATCAGCGACGGGCCGCTGTGCCCCCTGTGTCGCGACCCGGCCCGCGACGGCCGGCGGCTGTGCGTCGTCGAGGAGCCCCTCGACGTGCTGGCCCTCGAGCGGACCGGCGAGTTCAAGGGGCTCTACCACGTCCTCCACGGCGCCATCTCGCCGATCGACGGGATCGGTCCCGACCGGCTCCGGATTCGCGAGCTGCTGGGCCGGGTCGAGGAGGCGTTCGCGGCCGGCGAGCCGTTCGAAGAGGTGATCCTGGCCACCAACCCCACCCTCGAGGGCGAGGCGACCGCGATGTTCCTCGACGAGCGCCTCGACGGCCGGGTGGGCGTCGTCAGCCGGATCGCCCGGGGGATCCCGGTCGGCGGCGACCTCGAGTACGCCGACGAGGTCACCCTGATCCGGGCCCTCCAGGGCCGCCGCGCGATCCGGGCCTGAGGTCCGACCGTGAGCAACCTGGTCAACGAGATCTTCCTGCGGCTGGCCAAGGCCCTGGCGGCGGCGCTCGCCGGGCTGCTGGTCTACCTCGTCGCGATCGGGCCGCTGGGGGCGGCGCCGTCGGTCGAGCTCGCCTTGCTCTCGTGGCTGTCGGGCGCGGCGTTCGTGCTCCTGGTTGAGTCCTCGCCCTTCTCGTGACCGGCGGGGCCCGTCGATCTGTGGCCGCCGATATTCCACACATTCTTGGCAGGCGGGTTCAGGGCCCCGGCGAGCGTCCGAACGAGGTCGTCACCGGCTCCCGAGGCGCGGCCACGCACGCGGCCGCGTTCGTCGTTGGGCCGAGGGTGTCTCTTGGCCACCCTGTCGGCCAGCCGGGCGCCTTCCTAAGAATGTGCGGAATACGGACCGTCTCGGTGTTCCCACCCCGGAACGGGATCTCCCCGACGCCCCAGCCGCGGCCGGGCCGCTGAGCAGGCCACCCGACCGCCTCTTCGCCGCGCGGTTTGACACCGCACCGGAGCCAACCTAGTATTCGGCCTCGCGCCCCCAGGTTTGGGGTCACCGCTCGGGCCGGATCACCGGTCCACCCGATCCCTCTCGTTTGACAGGTCGGGTCCCGATGCGTCAAGATTGGCGTTCGCGCCCGGTGCCTTCGTGCCCCGGACCGCTGCACCTTAACAATTGAAGAGTGACAGGAAATCCGGGTAAGGAATGTGCGAGCGGTCAAACCCTCGAAATTGGAGTCCCGGCCGCAAGGTCGGGGCTTTTTGTCGGAGAGTTTGATCCTGGCTCAGGATAAACGCTGGCGGCGTGCATGAGACATGCAAGTCAAACGGACGATCAGGGCTTGCTCTGATCGTTAGTGGCGGACGGCTGAGTAACG
>Ga0265314_10002543_pt1 | contig 18546 bp, 14 predicted proteins | sample 4126metaG_FD_203106 | JGI IMG/M metagenome (GOLD analysis project Ga0265314, IMG submission 203106) | Rhizosphere microbial communities from Carex aquatilis grown in University of Washington, Seatle, WA, United States - 4-1-26 metaG | ecosystem: Host-associated > Plants > Roots > Rhizosphere >... | reverse complement strand
CTGCGCGACGGTCAAAGATATGGCGTCATCGCTCGCGTTGATCGCGTCGATGCCCGCAGCCGCAAGACCACCGAACTGGACGGCGGTGAGCGCCGCAATGTTGGCGCCAGTGTCCACCAGCGTCACAGTATCACCGGCCGCAGCCGCTTTGGTCGCAGTAATCAGCGCCGCAACCTGACTGGCGTTGAGATTTAGCGTGTTGTTCGCGGAATCGAAGATGTCCACGCCCTGCGCCACGTAAGAGGCAATGTTCCCGGCGGTGAGCCCTTCGATCGTCCCTTCCGTATCGGCAAAGCTAACGACATCGGCCGTCGTGAGCGTTACCGCACCCAGAGCATCAAGCTTCGCCTTTGTGAGGCTGAGCACGTTGTCACTCGCATCGATCGCGTCGATACCTGCCGCCGCGAGAGCGCCAATCTGGACGGAAGTAAGTACCGCGATATTGGCGCCGGTATCGGCCAGCGTCACGACATCTGCGCCTGTCAGCGTCACGGACCCAAGAGCCTGGTACTGTGCAACCGTCAACGAGAGTACGTTGTCACTCGAATCGATCGCGTCGATACCGGTCTCTGCCAGAGAGCCGATCTGCACGGAGGTGAGAGCCGCTATGTTGGCGCCTGTGTCGGCAAGCGTCACGACGTCCGCACCTGTCAGCGTCACGGCTCCCAGAGCCTGGTACTGCGCAACAGTCAACGAGAGTACGTTGTCACTCGCGTTGATCGTGTCGATACCCTTGCCAGCGAGAGCGCCAATCTGGACAGAGGTGAGAGCCGCGATGTTGACGCCCGTATCCGCCAGCGTCACAACGTCCGCACCTGTCAGCGTCACGGCTCCCAGAGCCTGGTACTGCGCAACCGTCAACGAAAGGACATTGTCGCTCGCGTTGATCGCGTCGATACCCTTGCCGGCGAGAGCGCCGATCTGGACGGAGGTCAGCGCCGCGATGTGGGCACCCGTATCCGCCAGTGTTACGACGTCTGCGCCTGTCAGCGTCACGGTTCCCAGAGCCTGGTACTGCGCGACGGTCAGAGATATGGCGTCATCGCTCGCGTTGATCGCGTCGATTCCCGCAGCCGCGAGCCCGCCGATCTGGACGGCAGTGAGCGCCGCAATGTTGGCGCCCGTATCCACCAGCGTCACAGTATCGCCCGCCGCAGCCGCTTTGGTCGCGGTAACCAGCGCCGCAGCCTGACTGGCATCGAGGTTCAGCGTGTTGTTCGAAGAATCGAAGATATCCACGCCCTGCGCCACGTAAGAGGCAATATTCCCGGCGGTAAGCGCTTCGATCGTCCCTTCCGTATCGGCAAAGCTAACGACATCAGCCGCCGTGAGCGTTACCGCACCGAGGGCATCGAGCTTCGCCTGGGTGAGGCTAAGAACGTTATCGCTCGCGTTAATCGTGTCGATACCTGCCGCAGCGAGAGCACCGATCTGGACGGAGGTGAGCGCCGCTATGTTGGCGCCGGTATCTGCCAGCGTCACGACATCCGCACCTGTCAGCGTCACGGCTCCCAGAGCCTGGTACTGCGCAACAGTCAACGAGAGTACGTTGTCGCTCGAATCGATCGTATCGACACCCGCAGCCGCGAGACCGCCGATCTGGACAGACGTAAGCGCTGCGATGTTGGCACCCGTGTCGGCCAACGTCACAACATCCGCACCCGTCAGCGTCACGGCTCCCAGAGCCTGGTACTGCGCGACGGTCAGAGATATGGCGTCGTCGCTCGCATTGATCGCGTCGATTCCCGCAGCCGCGAGCCCGCCGATCTGGATGGAGGTCAGCGCCGCGATGTTAGCGCCCGTATCCACCAGGGTCACAGTATCACCGGCCGCAGCCGCTTTGGTTGCGGTAACCAGCGCCGCAGCCTGACTCGCGTCGAGGTTCAGCGTGTTGTTCGAAGAATCGAAGATATCCACGCCCTGTGCCACGTAAGAGGCAATGTTCCCGGCGGTAAGCGCTTCGATCGTCCCTTCCGTATCGGCAAAGCTAACGACATCGGCCGCCGTGAGCGTTACCGCACCGAGGGCATCAAGCTTCGCCTTGGTGAGGCTAAGAACGTTATCGCTCGCGTTGATCGTGTCGATACCTGCCGCCGCGAGAGCACCGATCTGGACGGAGGTGAGCGCCGCGATGTTGGCGCCCGTATCGGCCAGCGTCACGACATCTGCACCTGTCAGCGTCACGGCTCCCAGAGCCTGGTACTGCGCGACGGTCAAAGATATGGCGTCATCGCTCGCGTTGATCGCGTCGATGCCCGCAGCCGCAAGAGCGCCGATTTGGACAGACGTAAGCGCCGCGATATTGGCGCCCGTATCTGCCAGCGTCACGACATCCGCACCTGTCAGCGTCACGGCTCCCAGAGCCTGGTACTGCGCAACAGTCAACGAGAGCACGTTATCGCTCGCGTTGATCGTGTCGATACCCTTGCCGGCGAGAGCGCCGATCTGGACGGCAGTGAGCGCCGCGATGTGGGCACCCGTGTCGGCCAGCGTCACGACGTCCGCACCGGTCAGTGTCACGGCTCCCAGAGCCTGGTACTGGGCAACCGTCAACGAGAGTACGTTGTCGCTCGCGTTGATAACATCCAGTCCCTGCAATGAGAGAGCGCCAATTTCGCCGGCGGTAAGTGCCGCAATATTGGCGCCAGTGTCGGCGAGAGTGACCGTGGCGCTGGCATCGATGTTGATTCCGCCATCGGTGATCGCCTGCATCTGCGCTACAGTTAGCGAGAGCACGCTATCAGTCGGATTGATCGAACCGAACCCGCGCGAGGCTAGGTTCGTGAACTGTATGGACGTGAGAGCGTCAATATTGGTGCCCGTATCCGAAAGGATGACAAGGTCGGAAGGATCGAGCGTCACGGCACCAAGCGCCACAGCTTGACCCACAGAAAGGCTCAAGACGTCGTCCGTGGAGTTGATGTGATCGATGCCGTTGCTGGCGAGATTGCCGAATGCCGTCGCATCCAGTGCCTGTATGTGTGCAGCGGAATCCAGTAGAGTGACTACATCGCCTGCGGAATAAGAACCTGCGATTTGATATTGGGCGACTGTGACGCTGTAAGTTGCCATGGTGGTTCACTCCGCTGAAGTTTGGTTCTTTTGCGCTGGGGGGATGAGATTAGGCCGGCTGTCCGGCACAATGCGTGATAAAAATTCGCGCACCATGAACATGCCGTTAAGGATTTGCGTCACGTGTCTCAGCTTCGCTTCAAAGTTTTGGAGGTTCAAGAGCAAGGAAGAGCTGGTTCGGTTTAAGAAGACGAGACACACCGCATGTTTGTCAGCAACCTGTCCGTTGAAGACAACCATGCGTCTTGTCGTCTGACACGTCGACTCAAAGCGCATGCTCGCCAATCCCCAAGGACGTATCAACGACAAACGTCGACAAATTCCGCGGCATACCGCCAACCCATACTTGACTCTTTAGCGGGTCTCCCGAAACGCGTGTAGGTTCGGAAATTACTCAGCGGAATCTACTCATGCGTTACCGCCACAAGGTAAGAGGGTACTCAGGTACAACACAAACTTGCCGGCATTGCGTTGGTGATCAAATGACCTTGTTGATCTCAGTTTGTCGAAATTAACCTGAGGCTTCGACAATACTCGCATGATCCCAGGCACCTTATGATCGTGATCCACCCAATAGAGGGAGCGCAAGTCGTGTACTCACCAGAACTTTCATGAGGTTCGTTCCTTCTCACTTCGATGCGAACGCATCGTTGGAACAAGAAAAATCGGTGTCGCCCGAACCTAGGGTCCGGTCTTACAATTTGATCCAAACGAGTACGCCGATGATGGTTGCGGCAGTAATGCAGTTCCTGGCAAGTTTGTCTTAACGGGCGGCGACGCGCTGCCGATCCTTGATGCGGCAGAAGTAGTTCTCAATCTCGCACCGTTGCCGGTAAGTCAGCTTGAGATAATGAACTTTTTTTGGTGGCGATGCTGCGGCTTGGGACAACCGACAATGCTCCTTTGTCCTTGATCTGCTGGTGAACCTTTTGGCTGTCGTAGACCTTATCTTCGGAAACGGCGAACGATGGGCTTGCCCTATTCAAAACCTCTTCGATGCCCTGGCTGCCACGGACCTGTCCGCCCGTCACGATGAAGTTCGGTAGGCGTCCATTGCTATTGATGACCGCGTGGATTTTCGTGCTACGCCCGCTCCGGCCATTGGTCCTTCACGATAGTGCTGTCGATCAGATTAAGACTGTCATGCGATTTCGAGGCCAGTTTTTCGAAGATATTCTTCCAGATACCGCGCCGGGACCGGCGGTTGACGCGATTGTAGGCCATCGGGTAAGGTCAGCGGCGTTCCGGCAAATCCGCTAGATAGTGCCGGCCCACAGCACATAAAAGATGGTGTTCATGATCTTGCGGTCGTCGGCCCGGGCGCTCTTGCGATTCTTCGACATCAACGGTTCGAGAAGCGCCCATTTTATTTCCAATAAATCAAACAACATGATCCACCTCCGATCACGGAGATTCACTGTTCGCCCAGATTTCCGCCATTCTGTGTGGGCACAGATCTTAGCCCGGCTTTGCACTGTTGCTTGTCAGCGCCCTTCTGATTTGTTGAAAGTCGTGTCGCTGAATCATGGAGACTAACACCGCCAGCGACGAGCAAACACTGTTACCGCATATCGCGGACACGGTACGCGCCGTGGCGCAACTTCACGCGGACCACCATTTAAGATCGACTACTGTCGAGAAAATCGTAGACCGATGGACGGCCACGCTTGGTAATCCGGGCTTTCTCGGCTGGGTCGCGTGCGCCGTACTTTTCTGGATCATGGCGAATCTTGTGCTTCGCGGCGCCGGCTATTCTGCAATCGATCCGCCTCCGTTCGCTCTACTTGGCTGGGCGCTTTCCGCTATGGGACTCGTCATTGCGGTTTTGATTCTGTCAACGCAACGCCGATCCGATCAACTCTCCGAACTGCGCGAGCAAATGACTCTCGAACTGGCGAGCTTGACCGAACGTAAAGTCGCAAAAATCATCGAGCTCATTGAGGAACAGCGGCGCGACAGTCCGGAGCTCAGAAATCGTGACGATCACGAGGCGCGCGAAATGACCGAAAGAACTGATGCGAAAGTAATACTTGGCGCCATAAAGACTTCGCACGATGAAATAATATCGAACGCAGACAGCACGTCGACGAGCTAAGGCGTCTGATTAATCTGCATTAACAATGACGAGCGGGCGCTCACGGCAGACACGTCAACGCGGTTTTTGCACAATATTCACGCGGACCGGCTATTCGGTAAACACTCAAATTGAGTAGTTTCCGAACCTTTCCTCCTGCGCTCTATTGGATATGGTGGCATAGTGTGGACCGCACGTTGGGACAGGCGAGTTGTGTTGACTTTGCCGGGTTTATACCCAGATCAAAGTCGGCGCCTGACTTCGCCAGACCACCGCGCCGGCCTGGCTGCCCGAACAGCCCTGTCGGGCTCATAGTGCGATTTGCAGGAGGATGTAATGAAGGCATTCGCTTACCGCGGACCGGTTATGAACGATGTCGAAGACCAGCCCGAACATGGAGCAGCCCGCGATTCGATCGTGAAGATTGTACGGACAGCGTTCGGCCCCGACGGAAGCATGATCACGCTGGCCAGCCTGCCTGCATCAGACACCAAACACTGGGTTGCCCGCCGAAAAGCGGAAGTCGTTGTCGCCGTCGAGAGCGGTTTGCTCAGTCTCCATGAAGCATGCGAGCGCTACAATCTGACAGTTTGGGAATTCCTGAGCTGGCAGCGCGCAATTCAGCGATACGGAGTGGACGGCCTGCGCGCCAGCCGTGCCCAACAATACCGGGACGCAACGCGGAACTGACCGGTCGTCGCAGCATCTTTTATATTGTTGAATGTTCGACCTTCGTGAGAACGCGGAGGAAGAAAAGGCTACGCGGTTAACAAGTCGCTAATATTGAGCCGCGCCTCGGTCAAGCCAACTATTTTTCAGAAAATTTCTTGAGTAATTTCCGATCCTACCATGCCAAGCGTTCTGCCCGTTATGCTGGCAGTGCCTGAGCAAGACGATATCCCGCATTCAGCGCCGGCTCATCGTAACCGAATACCAAATGATCGAGCTCAACGCCGCGATCGAAGTGCCTAAAGCCGACAAAAACTTCGACACACGTTTCGCGGCAAGAGCCGTGCCGTCAGATTCGTGATGCGATTTGCAGGAGGAACCGATGAAGGCAATCGAAGAGCGTTCGGAAACGGAAGTCCGACAGTTTGACGACGCCATAGCAAAGATGGTGATGACGACGTTCGGTCCTGACGGAAACGTTCTCACGCTGGCTGATTTGCCGTCCTCCAACACCAAGCGTTGGGTAATTCGCAGAAAAGCGGAAGTCGTCGCAGGCGTGAAGGGCGGACTGCTAAGCCTCAGCGACGCTTGCGAACGTTATAGATTGACAGTTGATGAGTTCCTAGGCTGGCAGCACGCGATCCGTAGATACGGAATGGACGGGCTTCGCGCCACGCGCGCTCAGCAGCATAGGAACGCAGTTTTGCCCGGTCTGCGCGCCAGCCAAGCACAGCATTTCAAAGACGCAACGCGGACTTGAGCGGAGCCACGGCCGGTTCAAAGGTTTCGCGCGACCTTCACGCAAACAACAACGCAATGCGCGACACCAGAACAGATTCAATGCGGAGGCCGTCATGAAGGCGTTGGTTTATCGCGGTCCGGGCTTAAAGGCGCTGGAAGACCGTCCAAAACCCAAGATACAGACTCCTGGCGACGCCATTGTGAAAATTATAAAGACGACGATATGCGGCACGGATCTGCATATTCTCAAAGGCGACGTCGCAACCTGCGCACCGGGGCGAATTCTCGGGCATGAGGGCGTCGGGATAGTGGATACCATTGGTGCCGGCGTTACCACCTTTTGTCCCGGCGACCACGTTCTCATTTCGTGCATCTCATCTTGCGGAAAGTGCGAATACTGCCGGCGTGGCATGTATTCGCATTGTACGACCGGTGGTTGGATCCTCGGCAACGAGATCGATGGGACACAGGCCGAATTTGTCCGTACTCCACACGCCGACACAAGCCTTTACCGGATACCGGAAGGCGCGGACGAGGAAGCGCTCGTCATGTTGAGCGACATTCTGCCGACCGGCTTCGAATGCGGCGTGCTCAACGGCAAGGTCGCGCCGGGATCGACGGTAGCGATAGTGGGCTCAGGGCCGATCGGGCTGGCTGCATTGCTTACGGCTCAGTTCTACTCGCCGGCGGAGATCATCATGATCGATCTGGACGACAACCGCCTCAAGATCGCCCGGCAGTTCGGCGCCACGCAGACCATCAACAGCGCAGACGGCAAGGCGGCCGAAACGGTGAAAGCGCTGACCGGTGGTCACGGCGTCGATACGGCCATAGAGGCCGTCGGTGTGCCGGCGACATTCCTGCTGTGTCAGGAGCTGGTCGGTCCCGGCGGTATCATCGCCAACGTCGGCGTGCACGGCCAGAAGGTAGACCTTCACCTCGAAACCCTGTGGCCTCGGAATATCGCCATCACGACACGACTGGTCGACACGGTTACGACACCCATGCTTATGAAGACCGTGCAATCCAAGAAGATCGATCCGACCCGCCTGATTACGCATCGCTACAAGCTGGACCAAATTCTTGACGCTTATGACACTTTCGGACGTGCGGCCGAGACCCGGGCGCTCAAGGTGATCATCTCGGTGTAGCCATGCCGTTGCCGCTCGTTCGATTATCTCCGCAAAATTTGGGGCTGACGCATCTCACCGAAGGCGGATAGTGTTGTTGCCTAATCCGAGAACTCGAGATTTAACACACCGTTGAAGGACAATATCATGAGCCAATATCAAATCGCCGTTGTTGTCGGCAGCTTGCGCCGCGATTCGTTCAACGCAAAGCTGGCGGGTGCAATTGTGAAACTCGCACCTCAGGAGTTCTCGTTCAAACAACTGAAAATCGGAGACCTGCCGCTTTACAATCAGGACGACGACGCGAACCAGGCAGCCTCTGTAAAACGGCTGAAGAGTGAAATCACGGCTGTTCATGGACTTCTGTTCGTCACGCCCGAATACAATCGCTCGATACCGGGTGTGCTCAAGAATGCGATCGACCACGCTTCACGCCCCTATGGCCAGAACGCCTGGAAGGGAAAGCCGGCTGGTGTCATCGGGATTTCTGTCGGCGCCATCGGCACGGCCTTGGCACAACAGCATCTGCGTAACGTCCTCACCTACCTGGACGTGCCGACCATGAATCAGCCCGAAGCGTTTATCCAGGCAAAGGACGGTTTGTTCGACGAGACAGGCGACATCGGCGCTGCCAGCAAACAATTTCTACTGGATTGGATCAATCACTATTCCGCATGGGTAAAAAAACACGTTCCCTGAAGTGGTTCGACCTCCGTTTCAACGCAATCCACTCGGGGTCTAGTATTTATCGAAGGCGGAATTGCTCAGGGCGTGCTTTTCCAGCGTCAATTCCGCGACCACATGCCGAAGGCGATAATTCTCTTTCGCCAGTTTCTTCAATTGTCGAGTGTGCTCGATGTTTCTGTAATAGCCAAAGAGCCAGAGTGACAAGCCAATCAGTATCAAGCCGATGGCCAAGCCAATAGATGACATCGAGGTTCTCCTGCTAAATCATCATGACTCAAAGGTCGAGCAGTCCGATTTTCGTCAACTTCTGAACGATACGTCCAATGAACACAGCACTCAGTCGCATCGACAATGTACCGTTTCGAGGAAGACGTCTACAAAGTTGAACACGGAATTTCGTCGAATTCACCGTCGTGAATATTTGCTTCACAATATCTTGTACCGTTCCGGCACAAATTGACTTGGACCGCACCGATCAACATCTGTCTATTTTACTTCAGCGCTCGCAAGTTCTTTTGTTCGGAATTGTCATCGGTTAAATGCCAGCGCCGAACACACCAACGGCTCTCACACTGCACTACTGCTGGCGTTGTGCGAGATCGGCGTAAAAATGGCGGAAATTGGAGTCGGAATGGTTACGTCGCCATAGCGTTTCTGGGACCGAGATTTCTATCGTCTCGTAGGCGAGCGAGCAGGATCGCATTTGCTTCTTCGAGTTCAGCTATGCCGGCCCTTGCTGCTGCAATTTGGTCCAGCGTCGTATCGCGCATGTTGTGGGACCTGTGCCGGCCGGGCTCCAACTGAGCCAAAACCAGCAGGTCTTGTGCGATTAAAGCGGAGTTCTCGTCGATGCGATCCTGGATTATGCACATTGCTGCCTCGCATTGGTCTTCGAGAGTGACGCACAGCGTCCTGAAAGCGCGAACGCGGCTTCAATATCGTCAGCGTCCCAAATTGAGACGCCGTCCAGCCAGCTTGCTAATGCCGACAGTAGTTGAAGAGCGACTGTGATGGGTAGACTCGGAATCTACCCAACTTATTTGATTAAGTCGTTGCCCTGCCCGCTGAGCGAATGCTTTCGCTTTCAGTGCGTTTTAGTTTTTCCGGACATGACATCGAGCCGGTTGCGGATGCTGATCGCCAGCGGATCGTCCGCGGGTGCGACGGCGAGGGCCTTGTTCCACAGGATCCGCGCCTGCTCCGAATGACCGCCCTTCTGCTCTGCCACGCCAACAAAATAGAGTGCCTGCACATTTGCTGGATCGAGCTTCAGAATATTGCGCATGGTGGCGACGAAGTCCGCAGGCGTATCGTCACCGGGTACGGCGGAGGATTTTTGTATTTCAGCTAGGGTCAACAGTACGCCGACATCCGCTGGTTTGAGTCGAACGGCGCGATCGATTGCCACACGTGCCTTGCCGTGGTCGCCAAGCACGTTGTAGGCGTGGGCCAAGCGTTGCCAACCGACCACGTCATCGGGATTTTTCTCCATGCGATCCGCAAGCCGTGCGACCATCGCGCGTATCATCGTGTCTTGATCATCATTCGTGGACGTCGGCGCGCCAGACGAAGCCGCAGCGGAAGGCAGTTCAGTCGGAACTCCCGCTGCTCCTTGTACATGCATGGCGTTTGTCATCGCCGTAATCGCCACGTTCATGGCTCCGGACGAAGGCGGGCTCGGCTGTACCGAAGCGGGGTCGAAGCCTCCCTGCTTAGCGAATGCCGCGATATGTTCGCGGACCATTGGAAGCCACGGCGCGTCGGCGTCGCTCGTTTTTTCCAAATCTTTCCAGATGGCGACGGCTTGCTTCAAGTTGCCAATCTGCGATTCGGCCAGTCCGATGTAGAAACGCGCCCGCTCGCTGCGCGCGTCCAGCCCAAGCGCATTGTTAAACGCCATCAAGGCCTCGGGCACCACTGCTCCGCCATTCGTCATCACGACGGCTTCGCCCAGTTCGGACCACGTCGCCGCGTCGGCGGCGCCTAGATCGATCGCTCGACGATCGGCAGCCGCAGCCTGTTCATAATTGCGGGAGGCGAAGTACATCTCCGCAAGACGCCTGAAGCCTGCTGCGTTCGGACTGTTTTGTAGCAGCTCAGCCAGCTTGTCCGCCGTCGCCGCGACGACAAAATCCGGATCGTTCCTCAGCCGCCATTCGTAAGGCTTTCCCTGCAGGTGCGGAGAGCCCAGTACACCATACAGGATAGCGGCACCCACCGGCAAAATGGCGGCGATCACCACAATGGCCGCAAACCGGGCCCGCCTGTTGTCGGTCCGCATGGACTTCACGGACATTTTGAGATCGGCGTCCTCCGCTGCCAACATGCGACGGTGAACCTCCGCCCGTGCGGCCTCCGCCTGAGTTTCAGACAAAAGCCCCCGCTCGATCTCTTGATCGATTTCCGCAAGTTGGTTGCGATAGACGACGATATCATAGTCGACGCGCGGCAACGCCTCGACCGACGTATTTTTCAACAACGGAATTAGCAGAACCGCAAGAACCAAAATAATCAGGATCGCGAAGACGAGCCACAACATCGTCACGCCCCCCTATTTCCGGATTCGGTGTCGTCCATAAGGACAGCTAGGCGCTGTCGCTCTTCTGCTGAGAGCGGCGTTGCCTCAACACGCATTGCCGCGAGGCGGCGATAGTAGATCGTGACAACCCCGGCGGCGCAGAGCAACAGGACGAAAGGTCCAAACCACAGCAAATATGTTTCCGCGTCGAAGGGCGGCTTCAACAGGACATAGTTGCCATAGCGGGCCACAATGAATTGCTTGACCTGCGCATCGCTGTCGCCGGCCAGCACACGTTGACGCACCAAGACTCGCAGATCGTGTGCCAGTTCGGCATCCGAATCGTCGATGGACTCGTTCTGGCAAACGAGACAACGCAGTTCTTTTCCAATAGTGCGGGCGCGCGCTTCGAGCTTCGGGTTGGACAGCATCTCATCGGGCCTGATTGCCCAAGCTGATCCTGCCGAGCCCCAGATGGCCGCTAGTAGAGCAAAGCCGGCAAATATCGATAGGATGCGCTCGCGGTGTCTCACTTGCTGAGTTTCTCCGCCAATGGGATCAACTGGTTGGTGATGATCTCCGGCGTCAGCGGTCCCGTTTGCTTGAAGCGGATCACACCCTGCTTGTCGATCAGATAGGATTCCGGCACGCCATAGACGCCAAAATCGATGCCCGTCCGTCCGTTCGCGTCAGCGGCCACCGCATTATAGGGACTGCCCAACTCCGCCAGCCAGGCTTTGGCGTCTTCCGGCCGGTCCTTATAATTTATCCCGACCAGCACTATCCCGGCCCTTGTGATCTGCGGCAACATTGGATGTTCGGCACGGCACGGCACGCACCACGATGCAAAGAAATTGATCAGCGTAACCTTGCCGCGCAAATCTGCGGTTTTGAAGCCCGCCTGCCCTGTGAACAAAGGCGGCAGATCGAAGGCGGGAGCGGGCTTGTCGATCAGCACGGACGGGATCAGATTCGGCGTTATCCCCTCGTCGGCCAACCGCAATCGATAGATAAAAAAGCCGGCCAGTACGGCGAATCCCAACAAGGGTAGAATATACATCCAGCCCCGCAAGTCTTTCCGCTTGTCCATTACGACGGCGCTTGGCGCAGCCAGCTTCATCGCCGGCATCGGAATCTTCATTCCTAGTCTGCGCAAGGGCGCGCCGACGCGGTGATGTCGGTCCGTCAACGATACGACACCACCGAACACCATCATCAAGGCGCCAAAAAAGAGCCACGGGATCAGAGGATTGTGCAGAACATGAACGACAAAGCCGCCCCGTCCATCCGGCTCGCCCAGGACTGCATAAAGATCACTGACGAAATTTGTATGGATGGCGACCGTCGACAGCGGTTGCGGCGGATTTACGTACATGCGCCGTTCCGGCTGCAACTCGGAAACGAAGCGGCCATCCTTCGTCGCGATGATCGTCGCACGCGACATGGTGTAGTTGGGACCTTTGACGTTATTCTCGACACCGATGAATCTGAGGTGATAGCCGGCGACGTTGGCGCTGTCGCCGGGGTTCATGGTCTGCAGATATTCGGCTTGCCATGCTAGAGAGCCCGAGACGCCGATCAATACGAACGCAAAACCCATATGACCGATGGTCATTCCGTAGGCGGAGCGCGGCAGGTGGAGCGCGCGGTGGAACGAGTTGGAAAGTGAACCTGTGAATAGGTGTACGCGTCCGGCCCATTCGGTCATGCAGCCGGCCAGAAGCCACACAGCCAACCCGAAGCCGAGCGAAGCCCATATGGATCGCGACGCCGTACCAGCGATAAGCAGGGTCACAATGATGGTCACCACACTCGCGATGGCAGCGAACTTGAGCCGCGACAGAGCTTCGGGCAAGTCGCCGCGTTTCCACGACAACATCGGTCCAATAGCCATCATCAGAAACAGCGGAATGCCCAGTGGCACAATCACGATATTGAAATAGGGAGGTCCAACGGAAACTTTTCCAAGGCCCAGAGCATCGATAAAGAGCGGATACAATGTACCGAGCAGGACTGTGCCAGCCGCGATAGCCAGAACGACATTGTTGAACAACAAGCCGCCCTCGCGTGAGATGGGCGCGAACAGGCCGCCGCCCTTGAGCGACGGTGCGCGGAAGGCATAGAGGACCAGTGAACCGCCTGTGACCAGGACCAACAGCGTCAAGATAAATGTGCCGCGCGCTGGATCGTTGGCGAAGCTATGCACCGACGTCAGGATACCGGAGCGCACCAAGAAGGTGCCCAGTAGAGAAAGTGAGAATGTGATGATCGCAAGGAAGATCGTCCACGATTTCATCGTGTCGCGCTTTTCGGCAACGATCGAGGAATGCAGCAATGCCGTTCCTGCCAGCCAAGGCATGAACGAGGCATTTTCCACGGGATCCCAAGCCCAATAGCCGCCCCAGCCCAGCGTGTAGTAGGACCACCACGACCCCATGGCGACGCCGAGCGTTAGCGCGCACCAGGCCACCAGCGTCCACGGGCGCACCCAGCGCGCCCAGGCGGCGTCAACGCGCCCCTCGATCAGCGCAGCGATGGCGAACGAGAACGCCATCGAGAAGCCGACATAGCCGAGATAGAGAAACGGCGGATGGAATGCGAGGCCGGGATCCTGCAGCAGCGGATTAAGGCCATTGCCGTTCAGAGGCGCCGGGTCAATTCGTGCAAACGGATTGGAGGTCAGAAGGATGAACAGGAGAAATGCAAAAGCGATCATCCCTTGAACCGATAACGCGCGAGCACGCAATCCCGGGGGCAAATCGCGCCCGAATACCGATACGGCCATGCCGTACAGCACCAGGATGAAGGTCCAGAGCATCATGGAGCCTTCGTGATTGCCCCAGGTTCCGCTGATCTTGTAGATCAGCGGTTTGTCGGTGTGGCTGTTGTTCACCACATTCAGGACCGAGAAATCGCTCGTCACGTGCAGCCATATGAGCGCGCCGAATGAGAGGGTCACGAGGCAGAACTGCGCAAACGCCGCCGGCCGGTCTACATTCATCCAGGCGGTGTCGCCGCGCGCCGCCCCGATAAGCGGAACGGTCGCCTGGACGGCTGCAACAAAGAGCGCAAGAACCAGAGCAAAAAGGCCGACTTCGGCTATCATCCGTATACATCCATCATGCTCTCGTGGGGCCAAATTTGTCCCACGTCGCCGAACATTTATCCAAGCTCGCAGATCGGGATATTCGTAAATACGCTTATTTGGGGCGACCGCCGCCTAGCACACATCGACCCGCTTAGATGTTTCACATTCGACATGAAGTACGCAAGCCCACAGCCCTATCCCTTGGTCGCTGAGCCTGGCGCAGAGCCGATGACCCTTGGAGGGGGCATCGGTAACCAGAACCGCTCGTTTGAGCATACCTGCCCGCGCCGAAGTTCACAGCTTCAGCGTCATCGCGGCCATAACGGTGCTGACATTGTACTTGGCCGGTATGTCACCGGTCAGCACCTGACCTACCGACGCCCCGACCAGCGCCCAGTCGGTCATATCCAGGCTGGCAAACTGGTACCCCAGATAAAACGAAGTCGCAGGAGAGTAGTCGTAGGTGGCGTGCACCTTGAACAGATGGTTCGCAGATGAGGTGTTTAGCAACGGATCGCCGCCATATGGCTGATCCGCCTCTCCGCTGGTCCAGGAGCCGCTCTGGACGAACCTCTGATTGCCATACGAATAGACATAGTCGGCGCTGAACTTCAGCTTGTCACTGGCACGCCAGCTACCGCCCACTCCGGCTGTATGGATATCGTACGTGGTCGCCTCGCTATAGTAAGCTCCGGGGCCCGTCGGGTTGTCCTGGTCGTTCAACGCGCGCATGGCGCGGTAGGTCCGCAAGAAGGTGTAGAAGGCATGCACTTCTTCGTCCTTGTCGACCTGATAGGCCAAATCCGGGCCAGCCTGGATGCTGTAGTCGTGGTTGATCCCGACGCTCGGGCTCACGATCCCGTTATAGGGGGCAACAGGATTGTGGTAATTGTCGTTGCTGTACTTTCCAAACAGACTCAACGAGGTCTTCCGATCGATCGCGGCCGTCAGCAGACCGGTGAAGGCATCCTGAGTCCGCGCTGCTTCGTAGAAGGGAATCTGCTGGCAGCCGAGCGTATCAATCGTGGGCCCACCGCAGTCGGATGGGATTTGCGTGTACCACAAGCTGTAATCCGGCGCCGATGCTGTCCGGTCGGAATGAACGTAGCCAAGCGATCCCGTCACACCGGTCGCCATGGTCGAAATGACCTTTACGGACTCCTCGTTCTCTCGCGTGTCGTGGGTAATCGCGTTGCCCCGGTGGTCGTCGCGGAATGTGTAACCAACCGTCACCCGCGTTTCCGGCAGAACGTGATAGCCCGCGGAGATTTCCACTTTCTGTTTGGTCCACGACTCCGGTACGGCCTCGCGGTACTTAAGGGAGATGTTATCGGTCGGGTTGCCGTAGATCCACATCGCGTTGGTCCGCGGGTCGCGCGCATCGATCGTGTAACTCGCGCGCAGGTCCAGTTTGGGCAGCGGCCGGGACGTCATTGCAGCACTGCCAAAGAAGGTCTGGACCAAGCCGTTCAACGACATAGGATTGGAGGCTAGCTGCGCGGACCTAGCGGCGTCGTTGAGGACAAAGGCATTGTTTGTTGCCGCTGCGAACTGGTCGTTCTGCAATTGGAGCCCGTAGACAATAGTCCCGTTCAGCCGGGTTGTCGGGCTCACATTGTACCCGATCTGCCCCGTGAAGGTGTGGGCCTGGTTGCTGGGCGGCAGGCTGTAGACGCCGGACCGCGCGTAGCTGGTGTAGGTGGAAGTCACGGGGTCTTGAATCGATGTGAAGTTCCAGCCCTTGAACGCATATCCACTGCTTTTGTTGTCGACGAAGTTGGAGAACTCGTAGGAGAATGACGCCTGCAACGTGTCGGTGCTGTAGGCGGCGGCGGCTGTGTAGTTGTCGGTATCGTAGTTGATCGGCATCGGGAAGGAGACCATGCCAGCGTTTTCGCCGCCGGTGGTCATTGCTTGTTCGAGTGTTCCTTCCTTGTGCTCGTGACTGATGCCAGCGGTGAACTGCCAGGAGTCCGATTGATAGCTCGCCCCAAGGCTGCCTTTGTCCCGGCGGGTACCGATTTTGTAGACCAGCTCGTTGCTCGGGCCATAATCGCCAACGTGATCGCCGGCGGCGGACGTGACGCCGCCACGTGTCCCGTAGCTATCGTAAAAGCTCGACGAGGTGGGAGAATTATTGAGATAAGCTCCGTTGGCGACGAGGGCTGCTTCGTAGCCCGGCGCAAGGGTGCCATCCTTGCTGAGGATCGTGGTGAAATTATCGGACGCGGTGTAAGTCATCGCATCATAAGATGCGGAGATTCCCCATTTGCCCTGCTCACCTGTCTTCAGGTTGATCGAGGCTTCCGGCGCAATCTTGCCGAAGCCGAAGTCAACGTTATCACCGGCAAAACTGAAATAGTGGGCTGCCCCGCTATCTGAGGCATCGCGGTTCTGCACGTTCCACCCGCCGAGCGCGCCAACTCCCGAATTGGGCATGCCGTTGTAGCGGCCGAAGGCGGCAGAGGACTGCGACACCCCTCCTCCACCAAAAGTGATCTCGGCGATCGATGTCGCCAAGCTCTGTGGGACGGGAGCTTCGGTTGTCGCCGGAGTGTCCGAGACATCAAAACCGCCTTTGTCCTGGGCCTGCGCAACCGTGATCGGCAGCAGGATACAAACACTCGCCAGAGCGGCAACTCTCAGCGTTTGGCGATTGGCCATGATAGACCTCTTATTAGCGGAAGAAGGTTGAGCCGCTCGGGCTGTTCGAGCCGTGAATCTGCGAATGGCAGTTCAGGCAGCTTCGGTCGCCGTACAGATAGAGGCTGCCGCTACCTGGCGCGACGGAGTGAACCGACACACCGACACCACCCATGTCATTGACCGCGGCATGACAGTCCAGGCACAGGAACGGCACCTTCTCCTTCAGCAGGCGCGGATTAACCGAGCCATGCGGGTTGTGGCAGTTGGTGCAGTCTTCGCGCACGGGCTGGTGTTCCCACAGCATCGGTCCGCGTTTGTCGGCGTGGCAGGTGTAGCAGAGGTCCGTGACCCGAACCTTCTTCAGGAGATCGGGACCCGGCGAGCCGTGCGGGTTGTGGCAATCCGAGCAGACCACTTTGCCCTCGCGGATTGGATGATGCGAGAACTGGAAACTCAGCGCGCGCTGTTCGGCATGGCAGGTGAAGCACACTTCGGGCTGCGTTGCCTTCACGAGGATTGGATCTTTGGTGACGTGGATCGTGTGGCAGCTTACGCAAGCCAGATTGTTGTCCTGGTGCTGGCTGCCAGCCCAGTCCATTCGCAAGCCATTCTGGTGGCAACTGAGACATATCTCGTTACGCGCGGAGACTGGGGACGCATTCGGCCCCTTGAACACGACCGCTGGTGAAGCCTTCTTTCCGCCGGCGGCAGGCGTGCTCGTGACGTGCCCCTCGCTTGGCCCGTGGCAGGATTCGCATTCATGCTGACCGAAGGGCGTGCGAGCGTCGCCTTTCACCGCATGGGGCGTCTGGAAAATGTCCGTCGCAGCTTTATAGCTCCGGCCTTGTTCATCAATCGCACTATCGTGACACTTCATACAGGTGGCGGCGCCGCGATCGCTGTAGAGCGGCATTGAGGCATCGTTCGTAGTGGGTGTTGCCGCAGATTGTGCAGCGGCGCCTTGTGGCATGTCTGCTGCAAACGCCGGCTTCACAATACCGAAAATCACGGTACACAGCAGAACGAGAATGGCGAAGCCATTTGTACGACTTTTGACCAACATCTGCTGCCCCCTGCGTTAGTCCTCGCGGCGACTATTTCACGACAAAATCCGCGCTGCCCTGGTCAAGCACCAAGGAGCGTTCGAACGAGACATAGTGGAAGCGTTTGGCCGTATGGCCCGAATGAACGGCGAATGCGACCGTGTAGCGCTTGCCTGGTACGAGCGCCACGAAACCTGGCCCCACATTCAGTTTGCGCGACAAGGTCACCGACCATACCCCACCGCTGTAGGTCGCTTCCGCTGTGACGGCTGTCGGCTTGGTCTCTTCGCGCTTCGAAAAGACGATTCCGTTCGCCGCAACGGCGGGGGCACCGGGATTGAGGCGTGCCTGCCAATATTCGATCTCGTAACCGCCAGATTTCAGCGTCGCCAGATCGCCTGCGGGCTTCAGCGCGTCGCCGCCACCCTGGCGCGTTACCTGGGCACGTGTTTTGCCCAGATACATTGTGCGCGACGAACCGTTGGCGCTCGGCATGCTCGATGCATCGTCGTGACACATTCCCCAGCATCCCGCGCGGTTTGCTTCCGGCACGTCGCCGTCGTCGAGCATCATCGTGACCTTGGTGGCGTAGGCATTGTCCATCTTCGCGTTAGGCTGGCCCGCGTCAGCGAATTCGAAATGGACGTAGAAATTCTGCGCATCGTGTGTGAATTGAACCTTGGCGCTCATGGATCCCGGTTTGCCGGGGATTGGCGTCGGCTCGTTCTTCTTGCCCGAGACGAGAAGGTCACCCATGTTTTTCTCGTCGCCGATGTGGCAAGCGGCGCAATTCTTTCCGCCCTTGAATTTGTCGGCGCCCGGATGATCGGCCGTGGTCAACACCCACTCCCACGAAGACTGGCCGGGATAGAAAAGCG
>Ga0265314_10002542_pt1 | contig 18554 bp, 12 predicted proteins | sample 4126metaG_FD_203106 | JGI IMG/M metagenome (GOLD analysis project Ga0265314, IMG submission 203106) | Rhizosphere microbial communities from Carex aquatilis grown in University of Washington, Seatle, WA, United States - 4-1-26 metaG | ecosystem: Host-associated > Plants > Roots > Rhizosphere >... | reverse complement strand
CACATGCCGCGAGACTAGCGCGGCGCGCCCGCTACCGCGAGTCCAGCGCGGCTTCCACCTCGGCGCGGTAGCGGCCGGAGGGGAACTCGCGCAGGTACTCCGAGGCAGCCGCGCGAGCGGCGCCGGCGTCACCCGCGCGCGCGTGCGCCTCGACGAGGCGCGCGCGGACATCCTCACGCAAGCTGCGCGGGACGCCGAGCCCGAGGGCGCGCTCGAACGCCGCCGCTGCCGCGCGCGGGCGCGCGAGCCCGTCGAGCTCGAGGCGGCCGAGCGCGAAGGCCGCGAGCGGCGCCTGCGGGTCGTGCGCGAAGTCGGAGAGGATCCGTTCGAGCGGCCCCACCGCCTCGGCGGGGTGGCCCGAGAGCCGCGCGACGTCGGCCAGGGCGAGCAGGTCGCCGACGCCGAGGCGGCGCGTCTCGCGGCGCACGCCCTGCGCGCCGAGAACGGCGAACGCGTCCGCCTGCCGCCCGCGCCGCGCGAGCTCGCGCCACGTCGGCCGCGCGCCCGGCTCCTCGGCCGCGACCGGCTCGGAGGCTACGCCCTCGGCCTCCTCGGCCGCCTCGGCCTCCTTGTCTTGGCCGGCCCCGGCCGCCGACGCCGGCTCGGGCGGCGTGACGTCGGCGCCGCTCGCGGCCGGCGCGACCGCCAGGGCCTCGGTGACCTCGAGGGACTCGCCGGCGACGAGCCGACGCGCTCGATCCGCCACCCGCTCGCCGCGCACGACGATGGCGCCCCGCTGGACCGCCACGCGCAGCCGCCCCGTCGCCCGCTCGCACGAGAAGCGCGTCCCCACGACCTCGACGGTCGCGAGCCCGCACTCGATCTGCCAGCGGCGCGGCCCGCCCGGCCGCACGTCGAAGGACGCGGTGCCACGCTGCAGGACGCCCAGGAACGTCGTGCCCGAGGACTCGAGCGGCGCGAAGCGCGCGCCGCCCGCGAGCTCGATCGCCGAGCCGTCCGAGAGCGCGATGCGCGCGCCCGAGGTCGGAGCCTCAACGGCGGCGAGCGCGCGGCCGTCGACGAAGCGCAGCGGCCCCGCGTCCCGGCGCAGGCCGACGACGAGCGCCGCGGCCGCGCCCGCGGCGAGCGCGAGCGCTCCCAAGGCGACGCGCCGCCGGCGACGGCGCGCGTCGGGGAGCCGTCCGTCGATGCGCTCCCAGATCCGCCGCAGCGCCGGCTCCTCGGTGGGATCGCGCAGCAGATCCTTGAGCGGGTACTCGAGGCGGCTCACGCGCCCTCCTCTTCGCCCGACGCTTCGCCCGATGCTCCGTCCGACGCTTCGCCCGATGCTCCGTCCGACGCTTCGCCGCGCGGCCGCGGCAAGCGCGACGGCGAGACGTGCGCGCGCACGGCGGCGTCGGCTTCGGCCAGGCGACGCTTGATCGTCGCGAGCGAGCACCCACACACGCCCGCCACCTCGGTGAGCTCGAGGCCCTCGACGTACCTCAGCATCCACGCGATGCGGAGATCGGTGCGCATCCGCGCGAGCACGCGATCGAGGAGCGCCAGCTCGCCGCACGTCTCCGGGTGCAGCCCGGGCGCCGCCAGCGTCTCGAGCGTCGCGTCGGCGCCGCGGTCGAGCCCAAGGACCCGCATGAGCCGCAGCCGGCGCAGCCGGTGGCGCACGAGGTTGACCGCGATCTGCCCGAGCCACACGCGCAGCGCGCCCGGATCGCGCAGGCTGCCGAGGCGCTCGAAGGCCGCGATGAACGCGTCCTGCACGATCTCCTCCGCGTCGCCTCGGTTCGCGCAGAGGCGCGTCGCGAGGCCCAGCAGGTAGCCGGCGTGGCGTCGGTAGAGCACCTCGCGGCCCCACCGGTCGCCGCGGATCGCGCGGTCGATGATCTCGGCGTCGCTCACCGAGTCCGGCATCCGGAGCAGCACGGGGCCGTCCGGACGCTTCGCCGAGATCGCCATCTCCCATGATGATACCTGGGGTCCTCCGGACGGCTCACGCCCACCGAAACGCACACTGCGACCTACATTTTTTCTGAGCCGCGCCGAGCCGCTCGGGGCTCCCACCCACATGACCAGACCCCACCTGCGCGGCGTCTCCAGAGAATTCGGCCTGTTCGCGAGCATCGCGCTCCTGAGCGCGGCGGTCGCGGTGGGCTGCGGCAACTCGACGAGCGCGCTGTCGCACGGCGGGGGCGGGTCAGGGGGAGGCAAGACGGGCGGCGGGGGCGCCACCGGCAACGCGGGTTCGACGGGTGCGGGCGGCGGCGTGACGGGGGCCGGCGGTGCCGGTGGCGTGATCGGGAAGCTCGGGACGACCCAGTGCACGGACGGCATCGACAACGACGGCGACGGCCTCATCGACAGCGCCGACCCCGAGTGCACGGGCTCGGCCGACAACGACGAGGGATCGTTCGCCACCGGCATCCCCGGCGACAACGTCGACGCCTGCAAGCAGGACTGCTTCTTCGACGGCAACTCGGGCATGGGCGACGACGGCTGCCAGTGGCAGCTCCAGTGCGACCCGCAGATCAAGACGGGCGCCTGCACCTACGATCCGAGCTACGTCGCCAAGCACATGGATCTGTGCTCGACGACCATGTCGCAGTCGCAGAAGTGCATCGACAACTGCCGCAAGTACGTCCCGAACGGCTGCGACTGCTTCGGCTGCTGCGAGATCCCCGGCGCGCCCACGCCGATCCGACTGTCGTCCACCTGCACGAGCGCGAGCTTCGGCGATCCGACGAAGTGCATGCCCTGCACGCTCGTCACCCAGTGCATGAACACCTGCGGCCGCTGCGAGCTCTGCGTCGGCAAGACCAGCGTCCCCGAGGACTGCACGACCACCGACACCGACGGCGGCGGCCAGCCGGGCGGCGACGGCGGCTCGACTCCCGACGGCCACGGCACGCCCACCTGCGAGGGCTACCAGTCGTGCGTCCCAGGTCCCGTGGACGGCTGCCCGACCGGCACCGGCTGCGTCACGGGCTGCTGCGTCCCCATCGTTCAATGAGCTCCGAGTCGCGGCGTAGCGGACGGGGGTTCGCTACGCCGCGGCGATTCTCGCGCCCGAGCTACGCGGCCAACGAGCGCAGGACGTAATGCAGGATGCCGCCGTGCTGGTAGTAGGCGATCTCCTGAGGCGTATCGATGCGGACGAGGGTCTTGATGTCCCTCGTCTTGCCGTCGGCGGAGGTGGCGCGGACGACGAGGGTCTTGCCGTTCGCGAAGCCGGACTCGAGCATCGTCGGCAGGCCGACGGTCTCGAAGGTCTCTTCGCCCGTGAGGCCGAGCGAGGCGACGGTCTCGCCCGACGCGAACTGCAGCGGCAGGATGCCCATGCCGACGAGGTTGCTGCGGTGGATGCGCTCGTAGCTCTCGGCGATGACCATGCGGATGCCGAGCAGCATCGGCCCCTTGGCCGCCCAGTCGCGTGACGAACCCGAGCCGTACTCCTTGCCCGCGAGGACGCACAGGGGCACGCCCTCCTTCGAGTAGAGCTCGCTCGCGTCGAAGATCGACATCGGCGCGCCGTCGGGCAGGTGGCGCGTCACGCCGCCCTCGGTGCCCGGCGCGAGCAGGTTCTTGAGCCGCACGTTCGCGAAGGTGCCGCGCACCATGACCTCGTGGTTGCCGCGGCGCGCGCCGTAGCTGTTGAAGTCCTTCGGGTCGACGCCGTTCGCGACCAGGTACTTGCCGGCCGGGCCGTCCTTCTTGATGCTGCCCGCGGGCGAGATGTGGTCGGTCGTGATGCTGTCGCCCAGCACGGCGAGCGCGCGCACGTTGCGCAGCTCCTTGACCTCGCCCGGCGCCTTCTTCATGTCGGCGAAGTACGGCGGGTGCTTGATGTACGTCGAGTCGTCCTCGAAGACGTAGGTGTCGCCCGTCGGCACGGCGAGCTTCTGCCAGCGCTCGTCGCCCTTGAACACGACGCTGTACGACTTGGTGAACATCTCGGGCTTGACGGCCTTCGCCATCGTGTCGGCGACCTCCTGGGTCGTCGGCCAGATGTCCTTGAGGAAGACGGGCCCGGCCTTGCCCTCGCCGAGCGGCTCCTTCTCGAGGTCGAGATCGATGCGGCCCGCGAGCGCGTAGGCGACGACGAGCGGCGGCGACATGAGGTAGTTGGCGCGCACCTCGGGGTGCACGCGGCCCTCGAAGTTGCGGTTGCCCGAGAGCACGCTGGCCACGACGAGCGCGCGGTCCTCGATGGCCTGCGCGACGGCCGCGGGCAGCGGGCCCGAGTTGCCGATGCAGGTCGTGCAGCCATAGCCCACGGTGTTGAACTTGAGCTGGTCGAGGTAGGGCGTCAGGCCCGCCTCGGCGAGGTACTCGGTGACGACCTTCGAGCCGGGCGCGAGCGACGTCTTGACCCACGGCTTCGTCGACAGACCCTTCTCGACGGCCTTCTTCGCGACGAGGCCCGCCGCGACGAGCACCGACGGGTTCGAGGTGTTGGTGCAGCTGGTGATGGCCGCGATGACGACCGAGCCGTTGTTGACCTCGGGCTGCGCGTTGCCGACCGGCGCGAAGCCGACCGACGTCTCGCGCGAGGGCCGCTTCTCGGGCGCGCCGGCTTTCTTGGGCTTCGCGAGCGACGGCAGCGCGTCCTCGAACGACTTCTTCGCCTTGAAGAGGCTCACGCGGTCCTGCGGGCGCTTCGGGCCCGCGACGGACGGCTCGACCGACGCGAGATCGAGGTCGACGACGTCGGAGTACTCCGCCTCGGGCGTCGACGCCTCGTGAAAGAGGCCCTGCTCGCGCGCGTAGGCCTCGACGAGCGCGACCTGCTCGGCCGAGCGGCCCGAGAACGTCAGGTAGCGGAGCGTCTCGGCGTCGACGGGGAAGATGCCGCACGTCGCGCCGTACTCGGGCGCCATGTTGGCGATGGTCGCGCGGTCGGCCAGCGACAGGGCCGCCACGCCCGGCCCGAAAAACTCGACGAACTTCCCGACGACGCCCTTCTTGCGCAGGATCTCCGTGACGGTGAGGACGAGGTCCGTCGCCGTCATGCCCTCGCGCAGCTTGCCGTGCAGGCGCATGCCGAGCACCTGCGGGATGAGCATGGACATCGGCTGCCCGAGCATCGCCGCCTCGGCCTCGATGCCGCCCACGCCCCAGCCGAGCACGCCGAGGCCGTTGACCATCGTCGTGTGCGAATCCGTTCCGACGACGGTGTCGGGATACGCCTGCACGACGCCGCCCTCGCCCGGGGCCGTCGTGAAGACGACGCGCGCGAGGTACTCGAGGTTGACCTGGTGGACGATGCCCGTGTCGGGCGGCACGACGGCGAAGCTGCGGAACGCCGACTGGCCCCAGCGCAGGAACGCGTAGCGCTCCTTGTTGCGCGCGAACTCGATCTGGGCGTTCAGCGAGAGCGCCTGGTCGCTGCCGAACTCGTCGACCTGCACCGAGTGATCGATGACGAGCTCCGCCGGAATCAGCGGGTTGATCTTCGTCGCGTCGCCGCCCAGATTCTTGATGGCGGCGCGCATCGCCGCGAGATCGACGACGGCGGGCACGCCCGTGAAGTCCTGCAGGAGGACGCGCGCCGGCATGAAGGCGATCTCCTTGCTGGGCTCGGCCTTGGCTTCCCAGCTCGCGAGCGCGCGCACGTCGCTGTCCTTGACGGCCTTGCCGTCCTCCGTGCGCAGCAGGTTCTCGAGCAGGATGCGCAGCGAGAACGGCAGCCGCCCCGGTTTCAGGCCCACCTTCTCGAGGGCGGACAGGCGAAAGATCTCGTACTCACGCGCGCCGACCTTGAGCGTGGACCGGCTTCCGAAGCTGTTGGGCATGCCGCGATTTTTAAGGCGGCGGGGTGCCCATGTCGAGTCCGGACTGTGTAACTACTAAGTTCGGGACCCTGACAGGGTCCCGCCCCCCCGGTCCTCGCTCCGCGCGGCAAAGCCGCGCTCCGCTCGGGGTGCGAATGAGCGAGAGCCGCTAGGCCTTGGGGACGCGGCCGGCCTGGGCGTAGATCTCGTACACGACGGTCAGCGCCGCGTGCGCGTCGCGCAGCGTGACGAGCGGCGTCTTGCCCGCCTCGATGGCCTGCACGAACGCCTCGAGCTCGAGGTGCCACGAGCGGTCCTCGCCCGGGTACTCCCAGATCGTCGTGTCGGGCGGCCCCATCTGGGGCTTCATCTTGTAGTAGCTGAGGCGCTCGACGCCGTAGCTGCCGCCGAGGCCCTCGATGTGGAACTTGGCGTCGCGGCCGAAGATCTCGAACGAGAAGGTGTTCTTCCACTCGGTCCACGTCGCGTGCAGCCACGCGACCTGACCCTGCGCCGTCTTGAGCAGCAGGAAGCCGTTGTCCTCGGCGGGCATGTCCCAGAAGAACGTCGCGACGTGCCCCGAGACGTCGGGGAAGTCGCCCAGGAACCAGCGCGACAGATCGATGAGGTGCACGCCCTGGTCGAGCAGCTCGCCGCCGCCCGAGATCTCGGGCTTCGCGCGCCACTCCTTGTCGTAGCCGGGACGCCCGCCGTGGCCGTAGCGCGCGCGGATGTACATGAGCGGGCCGGCGACGCCCGAGTCGATCAGCTTGCGCGCCTGCTGGAGCGCCGGGTGATAGCGGTGGTTGAAGCCCACCTGCACGCGCACGTTCTTGCGGTCGGCGGCGGCGATGATGGGGACGAGCTCGCCCGGGTTGCGCGCAGCGGGCTTCTCGACGAGGACGTGCTTGCCTGCCTCGACGGCGCCCATGGTGACGGGCGCGAGGGCGTCGTTGCTCGTCGCGACGAAGACCGCGTCGACGTCGGCGCGCTCGACGGCCTGCCGCCAGTCGTTCACCGCCGCGGCGCCCTTCGCCTGCGCGGCCAGCGCCTGCGCGCGCTCGAGCACCGGATCGGCGACGACGACCACCTGGTCGCCCGGCCGCAGCGAGCGGAGGCGCTTCTGTCCGATGAGACCACAGCCGACGATGGCGAACTTCACGAGTCCCCCCAGTCCTTGCCGCGGTCCTTGGGGACGATGCGGCGCAACGTGTAGATGTCGCTCTTCTCGAGCTCGGCGAGGCGCGCGGGCAGCTCCGCCCAGGGATCCCACACCGCGGAGAGCAGCTTCCCCGTGATGCCGTCGCTCTCCGACGAGAGCAGGAAGGCGATCAGCGCGGCGCCCTTCTCCAGCGGCGCGCCGCCGTCGGCCTTCTGCTTGAGCGACCGGTCGTAGAACGCCTTGCCGACCTTCTCGGGGCCGGCGGCCAGCACCTCGTCGAGCAGGCGCGTGTTGAGCGCGCCCGGCGCGACGGCGTTGACGTCGATGCGCGTGCCGCGCACCTCCTCGGCCAGCGTCTCGGTGAAGCGCACGACGGCCGCCTTCGACGCCGCGTAGGCGGACAGGCGCGGCAGCGGCGCCGTCGCGCCCCCGCCCGACAGGTTGACGATCTTCCCCCAGCCGCGCGCGCGGAACGCGGGCAGCACGGAGCGGCACGGGAGGATCGTCCCGTAGAGGTTGATCTCCATCGCCTTGGCCCACTCGGCCCAGTCGACGTCCTCGATCGCGCCCTTCGGGCCGTAGACGCCGGCGTTGTTGACGAGCCCGTCGAGGCCGCCGAGCTCGCGCGTGGTCTCAGCGACGAGCGCGTCCACGGCCTTTGCGTCCGAGACGTCGCAGGCCGCGGCGAACACGCGGCGGCCCGGCGCGGCCTTGGCGCGCAGCGTGGCGGCGGCCTGCTCGATCGTCGCCTTCGAGCGCGCGCACACGGCCACGTCGGCGCCCTCGGCGAGGCAGCGCTCGGCGACCGCCAGGCCGAAGCCCTGGCTGGCGCCCGTGACGAGGATCTTCCGGCCGGCGAGCTTCATGACTGGGGCGCTCCCTGAGCGGCGCCCGCCCCGACGGCGACGTACTGCACGCGCGCGTCGTCGGCGAGCTTGGCGGCGAGGAACCGGTTGGCGTCGAGCACGAGCGGACGCTTTCCGGCTTCCTTGGATCCCACGAGGCGATCGGCCGTGAGCTCCTTGAAGGCGGGCCACTCGGTCGCGACGACGATCGCGTCGGCGCCGCGCACGGCCTCGTCGACGGTGGGCGCGAGCACGAGCGCGGCCGGCAGCTCCGCCGACTTGTCGTGGATGGCGGGATCGTGCGCGCGGACGGTGGCGCCTTGCTCGACCAGCCAGCGGCACAGCGTGACCGACTCCGAGCGGCGCAGCGTGTCCGTGTTCGCCTTGTAGGTGAGGCCGAGGACGGCGATCGTCTTGCCCGCGAGCGGCCCGAGCAGCTCGCCCAGGCGGCGGCTCGCCCAGCGGCGGTGCACGTCGTTGCTCTGCTTGACGCCCGCGAAGAGCGGCGTCTGGAAGCCGAGGCGCGAGCCGATGGCGAGGAGGAACGCGACGTCGCGCGCCAGCGTGCCGCCCGCGAACGCCGCGCCCGGACCGAGGTACGCGCCCGGACCGATGCGCTGTTCGCTCTTGAGGCCGCGCTCGACCTCCTTGGCGTCGGCGCCCGTCGCCTCGCACGCGGCGGCGATCTCGTTGATGAAGACGACCGACGTCGCCAGGAACGCGTTGATGGCGTGCTTCGTCATCTCGGCGGACTCGACGCGCATCCACTGGATGGGGCGGTTGATGGGCGCGAGCAGCTCGCCGATGCGGGCGCGCGCCGCGTCCGTGCGCGCGCCGACGACGATGCGGTCCGGCTTGCGGAACACGTCGAGCGCCTTGCCGAGGCGCAGGTTCTCGGGCGAGACGGCGAAGTCGACGTGACGGCCGCCCGCGACGGCGGCGAACGCCTTCTCGAGCCGCGCCGTCGTGCCGACCGGCACCTGCGACGAGATGAGCACGACCACGCCGTTCGCGAGGTGCGGGAAGAGCGACTCGACGCGCCGGAAGACCGCCTCGACGTCGGCCTCGTCGTTGTCGTTCACGGGCGTGTCGAAGGTGATCCAGACCAGGTCCGCCGTGGCGACGCGCGCGATGTCCGACGTGAAGGAGAGGCGCCCCGCGGCGACGCCCGCGCGCACGAGCTCGGGCAGCCCGGGCTCCATGATGGGCGGGCGCCCGTCGCGCAGCCCGGCGACGACGGCCTCGTCGGGGTCGATGCCGATCGTGGGGAAGTGCTCCGCGACGCAAGCCGCGGTCACCGAGCCGAGGTGCCAGAGCCCAAAAACGCAGACGTTCATGATTGCGGGAGGTTGCTCATATCACATCCCGCCACCCGAGCGTAGCCGCGGCGGCCGGATCTCGGCCTAGACAGCGGTCCGTTCCGCAGCTAGCGTCGCCGACCGACTCATGTGGGATCCCGTTCCGGCGCGTGCTCGCGCCTCCGTCGAGCTCGCTCGCCGGATTCTCTTGCCGGCCGCGCTGTTCGGCGCCACGGCGCTGCTGCTGCTCTTCGTCAACACGAAGGAGCCGCTCTCGACGTGGATGCTGTGGCCGTACCTCGGCCTCTGGCTCGCGACGGCGCTGTGGATCGCCTGCTGCGCCAGCGTCGGTCACGCGGCGCTGCGCCTCCTGCCGGACCTGCGCCTGCCCTTCCGCGAGCGCCTGCTGTTCGACTTCGCGACCGGCGTGCTGATCTTCGCCGTGGGCCTGTTCGCGTTCGGCCTGCTGCACCTGCTCCGGACTCCCTTCTTCATCCTCTATCCGCTGCTGCTCGGCGCGCTCGGCGCGAGGCCGCTGACACGCTACCTGTTGCGGGCGCGGCGCCACTTCCGCGCCGTGCGCGGGCGCGCGTGGCGCCGGCCCGGGGCGGCCTTCTGGGCGTACGCCTTCGGGACGCTCGGGCTCACGGTCGTCTACCTGACGATCATGCTGCCCGACAACGCGGCGTTCGATTCGCTGACCTACCACCTGCCCATCGCGGAGCACTTCGCGGCCTGGGGGCGGGTGGGCCCGTTCGTCGAGGGCTGGGTCGCGGGCGTCATCCCGCATCTCGCGTCGTGGCTCTACACGTGGCCCTTCACGCTGCGGAAGGTGAACCTGTTCGGGCACGTCGAGCTCGCGGCGCACATGGAGTTCGCGCTGTTCGCGGTGACGGTGTTCTCCATCCCGCTGCTCGTCGAGGCCGTCTACCGGCGGCGGCGCGTGCGCGGCACGTGGGCGCTCATCTTCCTCTTCCCCGGCCTCTTCCTCTACGACTCGAGCCTGTCGCTCGCCGCCGATCACGTGCTGGCGTTCTGGGCGATCCCGCTCGCGCTCGCCGTGCGGCGCGTGCTGCGCCACCCGGACGCGCGCGATCCGGGCGTCCTCGCCGGCCTCATGCTCGCGGGCGCCGCGCTCACGAAGTACCAGGCGATCTCCCTCGTGCTGCCGGCCGTCGCGCTCGTCGCCGTCGCGAGCGGGCGCGCGCTGTGGCAGACGCGCCGCGCCTCGGCCCTCGCCCCCGTCGATCGCCGGGCGCTCGTGCGGGGCCTCGGCGCGCTCCTGCTGACGGCCCTCGTCGCGACGAGCCCGCACTGGCTCGCCAACATCATCTGGTACGGCGATCCCGTGTACCCGATGCTGAGCGCCTGGCTGCCCGCGCACCCGATGGTGAAGGGCTGGGCGGGCGCGACCGCCGCGTTCACCGGCGGCATGACGGCGTGGACGCCCGCCGGCAATGTCTTCCAGAGATTCGGCGAGAGCGCGGTCGGCATCTTCACCTTCGCGTTCATCCCGCACGACTGGCCGAACTTCCACCGCGACCTGCCGGTGTTCGGCTTCCTGTTCACGCTGACGCTGCCCGTGCTCGCGCTCGTCCGGGACGCGGGGCGCGCGCGGCTGCTCGCCGTCGGGACGCTGCTGGGCCTGTTCGCCTGGTACTGGACGTTCCACCAGGATCGGTACCTGCAGGCGCTGCTGCCGTGGATGGTCGCGGCCTCGGCCGCGGCGCTGCTCCACGCGTGGGACGGCGGCCTCTTCGCGCGCCTCGGCGTGATCGCCCTCGTCGGGGCGCAGCTCGTGTGGGGGCACGACGTGCCGTGGTTCCCCACGCACGCGATGCTGCGCGACGTGCCGGCGATCCGCTCGCTGCAGCGCCTGTCGTCGACGTACAAAGGCGAGCTGCACGCGCGCTTCCAGTACGACACGAATTTCCAAGCGGTCGACAAGGCGCTCCCGCGCGACGCCGTGGTCCTGGTCCACGAGGAGTACCTCAAGCTCGGCCTCAACCGCCGCTCCGTCGCCGACAGCGCGCGGCTGCAGCCCGCCATCGACTACAGCCAGCTCGCGCGCCCCGATCGCGTGCACGATCTGCTGTCGAGCCTCGGCGTCACGCACATCCTCTGGAGCCACGGCGACAGCATCGACCGTGAGGTCCCGATCTCGGGCGAGTTGGTCTTCTTCGGCTACGCGCTCCGCTACGCCGAGGGCCGGCAGGAGCTCGGGCCCTACGCCGTCGCGCAGCTCGCGTCGCGCCGGCCGCCGGCGCGCGAGCCCGGCCCCGTCGCGCTCATCGGGTGCGGCGTCACGCAGCCGATGCCGCTCGGGGAGGTCGACCGCGTGATCGCCGGGCAGCCGCCCCACGGCCCGAACATCGACGCGACGGCGGCGATCGCCAACGCCGAGTTCGTGGTCGTCGAGCGCTCCTGCCACTTCAAGGCCACCCCGGCCGCCATGGCACCCTTCGAGCAGGCCTCCGGCTGGGGCGGCTGGACGCTCTGGGTCCGCCGCCTCTAGAACCACTTCACGTTGACGTGAACGTGGACAAGCTCTAGCGCGCGCTTTCAGGCGGGCTTGCGGGCGGTCACGAGGCAGCGGATGCCGACGGGGAAGGACATCTTCTCGCCGAGCTTGAGCTCGAGGTTCATCAGCGAGGCGAGGACCGGGCTCGCGCTCGACTTGATGTCCTTGGCGACGACGGCGGCGCCGGCCTCCTTCGAGGCGAACAGACGGTTCTTCTTCTTCACGGCCCAGAAGCCCGGGTAGACGAAGAAGCCGAGGTGCGACGCCTTCTCGACGCGGAAGCCGGCCTTCTCGAAGAGCGCGACGGCGCCCTTGCGGCGGTAGCGGCGGAAGTGCATCAGCTCCTTGTCGTAGACATCGTAGAGCTGCGGCCCGGCCGGGATCTCGATGACGGCCACGCCGCCGGGCTTGAGGATGCGGAACAGGTGACCGACGGCGGCCGCGTCGTCCTCGATGTGCTCGAGCACGTTGAGCAGGACGACCGCGTCGACGGACGCGGCGGGCAGCGGGCACTTCTGCAGGTCGAACTGGAGGATGGGGACGGTCGGCAGCGCGTCGGCCAGCGTCACGAGCGGGCCGCGCACGTAGTCCGCGCCGATGAGGAACGCGTCGGGCAGCGCCGCGCGCATGTCGCGCAGCAGGTAGCCCGACGAGCAGCCCACCTCGAGCACGACCGCGTCGGGCCGGGTGAGGTGCTTGCGCAGCTGCTCGACGGCGTGGCGGCGCGAGGCGAGATCGATGGGGTGGGTCGCGCCCGCGACGTCCTCGTGCATCGAGGTCAGCCCGTCGCTCCAGCCCGACTCGCCCACGCCGTACGACATGACGGGGACACGCGCGCCGTCGAGCTCGAAGCCGCGCCCGGTCCAGACGGGCGGCGAGCCCCCTTCGGACGGCGCCGGCCAAGGGAATCGTGCGTCGCTCATGAGGGCCCGCGAACCTAGCAGAGGGTGCCGCCGCGCGTCCACCGGGCCGGCCCTCCGGCCCCGGGAGAGCCCAAAATGTGCTATGAGCGGGGCGCTCCCCAACCGTCGCATGCAGTCCGAATGAGCCAGAGCTCGGAGCCGGAAGGGACCGAGGCACCTTCGCCGGCGGCGGTCGAGGAGGGTCTCGCGGCCGAGCCTGGGACCGACGCGGTCGACGCCGGGCCCGAGCCCGTGGTGGAGACGGCCCTCGAGCCCGTGATGGCCCCGGAGCCGCCCGCGCCGTCGCCGCCGAGCACGTACCTCGGGCGGCGCGGGGTCGCGCTGCTCACGCGCGGCACGCTCATGCTCGCGGTCATCTTCGTCTGCGTCGTCGCGTTCGTCGTCCAGATGACGGGCACGTTCCACGCCCACGACTCGGCGAACCTGCGCGACTTCGTGAACCGCAACCAGCTCGCGCCGCGCGCGCGCACGCAGCTGCTGCTGTGGCTCGTCGCGGGGGCGCTCGCCGGCGCCGTCGCGGCCCTGGCGCTCTACCTCCGGCGGCGCGACCGGCGCGCGCCGTTCGCGCGGGCGGCGGGCGTGCTGCGGACGGCGCGCCTCCTGTCGCCCCTGGCGCTGCCGGCGCTCGCGCGCCCGCTGCTGCTCGCGACCGAGTGGGAGGCGCTCGCGCGCGCCAGCGCCGTCGCCGCCCTCACGCTGCTGGCCCAGCGCTGCTTCCAGGCCGCCGCGTCCGAGGTCGCCGCCGGGCGCGTCTCCTTCGCGCGCCTGCTGGGCAGGCTCTTCCGGTGGCCGTCGTCGACGGCCACGGGCCGCCGCCGCACGGTCTTCGTCGAGACGGCCGTCGTGCTCCTGGGCGTCGCCTTCTACGCCGTCTGGATGAGCTACGGCACGATCCTGCAGCACCGCGAGTTCCAGACGTTCGCGTACGACCTCGGCAACTACGACAACATGTTCTACAACCTGATGCACGGCCGTCCGTTCCGGACGCTGAGCGTGCTGCCGACCGGCGGGACGTGGTCGATGCTCAGCAACCACGCCGAGCTGACCATGTTCGTCCTCGTGCCCTTCTACGCGCTGCGGCCGGGGTCCGAGACGCTGCTCATCATGCAGGCGACGTCGCTCGCGCTCGGGGCGATCCCGCTCTACCGCTTCGCCGCGCGCCGCCTGCCGCGCCCGGCGGCGATGCTGCTCGCGCTCGCGTACCTCGCCTACGCGCCCATGCACGAGGCGAACTTCTACGACATCCACTTCCAGCCCTTCGCGGTGCCGCTCGTGCTGCTCGCGCTCGACGCGCTCGACGCCGAGCGGCCGATCGTCTTCGGCATCTCCTTCGTCCTCGCCATGGGCTGCCGCGAGGACGTGCCCATCGGGTTCATCGTGCTCGGCGTCTACCTGCTGCTGGTCGGCAAGCGCACGCGCATGGCGCTGGCGATGACGGTCCTCGCGGCCTGCTACTTCGTCCTCATCAAGGTCGTCGTCATGCCGCGCTTCGGGTCCTGGTGGTTCAACGAGTTCTACAAGGAGCTCTACCCGGCCGGCGAGAACACCTACGGCGGCATCGTGAAGACGCTGCTCTCCAACCCGGTGTACGTCTTCAGGACGCTGGTCAACACCGAGAAGATGGTCCTCGTGCTGCTGGTGCTGACGCCGCTGGCGTTCCTGCCGCTGCGCCGGGGCCTGCTGTGGATGAGCCTCCTGCCCGCCGTCCCCTTCACGATCCTGACGACCCAGTACTGGCCCACGGTCCAGATCAGCTTCCAGTACATCCTGTTCTTCGTCCCCTTCCTGTTCACGGCCTCGGCGCTCGTGCTCGCGCACCTGCGCAGCTCGCCACGCGGCGTGCCGCGCCTCTGGGGCGCGCTCGGCGCCATCGCCTTCGCGACGTTCCTCACGACGCGCGTGTGGGGCGCGATGCCGCCCGGCGACAAGTTCAAGGGCGGCTTCCGCGACATCCCCTCGTTCCGCCCCGTGAACGCGGTGGAGAAGCAGAAGGGTCGCGACATCGCCGAGCTCATCGCGAAGATCCCAAAGAACGCCTCCATCTCCGTCAGCGAGGTCGAGCACCCGCACGTCTCGAACCGCATGGACGTCATGACCCTGCGCGTGAGCTACACCGGCGCCGACTACATCCTCTACGCCGAGGATTCGGGCGGCTTCGGCGCGGACATCGCCCGCAAGGCCCTCGCCGCCGGCGAGTACGAGCTCGTGGAGCGCCGCCCGGTCTCGGGCATGGTGCTCCTCCGCAAGAAGAAGCCCTGACGAGGGATCCCCACCCACCGAGACGTCGTGGACGCGGACGTGGTCGAGGACGTGGTCATGGACGCTGACGTAGTCGCTGTCGTGTGCTTGGACGAAGGCCTTTCGGCGCGTGCAGGCACACGACAGCGACTACGTCAGCGTCTACGACCACGTTCACGTCCGCGTTCACGAAACGTGGTCGAAGCCGTGCACCCTGTCGCGCGGCCTACTCGCGCGACTCGAGGACCCAGGGGTTCGCGCGCAGGTACTCGAGCGTGCGGATGATGCCCTGCTGGATCGTGAGCTTCGGCGCCCAGCCGAGGCTGCGCATGCGCTTGCAGTCGAGGAAGATGAAGGGGCTGTCGCCGATCCAGCCGCGGTCGCCGCCCGCGTAGGTGAGCTTCGGCGTGATGCCGAGCGCGCCCGTGATCCAGCCGATCGAGTCGTTGACCTGGCAGTACTCGTCGGCGCCGAGGTTCAGGATCGTGGCCTTGCCGGCGGGGTTCTTCTCGACGGCGAGGAGGATCGCGTCGACGCAGTCCTGCACGTAGAGGTACGACTTGCGCTGCTTGCCGTTGCCGAGGACGTGGAGCGTGCTCGGGTCGGCGCGCAGGCGCTTGTAGAAGTCGAACACGTGCCCGTGCGTGTAGCGCTCGCCGAGGATCGAGACGAAGCGGAAGATCGAGCCCTGGTACCCGAAGCCCTCGCAGTAGGCGCCGATGAGGCCCTCGCCCGCCAGCTTCGAGGCGCCGTAGAGCGACGTCTGCACCGGGAAGGGCGCGTCCTCGGGCGTGGGGAACACGGTCGGCTCGCCGTAGATCGAGCCCGTCGAGCTGAAGGCGATGCGCTTGATGTCGTTCGCGCGCATGGCCTCGAGGACCCTGAACGTCGCGATCGTGTTCTGCTGCAGGTCCTTGTCGGGGTGCTCGGTGCCGAAGCGCACGTCGGCGTTGGCCGCCAGGTGAAAGACCATGTCGCAGCCGCGCATCGCCGCGGTCAGCGTCGGGCCGTCGAGGTTGTCGCCCTCGACGAGCTTGAAGCGCGGGTTGGGCAGCGCGTCCTTCACGAACTCGCGGTAGCCCGTCGAGAAGTTGTCGTAGGCGACGACCTCGTCCCCGCGCGCGAGGAGCCGGTCGCCCAGCGTGCTGCCAATGAACCCGGCGCCGCCGGTGATGAACGCTTTCACGGTTCTGACCCCCGCGCGAGCTTGTCGATGCCGAGGGACTCCTCGACGATGAACTTGGGACGCCGCTTCGTCTCCTCGTAGGTGCGGCCCACGTAGGCGCCCAGCAGGCCCATGCCGACCAGCTGGATGCCGCCGAGGAACAGCATGAGGATGCACATGGTCGCCAGGCCCTCGACGAAGCCGTAGAGGTTGTACGCCTTGAGCACGGCGACGATCGGGATCGCGAGCAGGGCCACGCCGGCCATCGCCATGCCGGCGACGACCATGAGGCGCAGCAACGAGTCGGAGAAGGCGACGATGCCGTTGAAGCCGATCTTGAGGCTGCCGGTGAGGCGGTTGTACTTGCCCTCGCCCCCCACGCGCGCGTCGCGGTCGAACTGCAGGAGTGTCGTCTTGAAGCCGACGACGCTCGTGAGGCCGCGCAGGAAGCCGTGGCTCTCGCGCAGCTGGACGATCTCCTTGACGACGCGCCGGTCGAGCAGGCGGAAGTCACCCGTATTGCGCGGGATGGGCACGATCGCGATGCGGTTGATGACCCAGTAGCCCACGTACGAGATGATGCGCTTGATCATCGTCTCGCCCTCGCGCGACCGGCGCTGCGGGATGACCACCTTGTAGCCTTCGCGCCAGCGCTGGACCATCTCGGGGATGAGGCGCGGCGGATCCTGCAGGTCGCAGTCGATGACGATGACCGCCTCACCCGAGGCGTACGTCAGGCCGCCGATCGTCGCCGACGGCTGGCCGAAGCGGCGCGAGAAGAGCAGCAGCTTGACGCGTTTGTCGAGCTCGTGCTCCGCGTGGATCATCTCGACCGTGCGATCCGTGCAGGGATCGGCCACGAAGATGATCTCGTAGTCCTCCGTGACCGCGGAGAGCGCCGGACGGATCGCCGCCAGGAACTTGGGGAGCGTCTGTTCTTCGTTGTAGACGGGAACGACGACGGAAAGAAGGCAAGGCATCGGTAAAAGGCGCACGAATCTATCAGCAGGGCCCCCGACCGTCCAGCGGACGCAGCGCTTTCATCGCCGAAAATATGGTATGAGCGCCGTCTGTAATGAGTGAGCGCCCCGATCCGGACGCGCCGGCCGGACAGGCTCACGCTGGACCCGAGCCCGAGCCTGCCGATGTTCCGGCCGCAGTGCCGGCCGCGGTGGTCCCCGTCCCGCCGTTCCCGCCCGCCAGCGATGCCCCACCCCCGGTGGCGTACGTCGCGCCCGTCTCGCCGTTCCCGCCCGCGAGCGACGCGCCCCTCGGCGAGCCGATCGCCGCGGGCGCACGGCCGCCGGCGTTCGAGGCGCCGGCCGATGTGGCGCGGCCCCGCAAGCGGCGGTGGCTGCGGCCGTGGCGGTTGAGCCCGCGCGATCTCGCCGTCTTCCTGCGCGGTGCCCTGCTGCTCACGACCGTCGGCGTCTCCGTCGTCGCGTTCTTCGTCAATTTGACGGGCAGCCTCGGCGCGCACGGGGTCTGGAACCTGTCCGACTTCGTGAACCACAACACGCTCGCGCAGCGAGCGCGCCTCCAGGTGATCATCGCGCTCGCCGCGGGCGGGCTCGCCGGCGGCGTCGCGGCGCTCGCGCTGCTCCGCTGGCGCTCCCGCGAGCGCGGCGCCACGGCGCGCGCCGCGCGCGTGCTGCGCGCGGGCCGGCTGCTCTGGCCGCTCATGCTGCCGAGCCTCGCCTGGCCCCTCGTCCTCGCGACCGAGTGGGACCCGTTCTCGCGCGTCGCCGGCATCACCGTGCTGGCGCTCCTCACCGAGCTCTGCGTGCGCACCGCCGCGCGCGAGGTCGGCACCGGGCGCCTCGCGCTCGCGCGCGTGCTCTCGAACGCGGGCCAGGCGGTCGCGCGCGCCTGGTCGCGCCCGCGGCGCGGCGTCGCGACCGAGAGCGCCGTCATCTTCACGGCGCTCTTCCTGGGCGTCGCCTTCTACGCCGTCTGGATGAGCTGGGGGACGATCCTCCAGCACCGGCAGTTCGGCACGTCCGCCGCCGACCTCGGCGGGTACGACACGATGTTCTTCAACGCCCTGCACGGTCACCCCTTCCGGTCGCCCGCCGTGTTCCCGAAGGGCCCGAGCGGCGCGACGCTGAGCCTGCACGCCGAGCTGACGATGTTCGCGCTGCTGCCTCTCTACGCGCTCCACCCGGGCGCCGAGACGCTGCTCGTGCTGCAGGCCCTTGCCCTCGCGAGCGGCGCGATCCCGCTCTACCGGTTCGCCGCGCGCCGGCTGCCGCGCCCGATCGCGCTCGTGCTCGCCCTCGCCTACCTGCTGTACGCGCCCATGCACGAGGCGAACTTCTACGAGTTCCACTTCGGCCCGTTCGCCCTCGCGTTCGCGCTGTGGGCCGTCGACATGCTCGACGCGGGACGGCCCGTCCTGTTCGGGCTGTTCTTCGCGCTCGCTCTTGGCTGCCGCGAGGAGGTCGCCGTCGCCTTCGCCGTCCTCGGCGTCTACCTGCTGCTGCGGGGCCAGCACGCGCGCGCGGCCGTGGCGATGACCGTCGTCTCGGTCGCGTACTTCCTGATCATCAAGCTCGTGGTGATGCCGCGCTTCGAGGGCGCGTGGTTCGACGCCTACAAGGATCCGACGGGCGAGAGCACCTACGTCGGCGCCATCAGGACGATGCTGGCCAACCCGCTCTACGTGTGGAAGTC
>Ga0265314_10002541_pt1 | contig 18568 bp, 18 predicted proteins | sample 4126metaG_FD_203106 | JGI IMG/M metagenome (GOLD analysis project Ga0265314, IMG submission 203106) | Rhizosphere microbial communities from Carex aquatilis grown in University of Washington, Seatle, WA, United States - 4-1-26 metaG | ecosystem: Host-associated > Plants > Roots > Rhizosphere >... | reverse complement strand
TTCTGGGCTGGCGCTTCGGCATAGCTTCAATCCTGTATTGGATACTCACGCGTTCGCGGCAGAAAAAATTCACGGCTGTCGATATTCGCGGCGGACTCTGGGTTGGCGGATTGTTCACGCTGGGGATGCTCGCGCAAATCGAAGGTTTGCGCTATGCGCGGCCGTCGGTTTCGGGATTTCTGACGTCGCTGGTGGTGGTGTACACGCCATTCGGCCAGGCGCTGCTGTTTAAGCGCAGCGTTGCGCGCAATGTCTGGCTGGGAGTTTTTGTGGCCCTGATCGGAATGGGTTTGCTGTCCATTCCGAATCCTGAATCCCTTCCGAAGGATATTCCGCCCGCCCCGATTCCTTTTCTTGGGGAAGGGCTGACGATGCTGGGCGCCCTGTTTTTCGCTGGGCAGATGCTGGCAGTCGATCATTTCGCGGTGCAGATGGACACTACAAAGATGACGTTTCTGATGTTCGTGACTCTGGGCGTGTTGAGCTCCGTGCTCGGCGTGGGGCTCGCCGGGCACGAATTGTATCGGCACGAAGTCGTCTCCGCGTTGTTCGGCGACTGGATGCTGGTTGGCGGCGTGATTGGGCTGGTCATTTTCAGTACGATCGTATCGCTGCATTTGATGAACACGTTTCAGCCGCATATTTCCGCGGCGACGGCGAGCGTCGTGTATTGTCTGGAGCCGGTGTTTGCGACAACGTTCTCAGTCGTATTGCAACAGGAAGTGTTGACGCCGATCACGCTGGTGGGCGGAGCCGTGATTTTGGCGGCGGTGTTGATTGTGGCTCGGAAGACCTGAGTTTAAGACTGGTTCACTTCATCGCGTTTTTTTCGCAAGGTTTGAATTTCAGCCAACACGGCGCGGCGCTCTTTATCCCACGGCAGAACGACGTGTTTGTACCAGCGCCGCGCCAGGAAACGGTTGACCAGGCCCATCAGTCCCGACATTGCAAACCAGACCCATGCATAAGGCCTCATCGAGAGCGACAACGCGAAAAGAACGCCGCCGAAGGCCATCGCCATGGATACCGCGCCGGTGAGCAGCGCTTCAGACGGAAGTTTCGGCTGAGCAACGACGAACTTCGGCTTCCAGTCGCGTTCCAGCTCATCGAGGCGTTTTTGGGATTCGGCGTCCAGGCTCATGCGAAAGCCAGAATACTTGGTCTCGGCCAAATCGAAAACCCAAAATGACTGACGGGTCTGGCATTTCGCGACTAGCGGTTTTACTATTAGCGCCATGGGCATTTCCGACCGCTATTACATGAATGGCACGGAGGAATCGGTGAATTTCACCGGCCGGCGTTTCTCGGCCGTGAATTTGATGATCATTATCAACGTGCTCGTCTGGATTGCCTGGCAGATTGCCCGAAGCAACGATGGCCTGCTGTCGTTCATGCTCGATAATTTTCTGGTGAGTCCCGCAGGCGTGCTGAAGGAATACCGCATCCATACGCTTTTAACGGCGGCGGTTTCGCACCGGGATATTGCGCACATTTTCTGGAATCTTCTTTTCTTCTGGGGATTGGGAACGGACGTTGAACGCATTTACGGCTACCGCAATTTTCTGTGGCTGTATGTTTTTTGCGGCGTGATCGCATCAGCATCGCAGCTGGGCGTTGAGGTGATGCATCACAGCGGCGTTTCGTCGCTGGGTGCTTCCGGCGCCGTGATGGGGATCGCGCTGGTCGCGGCGTTCTTCGATCCGAACCGGCCAATTGTTCTTTACCTGGTGACGTTGCCGCTGAAATGGGTGGTTGGAATTTACATCATGATGGATATCTCGGGCGCGCTGGACGGCGGCGGCCCAGTGGCGAACGCCGCGCATCTGGGCGGAGCGCTTGCGGGAGTACTTTATTACAAACTGGATCTGCGGCTGTTTTCGAGTCCCGGACGCTCCGACGTGGGCTTGTGGAATTCGTTCAAGAAAATATTCCGCCGCAAACCGTCGCTCCGCGTGCGCGAACACGAAATACCCGAGGAATTGCCTCGCGAGCCGGTGGCGAAGGCCGAGCGGGTGGGGCGGGCGGCCGCGGGATCGTCGCGCCCGCCGCCGCGCAACGTGGATGTTGCCACCAGCCGGCGCGTCGACGAACTGCTCGGGAAAATCTCACGCGAAGGCATCGGGGCGCTGACCGATGAAGAGCGGACGTTCTTGAAGGAATCGAGTCAGAAGTATAAGAAATAACAGATGTCAGTTGTCTCGGGTAATTGGTCCGTTGTGCTTGGGTGGCTCCGAATCGAATCATGGCATTGCCTGAAGAACTCGTTCAAAAAATGGAAGCGGCGCGCGCGATCGCGGGCCGGCCGCACAGCGATCGCGTCGTTTCGCCGGCGACAGTGGCCGAGACGCTGCAGCAGCGCGCGGCCTCGCAACCCGATGCGCCGTATCTGACGTACCTCGCTGATAATGGAGATATTCGCAGCTACACCTACGCGGAGTTTTACCGCGCGGCGCGGCGGATGGCGGCGATGTTGCAGGTTTTCGCCGGGTTGCAGCCCGGCGATCGCATCGCGACGGCGATGCACAATCACGACCAGATGATTCTGATTTATTTCGCCGCGTGGCATCTGGGCCTGAGCGTTGTGCCGCTGAACATGGGCGAAGAGGACAAGCGGCTATCCTACATTTTGGAACATTCCGGCGTCAAAGCGCTGTTTGTGTTGAACGAATACGCCGGGCGGATGCGTCCGCTGCGTCTCGCGGCTTCGAAAATCGAACATGTTTTTCTGGTCGATAGCGCCGGAGCCGTGCCGGACGCGAGCGGCGGCGAAGTACGGCTCGAAGACGTATTGCCGACGGTAGACGTGCCGCAATTTAACGCGCCCGAGAATGTGCAGCCTGACGATGAAGCGTTGATCGTGTACACCTCCGGCACGACCGGCGTGCCGAAAGGCGTGGCGTTGAGCCAATACAATCTTGTCGCCGATGCATACGCGATCACAAAATGGCACGGCTTCAACGCGCAGACAAAAATGTTGTGCGTGCTTCCCGTGCATCACGTGAATGGAATGGAAGTGACGCATGTCACGCCGATGTTCTGCGGCGGCAGCGTGGTCCTCGCGCGAAAATTCAGCGCCACTCATTTTTTTGCAATCGCAAAGAAATACGAAATCCAGGTCGGCAGCATGGTGCCGACACTTCTGCAGTTCCTGATCGATGCCAATCCGCCCGAAAAAGGCGCCGGCAGGATGCTCGCGCCGAAATTGAAATATTTGATCTGCGGCGCGGGCCCGCTGACGGTGGACCTGGCATCGCGCTTCGAGGACCGTTTCGGAATTCCCATTCTGCACGGTTATGGGCTCAGTGAGAGCACGTGCTACTCGTGTTTTCTGCCGGTGGATTCGTGCGGCGCCGAAAACGCCGAGCATCGCCGCTGGATGCGCGATTTCGGCTATCCGTCGATCGGTCCTGCGATCTGCACGAATGAAATGGCGATTCACGACGACAACGGCTGCGAAGTCGCCGAAGGCGCGAAGGGCGAGATCGTGATTCGAGGGCACAATATCATGCTCGGTTACAACGAGAATCCGGTCGCAAACACGAACGCGTTCACGCATGGCTGGTTTCGCAGCGGCGATGAAGGTTTTTACAAACTCGGCGCCGATGGCCGGAAGTATTTTTTCATCTCTGGAAGATTCAAAGAACTGATCATCCGCGGCGGCGTCAAAATTTCGCCGCTCGAAGTCGACGAAGTGTTGAACCGCATTTCCGGCGTGAAAGCGGCGATGGCGGTTGGATTTGAGAACGCCGTTTACGGCGAAGAAGTCGGCGCGTATGTGGTGAAGCAACCGGGCTGTGCACTCGACGAAGCCTCGGTTATCGCCGCGTGCCGCGCGACAATGCCATTCAGCATGAGCCCCAAAGCTGTGGTATTCGGCGAGACGTTTCCGGTGACGAGCACCGGAAAATATCAACGCAACCAGCTAAAGTGTTTATTTGTGCAGTGGAAAGACCAGCAGTTCAGGGAAAAGGGTTCGTAATTCCTGGTTTCCAGTTCCAAATTCGCAGCGAACCTGAAACTAGAAACCAGAATCCGCCGTTTATCGCGAAATCGGCCGGCGCGTCGCCACCGAGGCGCTCATCGCGGCCATCTTCTTGTTCATTTCGCGCAGCCGGCTGGAGACCAGGCGGCCGATATTGATTCCGATACGCAGCGCGGTCAGATTGTTGGCCTGAAGCTTTGAGATGAACAGGTCAGCGGGAAGCAGCGAGACGGAGACGTTGGTCTTCGCGACAATCCCGGCCGAGCGCTCGGCGTTTTCCAACAATCCCATTTCACCAAAGAAAGACGGCGCATCGAGGCTGGCGAGGCGGAATTTGCCGCGCATCGAGCTCTTCATTACGCCAACCGTTCCGTTGCTTAGAATATACAGCCCGTTCGGGAGCTGGCCTTCGGAGAAGATCTGCTGTCCGGCGGCGTATTCAAACGGACGCAGCCAGCCGCACAATTCGGTGATTTGCTCCGGGCGCAATCCCTGAAAGACGTCAATCTTTGGCAGTGTCCGTTCCAGCATGGGCATGGCGGGCCTCCGTAGGGATGAGTTTGGTTGTTGAGCTATCAATCTATCCAGGAACAGATTTGCGCAAGGGCGGTTTATGGGGTGCGGGGGTCTGGCCCGTTTTTTATGAAGTGCGGGCGCGGTCGCACACATTCCATAAACCGGAAATGAGTTTTGAATTTTGACCCCCTGCGCTTAAAAATTGAGCGCACGTTTTTAAAGTAAGTCGATACCAGACAATGGGATTGCTTGAATGGAATTTGTGGTTCGCTTTTTAGGCGCACTGGGGCGGACAGGTGCCAACTGGGCCGAGGAATTCGGCCAAATGGGCATCCTGGTCCGCAACACCGTCCGGACCGTGCCGCGCATGCGGCCCGAGCCCGTTGCGATCCAGATGATCCGCTTCGGCATCCGCGCGATTCCGATTGTTTCGCTGATCAATTTTTTTGTGGGCATGATCCTGGCCGTGTCGATGTCCGAAATGCTGATTTCGTTTAACGCGGTTGACCAGACCGCGAATATCGTCGCGGTCGCAACCACGCGCGAACTGGCGCCCCTGATGACGGGCCTGGTGATGTGCGGCATCGCCGGCGCGGCGATCGCGGCCGAGATTGCCACGATGAGCGTGAATGAAGAAATCCTGGCGCTCGAAGCCGGCGCGCTTTCTCCGATCCGTTTTCTCGTGCTGCCGCGCATGCTGGGTGTGATGGCCGTGATGATGTGCCTGACGCTGATCGCCGACGTGATGGGCATGTTCGGCGGATACATTGTTGGCGTGTTCATGCTCGATATTTCGCCGCTGCATTACATCCAGATCAACAACGCGTCGGTGCGCTGGCCGGACATTCCCAAAGGACTGGTGAAAGCCGCGGCATTTGGGCTGATCATCACGGCAGTGGCTTGCCGGCAGGGATTGAGCGCCAGCGGTGGCGCGCTCGGCGTCGGGCGTGCAACGACGACGGCCGTAGTGCGGTCGAAAGTGATTATCATTGCCGCGGATCTGGCTTTCGCGATTTTGTTTTACTGGCGGTAGCAGCCGCCGGAGGGGCGTCGGCGGGCACAGTGCCTGCCGATTCAATCAACGCAAGGAGAGAACCGAATGTTTGTCCTGGCTCACGCTGATCATCCTGAAATGTTCGTTGCGGGTTTGCTGGTTGGAGTTGTTTTGGCCGCTGCGCATTTCGCCTGGCGCCGCATGTCCGGCAAGAAATAACGTCGTATGGGCGTCCAGCCCATACTTCGTGACAGACGTCTTTCGACACCGGGCGGGACGCCCGGTTTACGGCCACACGTGTCAGGAAAACTATGAGCGCACCGTCGTCAAACACGCCCAAAGGCACCCCGTCGCCGGATCAACCGGTGATTCATCTTTCGGGGTTGGTCAAGCAATTCGACGGGCGCGTGATCCTCGACGGAATTAACCTGACGGTGAAGCGCGGCGAAACGCTGGTGATCATGGGCGCTTCCGGCTGCGGAAAAAGCACGCTGCTGCGCTGCCTGATCGGCGCGAACCGGCCCGACGAAGGCACGGTCAAACTCTTCGGCAAAGATCTTTGGGCGCTCGCCCCGAAAGAACTGGATTCGGTGCGGCGGCGGATGGGGATTCTGTTTCAGTCTGGCGCGCTGTTCAGTTCGATGACGGTCGGTGAAAACGTGGCGCTGCCGCTGCGCGAACACACCGATCTCAGTCCCGAAATGATCGACCTGATGGTGAAAGTAAAGCTCGAACTGGTCGGTTTGCGCGAGGCGGAAAACCTGTTTCCGTCGCAGATCTCCGGCGGCATGGCCAAGCGCGCGGGGTTGGCGCGGGCGATTGCGCTCGATCCGGAGTTGCTATTTTACGACGAGCCGACGTCGGGACTCGATCCGATCATGACCGGCATCATCGACGGCCTGATCATGGATTTATCACGCACGATGAACGTGACGTCGATTGTCGTGACACATGATTTGAAGAGCGCGTTCCGCGTGGCCGACCGCATGGTAGTGCTCAACCAGGGCAAGATCGTGACCGAAGGCAAGCCGAACGAAATTCGCGCCTGCGCCGATCCGTTCGTGCGGCGCTTCATCCAGGGGCCGGTCGAAGCGAAGACGGCGATCTTCCCCAAGAGCGCGATGGAAAAGCCCGAACGCGAAGAGACCACATTGAGCACGCTGCGTGAAGCGCTTGCAAAAGCCGAGGAAGATGGCCGCGCGGCCGAAGTATTGCGCCTGAAAAAAGAACTGAACAAACTCGAATCCGTCGCTTCAGGGGAAGGTTGAACACTTGGCTGAGCGCAAGGTTCCCGCCCGCATTTCGAATGCCGAGATCAAGGCCGGCGTCTTCCTGACGTTTTGCCTGGCGCTTTTCATTGCCATGCTGTTCGTGCTTGGAAAATTCGGCCACGCATGGCGCGGCCGGCAGGAACTCCACATCGTTTTCACGCAAGTTAACGCCATGCGGCCCGAAGCGCCGGTGCTGTACAACGGCATGGAAATCGGCCACGTCAAGCACGTCAAAATTGTGCGCGCGAGCGACGTGCTGCTTTCGCGGCTGCCGCCGTTCTCTGCGCGTGACTTGTACAACCTTCCGCTCAACGATTTAGAACGTGAAAATCTCGGCGCGATCACCGATCCGGCGGAGTTCGACCGCAAAGCGCGCGCAATGGTGCTCGACCGGACAATGGTGCTTCTCGTCCTGGAAGTGCTGCGCGAAGACGACACGCAACGCTTTCACATGGACGACGAATACCGCATCAGCGGCAGTTTGATGGGCGATAGTTCCGTCGACATCCGTGCTGGAAACGGGCAGGCGATTCCGCCTCAGTATGACCGCGCGTTTTTGGGTGTCAGCGGCGACATGTACACGGACCTGGGAAAATCGATCAGCCAGGTGAAGGATATTCTTGCCTCGATGGCCGAAATCGTCGGCGGCGAAGGCACGCGCGACACGATCCGCAGCCAGGTCGACAATTTCGATCATTTCACCGGCCGGCTTGAGAACGCCGCCGGTTCGGTGCAGACGAAAATGCCGACGATGTGGAACGACATCGACGAGCGCCTCGAACGCGCCAAGGGCACGCTGAACGATGTCGAGGCGAAGCTCACCAAGATGAAGCCGAAACTCGAGGACGCGATGATTTCGGCGCAGAAAGCAGTGGCCGAAACCCACGAAAGCGCCGCTAAATCCATCGCCGAAGCACACGAAAAAGTGAAAGGCATGCGCGCGGATGCCAAAGTGGGTCTGGCCGAGTGGCGCAAAGTAGCCGCCGAATACCGCGACACGATTCCGGATGAAATTCAAGGCGGCCGCGAGTTCACCGAACGTTTCGGTCCGACCGTCGACAAGATCAATAGCACGCTCACGCGCGCCGACGACCAGTTGAACAAAGGCATCGAAAGCACACGCGCGATATTGGGCGATTACAGCGACAAGGCGACTGAATTCGAGTCCACAACCTACCGCTTGAAAAAGTGGCCCGGCAGTTTCGCCAACGAGCCTACTGACGAGCAGGCCGAGCAGCAGTACTCGATCTGGAAACGCGATCTCGCGCGCCGCCAGTTCCAGGAATTGCGGAACGAACTGGACCGCACCCGCGAAGGTTTGACAAACGTCCAGTCCAGCGACCATCCACGCGTCACGCGCATCGCGCAGTTGATCCAGGAATCGGACGCCGCGTTCGGCGTTGAAGGTGCCGATTCCGCTCCGAAAAAGGGGAGGAAGTAGCGCATGGCCTCCCGGATTTACAGCAGCGTTGAAGTCAAAGTCGGCCTGTTCCTCGCGTTCAGTCTGGCGCTTTTCATTTCGATGCTCGCCAGTTACGGCCGCCTGGCTCCGGTTTGGCGCGGGCGAACCGAAATCACCGTGGCGTTCTCAAACGTGGCCGGCCTGAGTCCTGATGCGCCCGTGCGCTACAACGGCGTTGAAGTCGGACGCGTCAAACACATGCGCTTGCTGCATCTGGACAAAGATAATCTTTCGCGTCTGCCGCCGCTGAGCAAACGCGATCTCGAAAACCTGCCGCTCTGGCCGGAGTCGCTCATTAAAGAACTGCGTGAAGTGAGCGACGCGGATTTCGACACGCGCTGCCGGCGCGCGCTTGAAAACCGCACGATGATTGAACTCACGCTGGAAGTGCTGCAGGAAGGCGACGTCAAGCGTTACCGCATGGACGACACCGTGCGCGTTTCCACGTCCATTTACGGCGACAGCGCAGTCGAAATTTATTCAGGCAACGGCGCGATCAATCAACCGGGCTCGAACCTGGTGATTGTCGGAAGCGCCGGTGATTTCTTCAGCAACCTCGCCAAAAGCATGGGCGACGTGAAAGAAATCCTGGGCGGCGTAACCGATGTCGTCGGCACGCAGGAACGCCGCAGTTTCGAGCGCGCGTCCGGCCGTTTCGCCAATATCACCGCGCGCATGGACAAGATGTCAAAGATCTCCGAGGACCGTTCTGAAATCACCGGCAAGCGCTTCGATGCTCTGAGCACGCACATTGACAGGATTTTTGCCAATTCGAGCGACGCCCTCGAAGGCATCGAACCGCAGGCGCGCCGTTCGTTCAACGCCATGAAGGACAACCTGGCGAACGCGCAAGACCGCATTAATGCGGTGCAGGCTGATGCGAGCGCCGCGTTCAAGGAAATCAGCACGGACTTCAAGCTGGTGCGCGACGACGTGAATTACGCGATCGACCAGAGCAAACCGCAATTTGAACCGATGAAAGCCAGCATCCGCGATGTTTACGACCGCATGGGCGGTTTGTCCGAGCACATCGACGCCATGCGCGATACGGCCGGAAACGTGATGGTGCAAAGCGAACCCGACCTCGACCGCACGATGGGTGCGATGAAAAACAGCCTGCAGAATTTGAAATATACGGGCATCGCCGCAAACGAAAACAAAGATTTGATGATCAGCAACCGCGACGTGGGCGAATACGAGTACGCCTCGGCGCTGGATATTTACCGACACCTGACGATGGCCACGCGCCGCATCGTCGCGGCCGGCGCCGAAGTGCAGGAAACGACGCTATTTCTCAACCGTGACGTCGGAATGCCCGGACCCGAATGGATTGCCCCCGCGCCGTTTCTGACCAGGGCCGAGAACACCGTCGATCAGCTCATGGCGATGCGCCGACCGATCGAAAAAGTGCGCGATGCGGTCGAAGAAAAAGTGCTGCCCGAGTTTTCCCGCAAGAAGAGTTCGTGGACTGATGACGTGGTGCCCGCGCCCAAATGAATCGCGGGCATACTGATGTATTAAGGAGGATCTGAAAATGGCGAACACACCGACAGGTTATTCAAACGCCGAAGTCAAAGCGGGCGTCTTCCTGACGATCTGCCTCGCGATGTTCGTCGCGATGCTGTTCATCTACGGAAAGGTGGCGCGCGTCTGGCGCGGACGGCAGGATATTTCCGTCGTCTTCACCTCCGTCACCTCGCTGCGGCCGGACGCTCCGGTGCGCTACAACGGCGTTGAAGTCGGCCGCGTGCGCGAGATCAACATCCTCCACCTGGACGAAGGCAATGTGAAACTGCTGCCGGAGCTCCGCGTCCGCGATCTCGACAATTTGCCGCTGACGGACAAGGAACAAAAAACGCTGCGCAGTCCGGTTGAAACGCCGCCGGCTGAATTCCAGATGGCCACCGCGAAAAAGCTGTACGGACGCACGATGATTCTGCTCAAGCTCGAGGTGCTGCAGGAAGGCGACGCCAAGCGCTACCGCACCGACGACGATGTGCACATCACGACGACGCTGATGGGCGACACTTCGGTCGAAATCACCTCCGGCAGTGGCGACGCGATTGATCCGAACGGCCCGAAGATGATGCTCGGCCACTCCGGCGACTTTTTCACGAATCTCGCGAAGTCGGTTGAACAAGTGAAGGAAATCCTCGGTTCGGTCAGCGATCTCGTCGGTCCGGAAGAAAAGCAGAGCGTCCGCCAGGCGCTGCGCCGCTTCGACACGATCACCGATCGCATCGAAAAAATCGTGACGCTCGCCGACCAGCGCTTGCCCGTTACGTGGGACAAAGTCGACGGCCTTACCGACAACGCGAAGCAGAATTTCACGCGCATCGGCGACACCGTTACCAGCATTCAGCCGCAGATCAGCAAAACGCTGACGACCGCCGACGACGCGGTGAAGGACCTGCAGGGCCGCGTTGGAAGTCTGGCGGATGAAGCCAAGACCGCGGTGATGGAAGTAAAAGGCCAGGTCAAACCGGTGCTCGTCGATCTGCAGCAGATCACGTCCAAGAGCAAAGACGATTTCCCTGTCATGATCAAGAATGCGAAGGACCTTGCCGTCCGTCTTCAGGAAAGCGCCGGCAAACTCGATGGCGTGCTCGCCACCGGCAACCGCTTGCTCAACGAAAGCTATCCCGACTTGCGCCGCCTGATCCTCGCGTTTCGTCTCGGCGCCGAAAATTTTGAGGAAGGTACGAACCTGTTGAAGCGCAAACCGTGGCTGATTTACAATCCAGCGAAGGAAAGTGAAACGGTCAACAACGCGCAGAAAACCGCGCGCGATCTCGAAGTCGCCACGCGCCGTTTCGCCGAACTGAGCTCCGAATTGCAGGCCATCCGCCGCAACATGGATAACGCCCCGAAAGCGCAGCTTGAGCGCATCGATTACATGCTGCAGGAACTCAATATTCTCAGTGATACGCTCAAGTTTGCCGGCGATGTGACGAAGAAAGAAGTATTGCCGGTCTACGAACGCAAGAAGGGCGGCTTTATTCCGGTGATCGAAGAGTTCGATCCGTCGCTCGGCCGCAAGAAGGGCACGACGGACAGGTGATGTCCGCAATCTCCCGCGCTTGCATTTGCGCGGCGTTGAAAAAGGCGGTAATAAAGGCGCCATGACGACTTCAGCCGCTCTGAATTTCAGCCAGACTGTCCGCGACGGCGTTTTGGTCATCGGCTTGCGCGGCGCGCTCGATTCGCCGCTCAGTCTCGAGCCGGTCGCCGAAGCCGCGCTCGCCAGCGACGCGCCCAATGTCATTCTCGTGCTCGATGAGATCGAATACATCAACAGCGGCGGTTTTGGCGCCGTGATCCGCCTTTCCGACGCCGTCGTCCACTCGAAGAAAGTGCTGTACATCGTCGGCCTGCAGGATCGCGTGCATCTCGTTTTCAGTTTGATTGGCGCGCACAGCTTGCTCAACGTTCTGCCGACTCTTGACGACGCGCTGGCGAAAATCAAGGAACCGGCGCATTAGCATTTCGGCACTTTCAGCCATTTGCCATTTTTTTTAATCGATTAAGCTGGCGTGCATCCACTATTAGGAGGCTCCGCCATGCCGCGTTTCAGTCTCGTTCTCTTCTGCGCAATTGCCGCAATTTCTTCCTTCGCCGCCGACAACCAGGCACCCGAGGGTTTCGTGTCGCTCTTCAATGGCAAGGACTTGGCCGGCTGGAAAATTCCGGAAGGTGACAACGGCCACTGGAAAGTGGTCGACGGCACCATCGATTACGATGCCCAGAGTGAATCCAAGGACAAGATCAAAGACCTGATGAGCGTCCCCGAATTCACTAATTTCACGCTGCAGGTGGATTGGCGAATGAAGGAAGCGCCGTACATTAATCCGCGCGTGTTCTACATTCTTCCCGACGGCAGCGAAGCCACCGATACGACCGGCAAGCCACTGAACATGGCGCTTCCCGATTGCGATTCGGGCATCATTGTCCGCGGCGACGTGACGTATCAGGTGAACATCTGGTGCTGGCCCGCCGGCAGCGGCGAAATGTACGGCGTGCGCAAGAATCCGAAGCTCTCGGTCGAGGCGCACACCGGCGCCACTCCGCGCACGCGCGCAGACAAGCCGGTGGGTGAATGGAATCACTTCGAGATCACCTGCAAAGACGACAAGATTACCGTGCTGCTCAACGGCAAACTCGTCATCCCCGAATACGCGCCGCCCGGCCTGCCCGCCAAAGGCGCCGTCGGCCTGCAGCATCACGGCGCGATGAAAGACGGAAAATGGACGAGCCCGCCCGCGCTGCTCCAATACAAAAATATTTACATCAAGGAACTGAAGTAAAGCAGCCGCCAAAAATTCCGGCGGCTATTTCAAAAAATACTCGAAGAACGACGCCCACTGCTCGCGCGATTCGCGCGTGTTGGGGTGGGCGGGGCGGTTGGACATGCCGATGTGGTTCTCGACGCCAAGCAGTTTGTTCAGCGCGATCGTGTGATTCAGTGACATCCAGCGCAGCGGCTGGTCTTCCGATCCACCGGAAATGAAACAAGGACGCGGCGCGATCAGAGCGTGAAGTTCGTGCAGATCATGTCCGTCGGCGACGATCTGCTTGTACGGCCCCACGCGCGGGAATTCTTCGGTGAGCACGCCGCGTTTGCGGAACGGTTTGCCCGGCTCATAGCCCAGATACCACGGCTCCCAGTAGTTCACGTTAGGCCGCGCTTCGTCGAAAACAATGCCGGGATCGGAGATGACGACGGCTGCAAATTCTTCGTTCAGCGCCGCGGAGAACATCGACCACTTACCGCCGTACGAATGCCCCGCGACGCCGATGCGCTTCGGATCGACCTCGCTCATGCCTGCGAGCGCCCGGCGGCAGTTGCCGGAAACATAGGCGAGGTACGAAAGCGGCTGCAGGGTCGCCGCGGCGTGGCTGGGATAATAGATGTCGTTCTCGGACTTCGTCGGTTCAAGGCCGATGCACAGCGCAACGAATCCGCGCCGAGCCATCTCCGCGCCAAAATCGTGGTAGTACTCCTTGTTCTTCGTCAGGTCAGCGCCGTCCTCGGCATAATAGAACACATCGAGGATCGCGGGGAAGGGGCCTTTGCCGGGCGGTACCAGCAGGTAACCGTTCGCGGTGCGCTCGGGAGCGACTTCAACTTTGACTTTGTGCCGCGTGAATTCCGGAAGCGATTCCTTGTCGATGAATTCGATTTTCGGCTTCTCGATCGGCGCCGGCCAGGGACCCAGCATCTTGTGCCAATACGCGAGAATTTCGGCGCGGCGCTTTTTCCAATCGTCGGCGGTTTTGACGTCCGATCCGTCATCGAACTTCAGCAGCGAACGGTGCGGCGCCAGTTTGTCTTTGAATTCGGCCGGAACGGTAAAGAGCGGTTCGAGTTTTTTCCAGAGCTCAGCCTTTTGCGCGGCGTCCGCGGAGAGCGCGCAGGTTGAAATCGAGGCTGCGAAAAAAACGGTGGCGAGAACGCATCGAATAGTCATGGCGGCTCCTGAAGGCGGTTCCCGCCCGGAGAAATCGCTTATCCCGGCGGCATGCGCTGCGCAAGCTTGGTGAACGGGTGCTGGTCCGCTCGTTTATGCATATACACCGCCGTCCACTCCGCGAGCCGCTGGCCGAGCAGCCTGCAGGCGTCCTGCGATTCGGGCGAGCGCGGTTCGCGCGCCGTGACCGCGCCGTAATGCAGTGTCATCAATTTCGCCGCGTAGTCGGTGACGCCGAAGACGAGAAAACCAAAATTCATCAGTACGGTCGTGATCGACTGGCAGGCCAGTTCCATCCCGCCGCCCCAGCCGCCGGCCGAGCTGAATGCGCAGCCGATTTTGCCGTCGACTTTCATCCAGTGCGGCCCCATGTCCTCGTCCCAGAATTTTTTCATCTTCCAGGAGAGCACACCCATGTTAGTAGGGCTTCCGACCGCGATCCCATCGCACCAGATCACGTCGTCAGGTTTGGCTTCGTCGACGGAGAGCAGACGGACTTCAGTGTCGGGAATCTTCCGCGCCCCATCCGCAACCAACGCCGCCATCTTCGCGACATTGCCAGATTTGGAATCGTAGAGGACTAGGATTTTGTTCATAACAACCTTAGGTGGCAGGTGACGAGTGACAGGTGACAAGTGTCGATATGCGGACCTGTCACCTGTTACCCGTCACCTGTCATATTACTGTCGGTCAATCATCGCGTCGCGGCCGCGGCCGACGCCGACGTAGCGGATCTTCGCGCCGGCGAGGACTTCGAGGCGCTTCACATAATTCTGCGCGGCGCGCGGGAGCTTGTCGAAGCTGCGCACGTCGTCGAGGACTTCCGTCCAGCCGGGCATGCTCTCGTAGACGGGCTTGGCGGCAACCAGTGCGTGGTGGTCGCAGGGGAAGCGTTCGACTTTACGGCCGTCGACATCGTAGCTTGTGCAGATTTTGATTTCTTTTTCGCCGGTGAGCACGTCCAGCTTCGTCAGCGCCAGCGCATCGATGCCGGAGACTTCGACCGCGTAGCGCACGCCGACCGCGTCGAACCAGCCGCAGCGCCGTTTGCGTCCGGTCGTCGTGCCGAATTCGGCGCCACGCGTCTGCAAACCTTCGCCGATGCCGTCGGTCAATTCAGTAGGGAAGGGGCCTGAACCGACGCGCGTCGTGTACGCCTTCACCACGCCCAGCGCGAGCGTGACTTTGCGCGGCGAAATTCCGGATCCGGTGCTGGCTCCGCCGGCGGTCGCGTTGGAACTGGTGACGAACGGGTACGTGCCGTGATCGATATCGAGCAGCGAGCCTTGCGCGCCTTCGAGCAGCAGCCGTTTGCCGTGCGCGATCGAATCGTTGATGTACGTCGCCGTGTCGGCGATGAACGGCTTCAAGCGCGGAGCGAACGCGAGAACTTCGTCCGCGACTTTGTTTGCATCGAGGGCTTCGACGCCATAAACGGCGGTCAAAACTGGATTGAGCTCGGCCAGCCGCTGGCGAACGCGGTCGACGAAATAGCTCGGGCGCATCAGGTCGACGACGCGCAAACCGCTGCGGGCGACTTTGTCGACGTAGCAGGGGCCGATGCCGCGGCCGGTGGTGCCGATCTTTCCGGCGCCGCTGGCTTCTTTCTTTTTCTCGGACAACTGGTCGACGAGGCGGTGATACGGCATGACCAGGTGCGCGCGATCGCTGAGCAGCAGATTGGTGCCATCGATGCGCACGCCGCGAGCGCTAAGCTCATCGATTTCTTTCATCAGCTCTGCCGGTTCGACCACGCAGCCGTTGGCGATGACGCAGGTTTTTTTATCGTGCAGGATTCCGGAAGGAACGAGATGGAAAGCGTAGCGTTCGTTGCCCACGACCACCGTGTGTCCGGCGTTCGAGCCGCCTTGATAACGCACCACGATGTCTGTTTCGGCTGCGAGCGCGTCCAGAACTTTGGCCTTGCCCTCGTCGCCCCACTGAACGCCAACAATGATCGTTACTGACACTGCTTTTCCTCCCGGCTGAAACGCTTCGCGATGCAAATCGGGAAGCCACCAAATAAAAACGGCCGCCGGAGAGGTCTCCGGGACCGTTGAGAGAGTATTTCCCGAGTGGCCTCGGCAGTCAAGAAGTTTTGTAACGCAATCCTCTGGATTGGGCGGTGCTATTGTCCGCGTGATGCGTCCTTCAATATTTCGATTCCCGTAATGAATGCGCCTACAATACCAAAAACAGAACAGCTCATAAACGATGACAAGAACATAGGTGGGTAAGTTCGTTGGCCCGCGTCGCCCGCGAACAATGTCCAGTGTAAGAACGCTGTTGAAAGTTGGTAGACGATAAGCATTGTTGCCCAGACTGATACCCAGGGTTCGTTTGTGTTCCGAAACCAGATGAGAAAATAGAAGACCGGAGCCAGAAAGATTGCGAGGGAAAGGATGTCCATCGAAATGAATTTTGGCGCGAGTTCTTTTGAGATTCGACGTCGCAATACAAAAATGGCAATACAAATTGCAAATGTTGGGGCAAGGAGTGCTACGAAAAGATCTTCGAGCATAAAGCTCCACTTGTGGAAGCCTTTAGTTCTCGCAATCCAGAGGATTGCGTTACGGTCGGTTCGACACCTGAATCCGATTTCCCGCCGGGTCGCTTCCATCGCACATCGCGGTCTCGCCGAAGCGCTTAACCGTGCCCATCTTGACTTTTTTCCGCATGAGCAATGCGCGCGCCTTGTCGACGTCTTTGGCGTAGAAAACCAGTTTCATCGCGCCGCCGACGCGGCCTTTGCCGTGAGCCTTGTGAAGTGCGACGCGCGCTTCGCCGGCGTCGAATTCAATCCATTCGGACGGATCGACGCGCGGATCGATGCGCGGCGAGAGGCCGAGTTGTTTTCCGTAGAACTTCGTCAGCGAATCCATTTTTGACGTGAAGATGATCACGCGCTTCAGTTTCATTTCAGAGCCCTCGATACGGACACCCTCTCCCCCCGGGAGAGGGCCGAGCGAGCGCAGCGAGTCCGGGGTGAGGGAAGGGCGCGGGCTGGCCAAAGGACGTCCAGCCCTCACCCCGCGTTCGCTTCGCTCACGTCGCCCTCTCCCGAGGGGAGAGGGAATCGCGCGACCCCTCAATTCTTAACCTTCCGCAGCCTTCTTCTTCGGCGGCGGCGCAGCGATCTTCGCCAACTCCGCAAAGCCGAGCTTCTCGCACTTCGCGACGAACTCATCGCGTTCGCGGTCGGTGGCGCGTTCGTGCAGCGGCTTTTGCGTCTTGATCGCTTCGAGTTCCAGCGCGGTCAGGTACATCGCGTGCATCTGGAAATCTTCGTACGCCTCGAACGAATACGGCGCGAGCGGCTTGGTCAACTCATAAAGGGCGTTGGCGAAGTCGCGGATCTCTTTCTGCGCGTGCGGGTCCATACGCAGGCCGAGAAAGCCGAGCAGATTGCGCAGGTCGATCTCCCAGTACCATTCGGTGAAGGTCGAGAGCGGCAGATTAATGCGCGCGATTTCGCGGCCGATGCCGTTCTGCTCGTTCTGCATGTATTTCTCAAACGAACTGCTCGCGATCTGTTCGGTGTACTTGATGAACTCTTCGGCAGTATCGACGCCGACCATGCCTTCAGAACCCTGCTTGTTGTTTTTGCTCTGCTTGCGAACGTTGTTGACGTCGGGAACAAAGAAGCGCTCTTTCGGCTGCTTGTAGCGCATCGAATACTCATTAATAGAGGCGGTGCGGTGCCGGATGAGCTGGCGCGCGACGAAAATCGGCAGTGACATGTAGAACTTGATGTCGACCATCTCGAAGGGCGTGCCGTGATGGTGGCGCATCAGGTAGCGGATGAGTCCGCGATTGACGGTTTCGCTCGGTTTTTTCGTGTCGGCACCGTAACTGACGCGCGCGGCCTGGCAGACGGCGTGATCGAACGTTTCGCCGGGTTCGACGAGGCGGGGCATGCAGTCGATGAGCCGGACAATGCCGTGCTCGCCGATGCGTATTTCGCGGTTGAGTCCTTCCAACAGATCCTTCATGTCGTGCTCCTTGCTGACTGCCGCCCCCATCAATTGTGATCGCTCATGCTTATCCTCACGCGCATTTGTTGCAAGAAGAATGCGTCCACTTTCGCGTCTGAACTTGCGCCGCGCGGGCTCAGCGGTCATTGTATCGCTTTGATTTTAAAAACCGGATCACCGAAACACACATGTCCTGGCCCAATCTGCTGACACTTTTTCGACTGATTTCAGCGCCCATTTTTCTGGCGCTGTTCATCGGCACCGGAAAAGAAGGATTTCTTAGTGATCTCCTGAATCCCAATCAGGGACTCTGGGCGTGCCTGATCGTCATGAGCCTCAGCGAACTCTCCGACATCTTCGACGGCATTCTCGCGCGGCATTTGAACCAGGTCAGCGACTTCGGAAAGCTGCTCGATCCGTACGCAGACTCGACGTTTCGCATGAGCTGCTACTTCAGCTTCGCCAGCCACGCACACGGAAAATGGATCCCGCTCTGGATGGTGATGATCCTGTTCTATCGCGATCTGCTCGTGACGGTGATCCGCACCTTCGGCGTCGAACAGCGCGTCTTCGTTCACGCGCGGGCGAGCGGAAAAATCAAAGCCATCGCGCAGGGCTCGGTGGTGTTCGTCACGCTGGCGGTCGCGGCCATTTATGGCGAAGAATATGTTTCCTATGGCGATGCCTCGGTCCACGGCTCGGTGACGTCGCTGGCGCGCACACTGATGTGGGTCGTGACAATAGTGACGGCCTGGTCGGGGCTCGATTACTTCTGGGCGAACCGCCATTTGTTTGAAAAGAGCCAGAAAACGGCCGGCCCCAATCAAGACCCGCCGACCTGATTGGCGAGTTTTCGCTCAATTTGTCTATCCTAATTCAATCAGCCTGCTTTGATCAATCT
>Ga0265314_10002539_pt1 | contig 18572 bp, 13 predicted proteins | sample 4126metaG_FD_203106 | JGI IMG/M metagenome (GOLD analysis project Ga0265314, IMG submission 203106) | Rhizosphere microbial communities from Carex aquatilis grown in University of Washington, Seatle, WA, United States - 4-1-26 metaG | ecosystem: Host-associated > Plants > Roots > Rhizosphere >... | reverse complement strand
CTGCGCGCGCGGCGCCCGGCGCCGTCAGGGATTGTGGGCCATGCCGTCGAGGAGCGTGCCCAGCTGATCGAGCGCGCCCGAATCGACGTAGTGGGCAAAGAGCTTGTCGCACGAATAGAAGTCGTCGCCGTAGACGATTGAGCCGGATGCGGCGTCGACCTCGAGCGTGAGCTGCGACTTGTCGGCGCCGCAGGTCATCCGATCGGAGACGGTGACCGCACGGGTCGCGGCGATCGCCTGCGCGCGCTCGTCAGCGGTCAGCACGCGCGAGCCGGTCGCCGTGCTGTAAGCGTTCGGGTCGGTGTAGTTGTTGCCGGCGACCCTGCAGACGCTCCAGGCGAGCGATCCGGCGCCCACGTCCAGGTCGTAGCTCGCGTTGCTGAGGTCACACGACGCCCCCTGGGGTGGTACCCCGCCAAACCCGCCGCCCAGGTTCTTCCAGATGACGTGCTGAGCACCGTCGACGAGGACACTGTCGCCCGGAGCGGTGCCGTCTCCGTGAGAGCTACAGCCGGCGATGGCGATTGACGCCAGCGCGAGAAACAACAATCCGGTGAGAACGGGATGGCGGCTCATGGCGATTCCTCGGCAACTTGCAATCGCGACGCCATGGCACCAAGTTCGGTGCCGCGACAATGAATCCAGGAATTTGGGCGGTAGCCGCATGCCCGGATCGGGGCGGATTGATCTCGCCGGACTCGAAAATCTGAGGCGCCTCGACAGGCGCCGACGCCGGTGTTCCGGTGCGTTCGAAACCGGCTGAAACCGGCTAATGTGCGCGCATGCCGATGCCCTCGCCCCCTATCCCAGGTCCTTCGAGCTCTGCCGCGCGCGCGCGCCGCGCCGCCGCGTGCGTCGTGGCCGGCGCCGCGATGCTCGCCGGCGCGAGCTGTATCAAGCGGACCGCACCGCCGCCGTCGTCGGGCGGCACGATGGCCGCGGGGGGCGCGGCTCCGAAGACATCGGCGGCCCAGGAGGCGGCCAACGCGCGCCTCGCCGGCGTGTCGCGCGTCGATCTGCTGGGTGGACAAGGCGTGGGCGCCTTCAAGGTCAGCGGCGACGCGCGCAAGGTCGACATGACCACCATCCCGGTCACCGTCGCCGGGGAATCGTTCAACCAAGCCCTGCGCGTGGCGGTCAAGGATGCGTCCGACCACGAATGGGCCGTGCAGCTCGAGGCGATGAACGCCGCGCCGGTCGACAGCGGCGACGCCGTCCTGGCGACGTTCTATCTGCGCAGCGAGACGCCCCAGCCGGCGTCGGTGGGTGAGACCGAGCTCGTATTCGAGCTGGCGCAATCGCCCTACACCAAGTCGATTCAGTATCCGGTCAAGCTCGGCAGCGACTGGATCAAGGCGCAGGTCCGTTTCAAGGCGTCGCGCGCGTATCGCGCCGGCGAGGCGCACATCCTGTTCCGCCTCGGGTACGAGCCCCAGGTGCTGCAGCTGGCGGGCGTCACCGTCGAGAGCTTCGGCAAGCAAGTGCCGATCTCGGCGCTACCGACGACGCAGGGGGCGGATCGCCGCCGCGACAAGACGCTGGTCGCGCAGGCGACGTCGGCGGCGACCGCTGCGCTCAGCGGGCCCCCGATCGAGGGCGGTGATCTCCGCTTCGACGTCAACGCCGCGCAGGTGATCCGGCCCATCAGCCCCTACGTCTACGGCATCAATTCCCAGCCCGGCGAAGGCGTCGGCACGACCGTGCGGCGCATGGGCGGCAACCGCGGCACGGCGTACAACTGGGAGCTCGACGTCTCCAACGCCGGCAACGACTACCGCTACTCGAGCGACGATTGGTCGTGCACCGTCATGGGCTACAACAGCTGCGCGCAGCCGGCGGCGCAATATCTCGAGTTCGCCGCGTCCAATCGACGCGCGGGCTGGGATTCGATCGCGACGGTGCCACTGGTCGACTATGTCCCCGCCGACAAGGACGGCCCGGTCGCCGAGAACGAGAAGGCGCCGGGGCGGCGCTGGATCCGCTCGATGCCGCAGAAGCCCAGCGCCTACGCCGCCACACCCGACCTGCGCGACGGCGTCGTCTACCAGGACGAGTTCGTGAACTACCTGGTGCAGAAGCTGGGCAAGGCGTCCGACGGCGGCATCAAGTTCTACGCGCTCGACAACGAGCCGGCGCTGTGGCCGGCGAACCACGTGCGCATTCACCCCGAAAAGACGACCTACGCGGAGATGGTGCAGAGAACGACCGCGACCGCCGCCGCGATCACCAAGATCGATCCGTCGGCGCAGGTCATCGGCGGCACGATGTTCGGGTGGTCGGAGTACATGACGCTGCAGGATGCGCCCGACGCGAAACTGGAGAACGCCAAGCTCGCGGGCGGCGCCGGCACCTACGTCGATTTCCTGCTGTCGGCGATGAAGCGCGCGGAGGAGCAGAACCATCGCCGGCTGATGCACCTGCTGGACGTCCACTGGTACCCCGAGGCGCGCGGCGCCGCGCGCATCACCGACAAGGACGTGTCGCCCAAGACCATCGACGCGCGGCTGCAGGCGCCGCGCAGCCTGTGGGACCCGACGTATCTCGAGAAGAGCTGGATCGCGGCGACCTGGGGCAAACCGATCCGCCTCCTTCGCTGGCTCAAGGAACGGATCGACGCGAACTACCCGGGCACGCAGCTCGCCATGAACGAATACAACTACGGCGTCGGCGACCACATCTCCGGCGGGCTGGCCCAGGCCGACGCGCTCGGTGTGCTCGGGCGCGAGGGCGTCTACCTGGCGACGTACTGGGGCGACGGCGCCGGCAACGGCCCGCTGCCGAAGTACGTCAAGGCGGCGTTCCAGATCTTTCGCAACTACGACGGCAAGGGCGGCACCTACGCCGACACCGCGGTGCAGGCGGCAACGGCGACAGCGGGCGACGTCGAGAAGGCGTCGATCTTCGCCGCGGTCGATTCCAAGCACCCGGGAACGATGACCGTGCTCGTGATCAACAAGGACCAGCACACGGCGTTCAACGCCAAGATCGAGATCACGCCCGAAGCCAAAGGAATGCCGACGTCCGGGCCGTACAGCAAGGCAGACGTCTTCGGCTTCGACGCGAACGCCGCCGCGGTGCGCCCGCTGGCGGCGGCGGACATCGCCAACGGTCAGATCAGCTACCGCTTGCCTCCGCTGTCGGCTACCCTCTTCGTCTGCCGCCGCTAGGCGGCATTGCGCTTCGCTTATCTTCGTTTGTTGGAGCGGTCATGAAGCAACGTCGTTTGATTGCGCGTTTGGTGCTGCCTTCGTTGGCGCTCGCCGCGGCTGGTTGCGGCGCCAGCGACATGAACCAACCGGTCGATCCAAACGCGGCTCCGTTCAACGTCAACGTCAGCGTCGATCCCGGCACCCACTATCAGACCATGGTCGGGTTCGGCGCCGCGGTGGCGTTCGAGATCGGGCTGCTCGCCAATCAACCCAACCGGGCCGAGATTTACAACGCGCTGTTCGTCGACGGTGGGTTTCAATTGTTGCGCATCGCCAACTGGTATCAAAACAGCCAGGCCGGCGATCCCAACCACACGGGCCAGTCCAGCAATCCCAATGACATGGGCGACTTCAACGCGACGGTGTCCTTGGTCGCGGACGTCCGCGCGGCGCTGGGGCACGACCCGGTCATCCTGATGTCGTCGTGGTCGCCGCCGCCATCCATGAAGAGCATCAACAAGTACCTGGGGGGCACGCTGGGGCAGAGCAACGGCGCCTACCGCTACGCCGACTTCGGTCAATGGTGGCGCGCCTCGCTGGACGCGTACGCCGCGGCGGGCGTGGTGCCGGCCTACGTGAGCATCCAGAACGAGCCCGACTTCACGCCGACGGGGGGCAACGTCTGGTCGAGCTGCCTCATCGACGCCACCGAGGATCTGACCAAGCACGCCGGCTACGGGCCGGCGCTGGACGCGGTCGCAAGCGCGATCTCCGATCTGCCGTCGAAGCCGACGCTGGTCGGCCCCGAGGTCTCGGGCATTGGCGGCGGGACGATCGAGAACTATCTTCAGGCGCTGACCACGAGTGGCGAGCTCGATCAGCTGGGCGCCGTCGCTCACCACCTCTACAACGGCGGCAGCTCTTCGCTGCCGTCGTCGTTCAACAGTGGCATGACCACGCTGGCCTCGAGCGCCGACGACAAGCCGCTGTTCCAGACCGAGTTCGGGCCAAACCCCGCGGACATGTTCAACACCGCCTGGCTGATCCACAACGCGGTCACCACCGAAGGCGTCAGCGCCTACTTCTACTGGGACCTCATCTGGGGTGAGAGCACATCCTCGACCAACCCTTCGGGGCTGGTGAGCATCGCGGCGCCCACGGCGCAGACGCCCAAGGGCTACAAGATCAACGACACCTACTACGCGCTCCGCCACTTCGCGAAATGGATCGACGGCGGCTGGCAGCGCGTGGCCGCGACGCCGGACTCGACGGTGATCCGCGCGTCGGCGTTCGCGTCGCCCGACGGACAGAGCGTGACGCTGGTGGTGCTCAACACCGACACCGCCGAGCACACGGTCACGTTCGACCCCGGCACGTTCGCGTTCGGGACGTCGGCGGTCTATCGCACGTCGGGCACCGACGAGCGCACCGCGCCGCTGGGCGCGATGCCCGCGGGCAACGTCATCGACATGCCCGGACGCGCGCTGGCGACCGTCACGCTCGGCCCGTGACGGTCGGTCGTTGCTGGCTGCTGGCCGGCGGCTACTGCGTGATGAACTTGATGTCGTCGATGCGAATCTCGACGTTGCAGCCCGCCTGCGTGCCACCGTCGGGCGGGGCGGCGGAGTTGGCCTGCCACTGGATGCCGACCAGCTGCTTGGCCATCGGCGCCATCGAGGGGTTCGTGGTGAAGGCGGTGAACGGAAGAGTGATCGTCATCGGCGTCGCTGTCGGGATCGTCAGGTTCGGCGCAGCGGGGAACGCGTAGCACGAGCCCGCGTCCGGGTTGCAGGTTCCTCCCGGCGGGCTGGTCTGCGTCACCGGCCGTTGCTCCTGCGTTTGCAGCTGCACCTGCCAGACGCAGCCGTCGAGGCTGCCGGCCGTGATCGAGGCGGTGAACTGGAACGTGTTGAACGACGACGCGTCGACGCACGACTCGAACGAGATGCCGGCGCCCGCGTAGCTGCCCGGCGCCACCACCAGGTTCAGCTTGAGGTTGCGCGCCGTCGTGTCGACGGAGGCCATGCCGCCCGGCGTCGCTCCCCCGTCGGTGACCGTGGAGCCCACGAAACCGAACGGGCTGCCGCGCAGGCCGCTGGCGTCACAGTACTTCCCGAGCGCCGTGCTCCACTGCATCGCCGAAAAATCGGTCACCAGGCCGTCGCTGAGCATGACGGGGTTGGTGCAATCGAGGGTGCCGCCGTTCGGGCACTGGTTCACGACGACGCCGCCGGTGCCTCCGCCAGTCATGCCGCCGCTGCCACCCCCGGTCGTCCCGCCCGAGCCCGCCGAGGTGAAGCCTCCCACGCCGGTGGTGCCGCCCGAGCCGGGGCGCGTGCTGCCGCCGCTCGACCCGCCGCAGTTGGCGGTCAGAGCGAGGGCGGCCAATCCCCCCGACATCGCGACGAACATCGAAACCCTGACGATTCTGGTGATCGGCGCGCTCATGGGCATCATCCCTCGCTAAATGTGAAAACGCATTTCTATCAACATTCCCCGCGCCGAGACAAGTGATCGCGCGGTCAGGGCGTGCGCCAGAAGACTGCGGTCGCGATTGATCGCGGCGGCAGCGTGACCGCGCGGCCGTTGCCGGCGGCGCCCGCGGCGCCGGCGTCCTGCCAGGCGCGTGAGCTGCCCGGGTGAAAAGCCGTGACGTAAGCCGCGGAGCGCGCAAACGCGAACCCGCCGGTGTCGATGCGGACGCTCGCGGGTGCGGCGCCGGTGTTGAGGACGACGACGGTGATCTGGTCGCCCGCCGGCGACTGGTAGGCTGAAGCGCGGATCGACGGCCGGTCAGAGCGGGCGCCCACGCGCACGAAGCCGGGGTCCGTGAAGCGAGCGTAATGCTTGAGCGCGTAGTACTGGTCCCGCGGGTGGTAATTCCCGTCATTGACGGAAACCAGCCCGCCGCGCCCGGTCCAGATCAAATCCCAGTAGAGAAAGGCGACGACGCCTTCCTCGACCAGCGAGTTATGGATGAGCCACGCGGTCTCGAAGCCGCCGTCGATGCCGCGATCTTCGTCGGTCTGAAATTCCGTCTGATAGAGCGGCTTGTTGGTCGAAGCGGCGGCGGCCTGCATCTCGTCGATGAAGCTGTCGGGGCCGGGATTGCGCCAATCCCAGATGTTGTCAGGCCCTCGTTCGTAAAGATGGTGGGCGACGCCGTCGACCAGGCTCATGTCCATGTGATCGAGGTACTTCTGCAAGAGGCCCCAGTGGATCCCCAGGACTTCGGGCGCCAGCAGGCGCGGGCGATGCGGCAACTCGGGGATGCGCGCGCGGACCGCGCGGAGCGCGCGATCGAAGCCCGGATATTGCGCGCTCTCGGTCGGGTCGAACTTGCAGCCTTCCCACGACGGCGGAATGAACGACAGCTCGTTCTCCAGCGTGATGTAGTCGGGCACGATCCCCAGCGTCGCGTAGTGGCGCAACGAATCGATCCAGTACACGGCGAACTTGTCGTAGACGAACTCGCCATTCTCGCGCGCGAGCGTGCAATCGAGGTTGTTGTTGCACTCCTCGCGGTGGTCCGCCTTGAGCGCGGCGGGCGGTGACCAGGACGACAGCATGATCTTGGGTGCGTGACCCAGCGCCTGCGTCGCGCGCCGCAGAATCTCCACTTCTTGCGAAAGATTGCCGTCGTCGGGCTTGCTGCGTTGATAGCGATTGCGAAAACGCAGGATGTCCAGCCCCAATTCGGGGAAGATCAGGTCGTAAATCCCCGCGGGAGGATTGCCGGTGACCTTTTCCAGGTGCCAGGCCAGCGACGCGCCGAAACCCTCGAGCGTCTGGTGGCGCTCGCCGGGCGTGATCTGAACCGACGCCGAAATCGCGTTCGCATCGTGATCAGCGGCGGCGGTCGCGGGAATGCGCGTCTCGCTGCGCCGGATGCATCCCGCACCGGAAGCCGCCGTGACACCCATCGCGCAAGCAACGATGGCGCTCGACCGCGTGAGTGCGAATGTCATTGCCGGGCATTTATCCCCGCGCCCTCGCCGCCGACAAGCAGATTGTCGCGCGCGTGAGCCATGAGGCTTGACCCCAAACAACCCGGATGGGAAGCTGCGCTCGCTCATGAATCAAGGTCGTCGCCCGACGCACGCGCGGGCTCGAGCGCCGGTGTCCGGCGCGCCCGTGCGCGCAGTGGTGTCGGCGGTGGCGATGGCCGGCCTCGGTCTGGCGTGCATCCCCACCGCGCCCGTGCCCACCGGCGGCGTGCCGTTCGCGCCGTCGTTCGAGGTGAGGCTCGGCGACTGCGCCACCGCCGAGCAGGGGCTGGAGTTCGCGCCGTTCATGATGAGCGACTTCGAGACGACGAAGAACGCGAGCGGGCAGCTGGTCGCGCAATACATGTACACGTACACCGACAATACGTCGACGCTCACGCCCAGCGGCTACCAGCAGGTCGTCGAGCCCGGCAAGCACTGCAGCGACGACCCGGGAAATAGCGTCTATCACGAGATCGGCGGACCGTTCCTGGGCTGGGGCGGCGGAATGGGCGTGGCGATGCAGCACATCGTAGCGGCGAACTGCGCGGCCCCGCCGGTGCCCGACTACTGCATTCCGGCGGGGGCACAGCCGGACGTCACCGGCCTCTACCTCGACGCCAGCCAATGGGACGGCGTCGCGGTCTGGGCACGTCGCGGCGCTGGCGGCCAGCCGTTGCTACGCGTGCTGGTGGGAAACAAGTACACCGACGACGACGTCAGCTTCACGATGTACAACGACGACCCGGCCCAGCCCCGCTATTGCGAGCGCGTTCGCGAATGCGCGTGCATCAACGGTCTCCCGTGCCTGTTCTCACCTGATTCGGACAACGGCGGACCGATGGGCGTGGTGCCGGGCGGCGGGCTCTACTGCGGCACGCCTGGCGTGGTCAACGGCTCGGACATCGTGGCGAGCAGCAGCGACCACCCTCAAGACACCAATACGTGTGGAACTACCCGGTGCAACGACCCGTATCCGGCGTATCCGAACATCGGCGTCGACAACGCGCACCCGTTTGGCTCGGATCCGGAGTTTGCCAATCGACCCTGCCGGCCGTTCACATACCGATCCGGCGTGACCAGCAGCTTCTGCTACAGCGACAACGACCCGCTGCCCGCCCAGACCGACCAGCAGTGCGGTGACCACTGGACCTATCCACTGGATCTGACCACCGACTGGCAGCTCTATCTGGTGCCGTTCACCTGGATGTACCAGCAGGGCTTCGCCAAGCGCTTCACGTTCTTCGATCTCAAATCGGTCTCGGTGGTTCGTTTTACCTGGGACGCCGGCCCGGTCGACTTCTACGTCGACAACTGGCGGTTCTACCGCGTGAAGCGGCCGGGCACCGACGCCGGCAACTAGCGGCTGCCTCGCACTCGCCGCGCTACCAGCTGTGGAGCGTGCCGTCGAGCTTGCGGTTGACCGGCAGGTACGCGGCGCTGTAGGGGAACTTCGCCGCCAGCGCCTCGTCGATGTCGACGCCCAGGCCAGGCGCGTCGCCGGGGTGAAGCGCGCCGTCGCCGAACACGTAGGCGTGCGGGAACACGCGATCGGTGTCGTCGTTGTGCGGCAGGTACTCTTGAATGCCGAAGTTGTGCACGCTGAGATCGAAGTGCAGCGCCGCCGCCATGCACACCGGCGACAGATCGGTCGCGCCATGGCAGCCCGTGCGCACGTGGTAGAGCTCGGCCAGGTGGGCGATGCGGCGCAGGTGCGTGAGGCCGCCCGCGTGCACCACCGTCGCGCGCACGTAGTCGATCAATTGCTCCTGGATCAGCTGCTGGCAGTCGTAGATCGACGAGAAGATCTCGCCGACGGCGATCGGCGTCGTGGTGTGGCGGCGGATCAGGCGAAAGCCCTCCTGCAGCTCCGCGGGCACCGGATCCTCCATCCAGAACAGGTGATACGGCTCGAGCTCCTTGCCCAGGCGCGCCGCCTCGTTGGGCGTCAGCCGGTGGTGCACGTCGTGTAACAGATGTACGTCGGAGCCCAGCTCTTGCCGCACGCGCGCGAACAGCCGCGGCACGGTGTCGAGGTACTTTTCGGTGCTCCAGACGCTCTCGACAGGCAGCCCCTTGGCCGCCGGCTCGTAGCTCTTGCCGACGATCGTCGCCGCGTGCGCGACGCCGTAGGTCGCGGGCAGCCCCGGGATCCCCGATTGCGCGCGCACCGCCTTGTAGCCGGCGGCGACGAAGCGCGCCACCGACGCCACCGTCTCGTCGACGGTGTCGCCGTGCGCGTGGCCGTAGACCATGACGCTGTCGCGCGCGCGGCCACCCAGCAGCTGGTAGACCGGCACGCCCAGCGCCTTGCCCTGGATGTCCCAGAGCGCGGTGTCGACCGCGGCGATCGCCGTCATGGTCACCGGACCGCGGCGCCAGTACGCGCCCTTGTACAGATAGTGCCAGGTGTCCTCGATGCGGCGCGCGTCGCGGCCGATGAGCAACGGCACCACGTGCTCTTGCAGGTAGGCCGCGACCGCCAGCTCGCGCCCGTTGAGCGTGGCGTCGCCGACGCCGTGAATCCCGTCCTCGGTGTAGAGCTTGAGCGTGACGAAGTTGCGCCCCGGGCTGCAAACGATGACCTTGGCGTCGACAATCTTCATTGGTTCACACCGCTGCTCGAGAAACCTCCGTCGACGACGATCATCTCGCCGTTGACGAAGCTCGCCGCCTCCGACGCCAGGAACACCGCGGCGCCCGCGCACTCGTCGGGGTGGCCGAACCGCTTCATGGGCGTGCGCCACAGCAGCTCCTGTCCGCGCGGCGTGCCGTCGAGCAGCGCCGCGTTGAGCGCGGTGCGAAACACGCCGGGCGCGATCGCGTTGACGCACACGCCGCGGCTGCCCCATTCGATCGCCAGCGACTTGGTCAGCGACACGACGCCGGCCTTGCTGGCGCAATAGGCCGCGACCTCGAGAAACGGCGCCACCGTGGCCACCGACGCGATGTTGATCACTCGCCCGTAGCCGCGCGCGAGCATCGGACGCCCGAAGATCTGACACGCGCGCAACGTCCCGGTCAGGTTGGTCTCGACGATGGCGTTCCAGTCGTCCTCGGCGAAGTCGATCGTCGGCACGCGCTTGGTCTTGCCCGCGCTGTTGACCAGGATGTCGACCTGGCCGAACGCCGCCAGCACCTGATCGCGCAGCCGTTCCAGTGACGCGCGATCGGTCACGTCGGCGCAGGCGCGCAACGTGCGGCGGCCGAGACGTTCAATCTCGCCGGCGGCGGCGTCGACCTCGGCGGGACGCCGCGCCGACGCCACGACGTCGGCGCCCGCGGCGGCGAGCCCGAGGCTGATCGATCGCCCGATCCCGGTGGTGCCGCCGACGACCACCGCCACCCGCCCCGCCAGGGAGACGGGCTGTGCGAAGGTCGCTGGCGGCGGCGTCACGCAGCCGTTCTTACCACCACATGCTGGCGGAGATCGAGAGCATGTCTCCGTCGGGGACCTGCGCCGGATCGACCATCGGCGGATCGCCGGTGCGCACCAGCGTGTTCGAGCCGTTGAACCAGTGCGAGTACTGGATGACGATCTGGTCGGTCGCCTGCCAGTCGGTCCGCAGGATCACGCGCGGCGAGACGACCGCGAAGCTGTAGTGCGCGTCGTCGGTCAGCGGGTCGACGCGATCGTAACGCATCGAAGCGGCGAGCCAGGACAGCATGCTGTACGTCGCCTCGATGCCGAGCTTGCGCTTGTCGGTTCCGCTCCACGGATGGCCGGTGACGCCAGCCATGACGTTGGCGGTCGCGGGATCGACTCCGGGATCGGCGCTGGTCACGTGCGTGAAGAGCCCGAACGCACTGACGAAGAGATCCGGACCGTCGCCCGAGAACGGAACCGGATAGCTGATCAGCTTTCCGATCGAGAGGTCGTACTGCCCGCCGATGGTGGACAGCGTGCCCGTGCCGCCGCTGTTGAGGCCGAAGTAGTTCTGCATCAGCCCGAGCCCGCCCGGCGTGTTGAGCACGCTGATGATGCGGCTGACCGCGCGCGACTGAAGCGCGTCGGTGTACGAGTAGGCGAGGTAGAGATGGCCGAAGCGCCCGGCGTTGACGCGCGCGTCGGCCGCGAAGATGTTGATGCGTCCGTCGGGCGCGGTGGTGCCCGCGCGATCGTCCATGCTGAACGCGCGCAGAAAGTGAGCGCCCACCGTCAGCTGCCGCCGCCAGCCGATACCCGCGTGCCCGTGCGCGACGAACGAGCTGCCGGCGCCGGGGTCGGCGAAGTTGTTCCACGCGTCGACCGTGATCGACTGCGACGCCTTGTTGCTCTGGCCGTGAATGCCCTCGACCAGGATCAGCGTCAGGTCGCCGAAGCCGATCTTCGCCGTCGCCTGCTCGCCCACGCCGCTGATGCGGGCGATGAGCGGCGTGCCGTAGCGGCCTTCATCGTACTCGCCGGTCGCGCCGAAGCGCGACGTGAACGCGCCGACCAGCGCCTGCAAGTGCAGCCGGCTGTTGATGGGCGGCGTGATCGACACGAACACGTCGGTGACGCCCAGCTGCGACGCCGGCTCGAGAAACGACGTCGACGCGTTGGCCTGCTTGGCGACGATGCTCACCAGGCCGGTGACCACGCTGTTGCCCTCGGAGAAATTGATCTGCGCGTAGGTCGTCGGCACGACGCCGGTGTGCGAGAAGGTCTCGAGATCGTCGGGGACGACCGGCGGCGAGTGCAGCGTGGTCTTGCTCTGCCCCGGCAGCGGGTTCACGCGCGAGCCGATGCCCGCGTTCAGCGGCGCGGTCAGGAAGCCGTGAAAATCGAACCGCCATTCGTCCTCGCTCAGCGACTTCTGGCCGAAGGCGGGCGTGACGCCGCCGGGGAGCGCGCCGGTCTGCGGCGCCGAGGGATCGAGGCTGATGGCCGGGTCGAGCGCCATCGTCGGTGGGATCGGGATGTCGACCTTGCCCTCGTCGCCCGATGGGCTGGGCCCGACCTGGGCGCGCGCCGGCAGCGCCGCGGCCATCCCGGCCGCCAGCACCAGCGCCAGAAACCCCCCGGGCCGGGCCCGGTGAGCGCGCGTTGGCGCGTCGGGCGCAGGCGGGTCCCCCGCCGGAGCCCATCGCGGGAGGTTTGGAACCCTCCGAGGGTTCCAAGGACAATTTCGGTCGTCCATGATTCTCACCAGTAGAGGTTGACGTTGAGGGCAATCAACTGATCGTCGAGCCCCCAATCCGAGGGCACCACCGCACTGAATTCGGAGTGACTGCGCGGGCCGTAGAACCACTTGCCGTAGATCAGCGAGACCGATTCGTGGCTGTACCAGCTGCGCTTGAAGACCAGCCGCGGCGAGATCACGTAGAACGTCTCGCCCGAGTCCTTCGAGTTGGGCGCCACGCGGTCGGCGCGGAAACCGGCCGCCATCCAGGGCTTGAACGTGTAGAACACGTCGGCGCCGAACTTGTAGCGCAGGCGCTTGTTGTAAAGGTCGACGTCGGCGGGGATCGTGCCGGGCATCGTGGTTCCCACCAGCGCCTGCGGCGAAACCAACGTGTACGCAATCACGAAGCCGGCGGTGACGACGATGTCGGGACGGTCGTTGCCAAACGGCTCGGGGGCGTTGAGCAGCCGCCCCAGGCTCAACGTGTAGTTGATGCCCACGGCAAACAGCTTGCCGGTGCCGGCGGTCGCCTGTGACAGCCAGCGCTCGCTCAGCGTCTGCCCGCTGTCGCCGCCGAACGTCTGCAAACCCTTGAGCGTCGACGCGTTGTCGCCGCGCGTGTACGAGCCGGCGACGCCCAGGTAACCGTAAGTCCGATGCGAGACGGTGGTGTCGACGCCGAGCACGTTGATCGAGCCGTCACGCGGGTACGCTTCGTTGACGTAGCGGGTGACCGGGTTGTCTTGCGCCTGCTGCACGCGATCGTCGTAGGCGAAGTTGGTCAGCCAGTGCCCCTGCGTCCGCACCGTGAAATCTCCGGTGCGCAAGAAACCGAAGTGCAGGTGGTGAACGTAGGCCGCGGGGTAGATCGGGCTCGCGCCGCTGTTGCCGCCAGTCGGTACGATGTTGTCGGGCACCTTGCCGCCGCGCGTGCCCATCAGACCGTCCTCGAGCAGCAGCGTCCACTCCGAGCTCAGTCGATATTCACCGGTGACGAGCTCGCCGACACCGCGCGGGCTGCCGATGATCGTCTGCGTGTACATGCCCGGGCCGTACTGGGCCAGATTGCCGTAGAAGTTGTAGAAGTAGCCGACGTTGGCGTGCAGCTTCAGCGCGCCGAACGCGGGGATGTCGAAACGCAGAAACGCGTTGTTGATGAAGTATTGGCTACCGATTTGATAGTAGGTCGACGGATCGCTGGGGTTCCAGGTGTTGATGCTGATGTTGGCGCTGACGATCGGATTGCCGTAGGAGAAGTTCAGCGCGACCCAGTTCCCGGGGATCGTGCTGGTGCCCACGAACGATCCATACTCGTCCAGCGTTTGCGGCGGCGTGTGGAACAGCGGGCCGCCCTGCCCTTCCGTCGTGGTGCGCCGGCGATTGAGGCTGCCCTGTAACGACGCCGTGAAAAAACCGTTGAAGCGGAACGTCCACTGCGTCAGCGGCATCTGCGCGCCGAAGCCCGGCGTCAGGCCGCCGGGCAGCGCGCCGACCTGCGGCGCGTACGGCGACATCGCGTAGCTCTGCACGGAACGGTAGCCGGGCAGGTAGCCGGGATTGCGAACCTCGTCCGTGGTCAGGAGATCGCTGGGCACGGGTGGCGGGATCGCGGCGGCGGGCGCGGGCCCGGACACTTCGACTGGCGCCGGTGACGGCTGGGGAGCGGGCGCGTCGGGAGCAGCGGCGGGCGCCGGAGCCGGCGGCGCGGGAGCGGCGGGCGCGGGAGCAACCGCGGGCGGTGCCGGCGCCGGAGCCGCCGGAGAAGGAGCCGGTGGCGACGCAGGCGGCGCCGGGGTCGCGGCCGCGGGCGGCGCCGGTTTGAGCGGCGCCGCGGGATCGGCTGCCCAGGCCCACGTTTGCACGAACGAGCTCGCGCACGACAGCGCGAGCGCTCCGGCAATGGCGAGGGTGTTGATCACGCGATGCTAGTCCGTATTCAGGCGCGATACGAAATTCGGCTCGACACCCGGCCGTCCTTTTAACCGATTCACACAACGCATTTCAAGTGATCCAAGAGCCGCCAACGCGCGTGGAGCGCAGGCCGGCTTGCCGGCCGGAGCTCATCGCGGGAGGTTCGGAACCCTTTGAGGGTTCCGAAGTAGATCGTTTCGCCCGCGAGCGGTTATAGTGCGCGCGATGCTCGCACCCAACGCCAAAGAACGGTTGAAAGGTCTGGGAGGCGCGCGCGGCGGGCGCCAGGTCCTCTCGTTGGCGGGGGTTGCGACCGCCGTCGCATGGTTGAGCGGCGCCGGCTGCATCGGCGTTTCGCAGAAGCGCGGCGCGGGCGACGGCATCATCGGCGGCGACGTCGCCGATCTCAACGTCTGTCGCGGCGGCATTCGTATTGCCGACGACGGCGCAATCGACGACTTCGAGGACGACAACAACCAGTTGAGCCTGGAGGGCGGCCGCGACGGGTATTGGTACACCGCCAAGGACACCAAGGGCTCGACCATCGAGATGTCGACGCGAGAGGGGGGTGCGAGCGGCTCGGAGGAGTCGATGCACGTCACAGGAACCACCGTGAGCGGCGGCGACGAGTCGCTGGCGTGGGGAGCGAGCGTGGGCGCGATGTTCGCGGGCAAAGGCCCCTACGACGGCTCGAAATACGCTGGAATCGTTTTCAAAGCGCGTGCAACGGGGACCGGCCAGGTGCGGTTCAACATCGGTGACGTCAACACGCACCTGGACGGCAAGGTTTGCCAGGCCTGCTGGAATCACTTCGGCAAAACGCTGTCCTTGACGCCGGAATGGAAGGAATACCGAATTCTTTTCACCGACGCGCGGCAGATGGACGGTTGGGGCAAGCCACGGCCGGCTGCAATCACGCCCAGCAAGCTCTACAACCTGGAATTCAAGATCGGCCCCGGCCAGACGTTCGATATCTCGATCGACGACCTGGCTTTTCTTTCCTGCCGCTAGCCGGCCTCTGGCCGCTAGCTGGCTTGCCGTTGATTTCAGGGCCGTTTTTCGCCGCTCTCTGGCGAATATAGCCAGATCTTCTGAATTCCGAACGCGCCCGCTTGCAAGCGCAGGTGGCGCCCCTGGTGATTTTCGTCTCCGTTCAATCGCCGGCCCGGAACCCATCTGCCGTTCTGGAAGCTCCCCTCTTCGATGCGTTCGATCCCCGAGACACCGGCAATCGGCGGATCGGGCGCGAAGGTGGCGATCACGCCGTTTCCCGCGATCGTATATTCCCGGGGACCGCTGTTTATGATCACGGCGCCTGCAATTGGCCAATTTGGCGCGAGACGCCCGGGCCCCGACCATTCCCAAGTGTAGTCGTGCACCAAATGAATTCGGTAGTCGCCCAGCTTCACGTCGGCCGAAGGGCTGTCCTTTTCGAGCAACACGCCCGTCATGCTGCCCAACCCCTGGTGAGCCACGATCAGCGGCGTGAGCTGCGACAACACGCGATAGCTGTCGGCCAGCGCGGACGCCGCCGCCGGCTCGAGCGACTCGATCGCGAACGGGCTGAAACCCATCGCCTGGTGCGCGCCGATCGCGTACAGCGCCTTCACCGCGCAGGACACGTCGTTTCTGGCCTCGGGAACGAACAGCGGATTGTCTTCGCGCGAAAATCTTCCGGTCCAGTCGACGAAGTTGGGCAAATAGATGTCGGGCGCCTGGAAATCGATCGACGGTGCCCCCGCGCGCCAGACTTCATAGAGGTGCGGCAGCGGTCCGGCGCTGTTGTACTGGCCCGGCTTGGCACCGGGGCGATTGAGGGCGGCGTTGACGAACATCGGCAGGGGGTACTCGGCCTTGCCGGCGCGCGTGACCCCGTCCACGTACCGCGCGAAGTGCCAGGCCATGAAGATCTCGTCGGTCGTGTCGCCCTCGCCGAAGAGCTGGCTCCAGGTGCCCGCCGGCCGCGCGCCCGCAGCGATCCACGCGTGCACCACGCCCGGCGACGGCGCCACCGACGCGGGTAACGGCGGCGCCGCCTGCGCGCGGCGGGCGGCCAGCGCATCGATGAGATCCTTGGGCACCGGCGCGGCCCGCGCGCGCTGCGCGGCAGCGTTGCGATCGGCCGCCTCTTCGATCATCGCGACCTCGTTCTCGACCTGCACCATCAGCACGGTGTGCGCGCCATCGGTCTGGCGCAGGTGGCGCATCAGCGCCGCGAAGACGCGCGCGTCGACGGCGCGGCCTTGCTCACTGAACGCCGAGACCGCTTCGATCGCGCGTCCGCCGCGAACCTCGGCGCGCGGGAAGCGGCGCACGTCGCGCTTGACCCACGCGGGCGCATAGCTGGACATGCTGTTCTTCCAGCTGCCGAACCAGAGCAACACCACGTGCAGGCGCCGCTTCCGCGCCTGCGTGATCACGCGATCGACCGACGAGAAGTCGAGCTTGCCCTCGGTCGGCTCGATCAGCTCCCAGTACGCCGGCGACAGTACGGTGTTGAGGTGCAGCGCCTCGATCCTGGGCCACGCGGCGTCAAGCGACGCCGACGACGACGCCGTCGAGTTCCCGAGCTCGCCGCCCAGCATCAGGAACGGCCGCCCGTCGACGATGAGCTGCTTCGTGCTCCCGTGCGCCCGCAAGGTGGGTGCCGCCTGCGCTGGCGCCGCCGCGGCGGGGACCGAGGAAACGACGACCGACCAACCGAGCGCGAAAGTAATGATCCGAAAAAAAAATGAGCCGACCTCGATGCGCGTCATTTGGCGGCGGAGTGTAACTGACGCGTAGATTTCGACCTGCTGAAATGCCATATTCGCGGCGGAGAAACGCCATGAGCAAAGCACCGAGCCGCTATCCCAACGATGGTTTCACGCCGCGCCCCGAGGACCACTTCACGTTCGGCCTCTGGACCGTTGGCAACCCGGGCCGCGATCCCTTCGGCCTCCCCGTGCGCGAGGTGATGTCGCCGGTGAAGATTGTGCGCGAGCTGTCGAAGCTGGGCGCCTACGGCGTGAACCTGCACGACGAGGATCTGATCCCGTTCGATGCCAGCGCCGCCGATCGTGACCGCATCGTGCGCGAGTTCAAGGGCGCGCTCGCCGAGACCGGCATGAACGTGCCGATGGCGACGACGAACCTGTTCTCGCAGCCGGTGTTCCGCGAGGGCGCGTTCACCAGCAACGACTCGGGCGTGCGCGCGCTGGCGCTGCAGAAGACGATGCGGTCGATCGACCTCGGCGTCGATCTCGGCGCGTCGATCTACGTGTTCTGGGGCGGCCGCGAGGGCGTCGAGACCAACGCGTCGAAGGATCCGCGCGACGCCGTGAAGCGCTTCCGCGAGGCGATGAACTTCCTGTGCGAATACGTGCGCGACAACGGCTACAACCTCAAGTTCGCGCTCGAAGCCAAGCCCAACGAGCCGCGCGGCGACATCTTCCTGCCGACGACCGGCCACATGCTGGCCTTCATTTACACGCTGGATCATCCGGAGATGGTCGGCGTGAACCCCGAGGTCGCGCACGAGGTGATGCCGGGGCTCGACTTCTCGCACGCCGTCGGGCAGGCGCTGGAGGCGGGCAAGCTCTTCCACATCGATCTCAACGCCCAGAAGCCGGGCCGCTACGACCAGGACCTGCGCTTCGCGAGCGAGGATCAAAAGGGCGCGTTCTTCCTGGTCAAGCTGCTCGAGGACTCGCGCTGGGACGGCATGCGCCACTTCGACAGCCACCCCTATCGGACCGAGGACGAACAGGGGGTCTGGGACTTCGCGTACTACAGCATGCGCTCGTACTTGATCCTCAAGGACAAGGTCACGCGCTTCCACGCGGACAGCGAGATCCGCGCGATCCTCCACACGCTGCAGGAGCGCAGCTCGGCGACGGTCGGCGGTCTCGGCCCGGCTTTCAAGTACGACCGCAAGACCGCGGCCGCGCTCAAGGCGCAAGCGATCGACGCGTCGGCCCTCGCGTCGCGCGGCTACGAATACGAGCGCCTCGACCAGCTCACCACCGAGCTGCTCCTCGGCGTTCGGTAGCGCCTCCTCATCCATGGCGCGCCCCCGCAGCAGTCGCACCACCGCAACCAATCCCGCGACGACGTCCGCTCCCACCTGTTTCCTGGGACTGGACGTCGGCACCAGCAGCGTCAAGGCGATCGTCGTCGACGTGCGCGGCAAGATCGTCGCGCGCGCCAGCGAGCCGCTCAAGCTACGCGCGCCGCAGCCCGGCTGGGCGGAGCAGAATCCGACCGACTGGTGGAAGGCGACCACCGCCGTGTGCAAGCGCGCCATCGCAGCGACGCGCGGCGGGCGCGCGGCGATTGCCTCGGTCGGGATCTCGGGGCAGATGCACTCGTCGGTGTTCCTCGACGCGGGCGGCCGCGTGATCCGCCCGGCGCTGCTCTGGTGCGACGGGCGCACCACC
>Ga0265314_10002538_pt1 | contig 18573 bp, 18 predicted proteins | sample 4126metaG_FD_203106 | JGI IMG/M metagenome (GOLD analysis project Ga0265314, IMG submission 203106) | Rhizosphere microbial communities from Carex aquatilis grown in University of Washington, Seatle, WA, United States - 4-1-26 metaG | ecosystem: Host-associated > Plants > Roots > Rhizosphere >... | reverse complement strand
GCCATGTGGTTGTGGGTCAGCAGATCCATGTGGCGGACGGCGGGCTGGCTTTCGATGAAGACGTCCATCGAGAAGGTTTGGAAGTAGGCCATGCCTTGGACCATGTGGGTGATGACGCCGCCGCCGGTGCTGGTCGCGACTTCATTGCCGGTCGACTTGGCGATGAAGGATTGGGCGTGGGCCACGGGGTTGCCTTCGATGGTCACGGTGGCGGCTCCCCCCTGCAAATCCATGGCTTGGGCGGTGTTGGGCAGCGGGGTCGGAATCGGGCCGGCGGGCGGCGTGGGCGGGCACAGGCAGACGTCGGGGAAGGCGATGGATTTGCCGGCCGAGCCGGCGTGGATGGCGGCGCGACCGTTGATGAAGACGTTGTCAGCCATGGTGATTCCTCACGATCTACCTTGTCCAGCCAATGGACCCAGCACGACGGCGCCGCGTTCGGGACCGTCGCAAGTCAGCGCGGCCAGGCTCGGCCGCTTGTGCACGCCTTTCGAATGAAGGAAGGCCAGCATCGCGATGGACAGGAATCCCGCGGCGGCGCCGGTTTCTCCGACTGAAAATGCGGGTAGCTCTACGGTGCCGGTCACCGGTCCCTTGGCCAGGCGCGAGCTGGCGAGCAGCAATTCCTCGAAGTAGCGCTGCTCGCCGGAAAAATCGTACGCCAGACAATCCAGCGACTCGTAATGCAACTTGGCCAGCGCAAGCGCCTTGGCCATCGCCTCTTGAACCCCGGCACCTGTGATTGGGCGATCCGCATCGCGCGTGGCTTCTTCATTGCCAGCGGCCGCTCCCAGCCAAGTGGCCAAGGCGTCGGGATCCGGGCGATTGGTCAGCAGCAACATGACGCCAGCCTCGCCGGGCTTGAAGCCGTCTTTGTTGCTTTGGGTGAGGAGTCGTCCTTGGTCGACGAGCTTTGCCACGCGATCTGCATCCACGAATGAATCCACGCCGCCGACCAGGCAAAAGGTAGTGGATGAATCCTTCAACAAGGCAAGGGCCGCTCCAAGCGCCTCGGTCATGCCCGCGCGGCCGCGCGAGATGATGCGGCTGCGGGTGCGGTCGATCGGAATCGCGGCTTGGGCGATCACTTCGGCCAGTAGCTGACTTGGCCAATCCGGGGCACTTCCCGCGAAGGCCGCGGCCTCGGGGCAACACAGGATCAGCGGCACTTTTGTATCGGGCTCGATGGTCAAGGTGGCCTCGTCGACCACCGCATTCGCTATGGCGGTGAGGCGCGCCGGACCGGCGATGTCTTCGGCGAAGCGGATCTTCATTCCGCTCAATGGTTCGCCGTCGTCGTCCAGCACGTCCAAGTCATCGACCAACTGCACGTGCGTGTACAGCGCGGCCATGGTGTCGGTCAGGTCGAGTCCGACGGGCGTGAGCGCGCCAGCGGCGGCAACGGCGATCATCCTGCCTTCCTCCACCGGTGCGGAACGCAATAGATCTTTCCGGCCCCGAGCGCGCGCAGGCAGGCGCGCGTGGGCGTCCCCACCACCACTTGGCCCATGGCCAGAAGATTCGGCCGCGGCGAGAAAGCCGCCCGCGCGATCAGGGAAAGGCGCTGCTCGGCCGGTTCGATGATGATGGTGTCCACTTGCGCGAAGGTCTCGGACATCTTCTCTCGCGAGCTGAACACCACCGGCACTTCAAGGTCGGGCAGCGAAAAGAAATCCACGCCCCGCTTGCTCATATTGAGCAGGCGCACCGCCTCGCCGGGCTGATAGTCGTCGAGCTGCTGATCCGCGGGCGCCACGTTCCAGTAGGCGGGATTGAAATCCTTCGGCAATAGCGGTGCTCGCGAGGCCTGCCAGGCCTCGTCGTAGGTCCCGGCAAGCTGGCAACGCGGCTGCCAGTGCGCCGCCACCGGCCCGAAGCCGCGCGGGGCCGGGCGGTCGTTCGTTGACTTGATCAGGTTCGCCGGATCTTCGAAGCTTGGCGCCTGCTTGCCTTGCAGCTCGGCCGGCCGCTTGGTCACGCCCGTGCCCGCGGGATTGCGCGGCTCGGTGGCGCGCGTGTCTTGAAGGTCCATTCCGCCGAACGACAATTCCCAGGCGAAGGGCAGGGCTTCGGTTGGGTACGGCTTCGAGGGAGCCATGTCGTGCACGACCCCGGGCAGCCAATAGCGTGCGCCGAACACGTGCGCGGCTTTCTGCAGGCGAGTGCCCACGCGAACGGCGACGTCCACTTCGGTCATGGGCGCTGGAAAGGTGAGCGTGCCTTTGAACAGCACGTCGACGCGCGGCTTGGGCAGCACGAGATCGGTTGCCGTCAACAGCCCCGAGGTGGCGGGCTCGCCCGCGAATTCGTCGCTCTCTTGGATCGGCGCCGCGGCCACTTGCCGAAGGCTTCCGTCCTGCTGCCATTGCCAGGTCGCCTTGACGACGGCGACGTACAGGGGAAAACCCTCGGCATCCTTGCCTGCCAGTTCGCCCACGGCATAGGGCGTGAGATTGATGGCGTTGCCCATGGACTAGTTGATCTTGACCGCGCCGCCGCGGATGCGGTTCAGGTTGCTCGCGCGCGAGGTGATGTTCTTGCCGCGCACGCTGTCCTCGCCCGCGGCCGTCACCGCGACAATGGATTTGCCCGTGCGGATCTGGACCGATTCGCTGGCCGAAAGCTCGATGGTCTTGACGTCGATGCGGAAATGCTCGTCGAGCGCTTCGTGCTCGGGCGCGGGAAACACGCACCAGAGCACGGGCTCCCGAACACCTTCCGGATGGACCGCGATGGCCGGCACTGGCGCCAGCGCCACGGCCGCTTCCAGCCAGCGCTTGTCCACGTGGCGAGGAACGCGCACCTCGGTGACCGCCCCGTTCTCGTCGCGGAATTTCGCCTTGCCGACGGGCTTCAGGCCGATCACCGTGCCCTCGACGGATCGCCCTTGAAGCGATCCGGGTTCGTCGGCGAAGGCAACGGATCGAAGCTTGCGAACTGAACGCATGGTCTTCCTCCTCGAAGGCTCTACTTATAGCGCAACCCGGAAGACACGTCGTGCCTTTCCGCGCCCGAAGGGGATGACCGTCTCTACTATGGTCCGTGTTGTGAGGAGAACCGGTGTGCCTTGCACATGCATATCGAATGGATACAATAATATGCATGCGGACGACGCTCAACATTGATGAGGATCTGGTCGCCAGGGCCATGAGCGCGACCCATGCGCCCACGAAAACGGCCGCCGTCGAGATGGGCCTGCGCGAACTTCTGGCCAAGGCGGCGCGCGAGCAGCTGGCTGCCCTCTACGGTTCCGATCCCGTCGCCAAGGCGCCGACGCGGCGTCGCGTGGATCGACGCTCGTGATTCTTGCCGACACCACGGTCTGGATCGATTTCTTGGCTGGGCGTGGCTCTGCATTGTCTCTGCGGTCTCTCCTGGCCGCGAACCGGGTGGTTTGTCACCCGGCGGTACGGGGTGAGATCGCGCTCGGCAGTATCGCGCGGCGGGACGAGGTCTTGCGGCTCTTGTCTCAGCTCCCGAGCGCGCAAGTCGTCGGCGACGATGATGTGTTCGCCTTGATCGACGCGAAGAAGTTGTACGCATCGGGCATCGGATGGATCGATGCCCATCTCTTGGCGAGCGCGGTGGCGGGCAACCACATGATTTGGACCGGAGATAAGCGGCTGGCAGAGGTGGCAGCTCGACTTCGAGTTCTCGCGGATCCTGCGACTTTAGGTCCGAAGTGACGTCGACTATCCTCCGTGAGTTTTTCCCTACCGTGCCATCCAGCCGCCGTCGACTACCAGCACGTGGCCAGTGACGTAGCGGGCGGCCTCGGAGCACAGGAAGACGGCGGCGCCGGCGATGTCGTCGGCTTGGCCCCAGCGGCCGGCGGGGATTCGTTCGAGGATTTGGCGGCTGCGATCTTCGTCGGCGCGCAGGGCCGCGGTGTTGTTGGTCGCGATGTAACCGGGCGCGATGGCGTTCACGTTGACGTTCTTAGCCGCCCACTCGTTGGCCAGCGCCTTGGTGAACTGCGCGACTCCCCCCTTCGAGGCCGCGTACGCCGGAACCAGGATGCCGCCCTGGAAGGCGAGCAACGAGGCGATGTTGACGATACGGCCGCCGCCTTGTTCGAGCATCAGCTTGCCCACCCGGCGCGACAGGCGGAAGGGAGCGGAGAGGTTGACTTCGAGCAAGAGATCCCAGTCCTCGTCCGAGTAGTCGACGGCCGGGGCGCGGCGGATCATGCCGGCGTTGTTGACCAGGATGTCGATGCGCCCGAACTCCTTCACGGCCTCGGCGACCAGTCCATCTTGCGCCGCTCGCTTGGAAAGATCCGCGGACAGCGGGATCGAACGCCGACCCATGGCGCGGATCTCTTCGCTCGTGCCGCGCGCGAAGTCTTTGATGTCGTGGCAAGCCACGTCTGCGCCCGACGCTGCCAGTCCCTTGGAGATGGCGGCTCCGATGCCTGTGCCCGAGCCCGTGACCAGCGCTACTTTGCCTTCGAGATTGAACCAATTGAGAGCCATGATTTCCTTTTCGCTTTCTGCTTGCTGCGACGACTGGGCTACCACCCAGAGGCGATCTTGGCAAGAGGCAGGATGCGGGATCACCTTTCATGTTGTGCGCGACCGGACCTTGGCGATAATCCCGGCCATGACAAGCATCTATGCATTGAAGGTTGCCGCGTTCATGCTGGCGGGATCCGTTCCAGCCGTTTCAGGCCCGACGCCTGGCCCGACGCCGTCAAATCCTGCGCCAAGCAGCGCGGCGAGCCCGGCCGTGATCTCCATCGCCGTCACGAATCCTCTCGCGGCGCCGCGCACGCAAGAGACGGTCTCGGTCGCGCTGGCCGATGTGCTGAAGATCGTACCCGGCTTCGACGTAAGGAAGGCGCTGATCACCGACGCGGCCGGGAAGCCAATTCTTTCCCAGCTCGTGGACATGGACGGCGACGACTCGCCCGACGAGCTTGTTTTCCAGACCGATCTGGGCGCGAAGGAAACCAAGAAGTTCAAGCTGAAGGTGGGCCAGCGTCCCATGGTCACGCGTGACGAGTACAAGGCGTACGGCCGTTTCGTGCGCGAACGGCACGACGACTTCGCGTGGGAAAACGATCGCGTCGCCCATCGGGTCTACGGCCCGGATCTGGAAACCTGCCCCAAGGAGCCGCTCACGTCGAGCGGCGTGGATGTCTGGGTAAAACGCGTATCGAAGCTTGTCGTCAACGAGTGGTACATGACCGACAACTACCACCAGGACTTTGGCGAGGGCGCGGACTTCTACGCTGTCGGCAAGTCGCGCGGGTGCGGCGGCATCGGTATCTGGGCCGGCGGCAAACTCAGCGTCTCGAAGAACTTCACCCACTCGCGCGTGCTTGCGAACGGCCCCATCCGCCTGGTTTTCGAACTCACTTACGCTCCGTGGGATGCCGGATCGGCGCACGTCGCCGAAACCAAGCGCGTGATTCTGGACGCGGGCACGCAGTTCAACCGGTACGAGAGCACCTTCACGGGACAGAAGGGTGCCCTGTCCGTAGGCATCGGCATCGCCAAGCATCCCGGCAGCGCCGTGAAGGTGGATGCTCACAGCGGCTCGATGCGCACTTGGGAGCCGCTCGACGGTGGCAAGGCCGGGAACCTCGGCTGTGCCGTCGTGTTGCCCGCGGGCGCGCGCCTGGAAGAGCACCACAGCGATCTCGATTACCTGGTCGTGACGGGCGCGCCCGCGAACGGAAGGCTGGTCTACTACGCGGGGACAGGTTGGGATCGCGCGGGTCGGATTCTCGACCAGGCGGCATGGGCGGCCGAGGTGCAGAGCCTGGCTGCTCGGTTGGCGGCCCCGGTGAAGATCGGCCTCTCCGTCGACAAGTAGCACCGAGAAGGCAGGAGTCCGAGAACCGGGCTCCCCGACGGGCGAGGCCTGTGGAAACCGCGAATTTAGGTAAAATCGGGCTTACTTGCCGGGAGAACCGGGCTCCCACGGGCGAGGCGCTCGATTTTTGGGTTCATCGACGAAAGCTGACCCGTTCTAGCCGGCTAAGGGCACCCTAGAGAATCAGATGACAAGTACAAATACTCGACGCAATCCTCAAAACTCGATTGCCGGATTGGCGGCATTGGTCCTGGCAACCGTGGCGACTTTTTGGGGATGCTCCTCATCGTCGACGGGTTCCGGGCAGTCGTCCACCGGTGGTGCGACATCGAACGGCGGCATCACTTCGAGCGGTGGAACCACCGTTGTTCCGGCTGAAACCGGGGGACGCGTGGGCACTGGCGGAACCGTTGGCACCGGAGGCGCTCCTGCGACGGGCGGAGCTCCGGCAAATGGAGGCACCAGTTCGACCACGACGACCAAGGGAGCCGGTGGCAGCACACCTCTTTCAGGTGGCGCTCCTGGGACAGGGGGAAGCCCTGGTGCTGGCGGCGCGCAAAGCACTGGCGGAACCCCAAGTTCTGGCGGCATCGCTGCTTCCGGTGGCGTCGCCATTTCCGGCGGGGTCATTGGCACTGGCGGCTTGATCGGCGCGGGCGGGGCTCTACGCTCTGGCGGTACCACCGGTTCCGGCGGTATCACCGTTGGCACGGGTGGCTCGGGCAGCGGTGTCGGAGGTCAGACCGCCACAGGTGGAACAACCAGCGGAGCTGGTGGCGCCAACAATGCCGGCGGCTATGTCTTCGCGTGCTTCGATGACGCCGCCGCGGTTTCCTCGATGCAGATCTACACCTCGCCGGACGCTTTGAACTTCACGAAGCTCCTCGATACCGGGTTTGGTGGACCCACGGGAAACCTGCGCGATCCCAGCATCATGAAGCACACCGATGGCAACTACTACGTGGTCCACACCACGCCACCGGCAGGCACCGGTTGCTGCGGCGCCGAGTCGAGTTTCAACGTCGCCAAGAGTTCGGATCTAAAGAGTTGGGCCAGCATTACCCAGGTACAAAGCGGTGTCGCCGGTGTGAAGAACGTCTGGGCGCCCGAATGGTTCAAGGACAGCGATGGCAGCATCCATGTCCTGGTCAGCGTCGACCAGAAGACCTACCGGTATGAGCCGACCGACGGGACCTTTACCAAGTGGGGTGGGGGCACGTGGATCGGGATCGGCCCCGACTACATCGACACCTTCATGGTGAAGATTGGCACGACCTACCACGCCTTCACGAAGCACGAGACCACAACGTATATCAGACACGCGACATCTACCAGCCTGGATGGGCCTTGGACGTTCACCAGCACCGACGAAAACTGGGCGGGCTGGGGCAATCACAAGGAGGCGCCCTCGGTCATCCAACTCGCGAGCGGAGCTTGGCGCATCTACATGGACGCTGGATCGGCCGGCCACGAGATGTACAGCGATAGTGCCGACACCTTCCAGACTTGGACAGGCGTCAAGGGCCTGCCCACGGTCGGCGCCAACATCAGCCACGGCACCGTCATTCACGGCAACTAACGGACGCGTCGGGCGTCCTCGTCCGACTGGCCGACCCAGGGTCGGGACCTCCAGAATCCAATAGGGGACTATGACGGTCCGTTTTTGCGTGCGCCTCGAAAGCGGGCGAGCTATAAAGCAGTTACTATGGCGCGTCTATACGTATCCTTCTTGCTGGGGGGGCTGACGTTCGTGCTCGCCGGCTCGGCCAAGGCGGAAATGGTACCGGGGAAGGGTGCCATGGAGAAGGCGGCCAAGAAGGCCTGCGCCACCGGGGATTTCCAAAAGGGCGTGGATGTTCTCGCCGATCTGTTTGTTGAAACAAATGAACCCACATATATTTACAACCAGGGGCGCTGTTATCAGCAAAACAACCGCTGGGAACAAGCCATCAGCCGTTTCCGTGAGTACCTGCGCAAGGCCCAGAATCTGTCGGACGGCGACCGGAATGAAACCGAACGGCAGATCAAAGATTGCCAAGAATCGTTCGCCGCGGCCACCCAAACTGCGCCTGTGCCAGCCGCCACACGGCCCCCCGACGCGACGGTCGAGGCATCCGCCGTGCCCATCCAACCTGCCCAACCAGCACCGGATGTCAACCAGGGCAGCGGCCTGCGAACCGCCGGAATCGTCATCGCTGCCGTCGGTCTAGCCAGTCTTGGCACAGGCGTCGGATTGGCGCTCAAGGCGCAAAGCCTTTCGACCAAGGACTACAGCCAAAGCAGGGAAAACGAGCGGAATTCTCTGAAAGCGTGGGTCTTGGCGAGCTACGGTGTCGGCGCCGCCGCAATCGCGACTGGGGCTGTCCTCTTTATCGTCGGGTGGCCGCGCGTCCATTCCTCAAGCGTGGCCCTTCTGCCGGCTGTGGCACCGGATGGTGCATCTGTGACCTTGCGAGGGAGATTCTGATGCGAACCTATCCTTTGGTGTTCCCGTGGGTACTGCCCTGTCTTCTTCTCGCAGCGCTGGCCGGCTGCCTTCCGAAGGGCGCCACGCCACCGGGTGCGAACGCATCTTGCAAGACAGCTGACAATTGTCCTTCGGGATACCAGTGCCTCCCGGCGACCGCTGGCTATTCTGGGCTGTTCTGCTGCAAGGACGCCAAGTCGTGCGGCGTGGGCGTCGATGCGGCCACCTTGGTTGGCTCGGGCGTCGGCGGCTCAGGCGATGCAAGCACGTTTGGCGACGCCTATGTTGCGACCTCGAAAGGCAAGGATGCGACAGATGCATCGACGCAGATCGGCGGGAGTGGCGGAAGCGGCAATGGAGGCAGCAGTGGCAGTGGAGGCAGCAGCGGCAATGGAGGCAGTGGTGGGGAAAGTGGTGGCGCCAGCGCGGTTTCGGGTGCAGGTGGCGGGACTGGTAGCGGTGGAAGCGGCGCCACAGTTGCCAGTGGAGTCGGTGGGGCCGGCAATGGTGGAAGGGGCTCCACGGGCAGCGGTGGTGGTGGTGGTGGCATGTTGGCCAGCGGCGGTGGCGGCAGTGGTGGCGCGCAGAGCAGCGGCGCAGGCAGTATTGCCATCGGCAGCGGAGGGTCAGGCGGTAGCAAAGCTGATGCTGCCGCCAGCGGCCCCGATGCGCCGACCGTCGATGCACCCGGCACCTGCAGCGTGGACAAAGACTGTCCATCGCAAAGTCCGCTGTGCCTTGGCAACAAATGTGCGAAGTGCTCTTCCGACTCTGACTGTGTGGGGCGAACAGGTCCCGCCTGCGCCGCTACCGGCTTATGCGTGGGGTGCACGGCGAACAAATACTGCACGGGAGTGGCCGCCACATGCGATACAGCCACCAGCCAGTGCGTCGGGTGTGTGAATCGCAGTGACTGCGCAGGCGCGTGCCAAACCTGCACGAATAGCGTGTGTACGGCGATCAAGAACCAAGACGACCCCGGTGTCTGCGCGGGAACGTGCGACGGCACGGGTGCTTGCAAGAGCAAGCAAGGCCAGAGCTGTCAGGCCGCCACCGACTGCGCGGGCGGGCTGCCCTGTGCCGACGGATACTGCTGCGACAAGGCTTGCACGGGCTCGTGCGAGGCGTGCAATGTCCCGAGCTCGCTCGGCACTTGCACGACACTGGCGTCGAACGCGCCCCCCCACACGGGACACACCGCCTGCGGAGCCGCGGATCCCACGTGCGCCGGCAAGTGCAACGGCACAAGCTCGGCCTGCTTCTATCCCCCGTCCACCACGCCATGCGGGACGGCTTCCTGCACGGGGAACAGCTACCAAGCGACCGGCACCTGCGGCAATGGCAGCTGTGCCATGCCGGCGTCGCAGACGTGTCCGCTGGCCTGCGTGGCGTCCGCCGGGGGATGCAAGGACTGCTCGCCAAGCCAAAAGCAGTGCTCGGCCGGCGTCCCCCAGCTTTGTGTCGCGAACGGCACCTGGCAGAACCAGACAGCGTGCACAGGCGCATCAACGTGTTCGAACGGCGGCTGCGTGTGTTCCAAGACGACCTGCGGAAGCAATTGCGTGGATACCTCGACCGCTTCGGCCAACTGCGGCTCTTGCGGGCACGATTGCCTCGGCGGGCAGTGTATTGCCGGCCAATGCCAGCCCACGGTGGTTGCGAATACCCCGGCGGGGGCTCCCATCGTCTTTGGTGTCGACGCGACCTATGTCTACTATGAAGCGGCCGACACGAACGGAAATCTCAATGCCTATCGGGTCGGCAAGACGGCCGTGGCTTCGAGCGGGACGTTGCTCAATACGGGAAACTCCTTCAACGATTACCTGGGCGTCATCGGCACGCAGCTGTTCATCGATGAAGAGGGCGAGGACTCAAGTTGTGCCTTCAGTACCGACCCCAGTCTTTGTGCGAGCACCAAGGCTACCTTGCCCGGTTCGCTCGACGGTGCCGGCTTCATCCCCTTCAGGAGCCCTTCGCCACAATACTTCGCGACGTACACGGTCGCTCAATTCGATACGAGCTTCAGTTGGTACTCGACCAGCAATGCTCTCATCCACACCTATCTGGACATTCCACCTGCTGCAAATTCCTGGGGTTACCCGTCGCAGGCCGACTTTGGAGATACCCTTTATTGGATTCGATACCTTCAGGATTCCGGAGGCAATACCTTCGATATCAGCCTGTATTCGGTAGGCCTGACGAGTACAGTCGCCAAGCGTCTGACCGCCAACTTCGCTCCGGACCCCTATACCATCATTGATGCCAATGCGCAGTCGCTGCTTCTTACCGGCCCGGTCAGGGGTGACCTGTATCGCGTGGCCTTGCCCAACGGCGATCCGGTCAACCCGCCCAGCATGTTCAACCAATCCTCGAGTTCTTGGCCCGTTGGCGCAACGGAAGATACCACCGCGGTCTACTGGTTCGAATTCGACGGAACCCTATACAGTTGCGCGCCGCCCGGTTGTGCCAACAAGAGAGCCCTCGCCAGCGGCCAAGCCGCCTCTGGATATGACTTGTACGATGACAGCTCTGCGCTGTACTGGGGCGCCAGCCCGGGCCAGGTGATGCGGCTTGTGAAGTAGCCGAGCCACGGCTGGGATGAGCTACCTCCGGTGTGAACCTTTGCGCCTCCGTTTAGAAAGCGCGGGTTGTGTAGCGACGACTGCCAGCGCCGGCACGGGCTCTGGTGCTAATTCCGGCGCAGGCTGGGGTGCAAGCGCCGCTTTCTGGAGCATGAACAGATCCCAGGCGATGAGCACGAACACGATCAGGGTGGCAAGCGACATCCAGGTGTACTGGTCGTCGAGCGCGGTCGGCATGCTGAAGTTCTTCAAGCCGGGTAGAATTCTCTGCAGGAACGCCGGCGCCTTCTGAATAGGGGCCCAGCCGATGAACTGGGTCAGCGCGGTCAGCCACATCAGCCACTCTCCGGCGCGCGGCACCCTCTCGTACAGAAGCGCCGGCACGATGAGGAAGGCATAGTAGTAGCACGTCAGCTCCGAGCCGAAGGCGATCACCGTCGACGACAAGGCCACCATGACCCACGGATCCACCCCACGAATGGCCAGCCCAACCAGCGTGAGGAAGCAGATCACCAGACCGATGTAGAGGGGGATCGCCTCGTGGAAGCTTCTGAGGCGCGCCTCTTTCCAGCGCGCCCATGGGTCCACCATGCCGGGCGTGTTCATGTGGTTGCTCGACTCGGAGGGCCGGTAGTTCAAGACCGTTCGCAGGCCCATGTAGTTCGTGAGCGGCGTTTCAGAGTGCTTGGCGGTGTTGCGGATGAATTGCGAATAGATCTTCGGCCCGCCCGAGGTGGCGAAGCTGATGGGCACGAGCACCACGACGGCCACGGCCGCGCCGAGAAAAAGGCGCTTGAGCCGGCCGTCGAGCTGGCGCGTCTTCACGTAGTGGTAGATCGCCGCGATGAGCGGCGCCACGAAGAGAAAACCAGGGAAGATGCGCAACATGGCCGCGTAGGAAATCGTCACGCCCGCCCAGAACGGTCGCTCTTTCTTGAGTAAGCAGACGCCGGTCACCATCCAGAATAGCCAGTCCCAGCGCAGATACGAGCCGCCGATCCAGTACCAGCGCGACGGGAAATTGGTGGCGAAGACGATGAACGCCACCGCGAAGACGCGCCAGCCAAAGGCCCACAACACCAGCCCAGCCATGATGGTGATGAGCACGACGTCGATGGCGTCGAGCATATAGATGGTGGTCTTGCTAGCCGGGGCCAGGTTGGTCAGCGTCGTGCCCAGGATGTTCCACACCGGGGTGCCGTTGAATCCGTGATCGGTCTGGGCGTCGTCCCAGCGGCGCGGCGCTTCGAGCGTGCGGAAGTAGCGCAAGTCGTCCTTGAAGGAGCTCCACCGGGCGTCGGTGAAGTTCTGCTTGCAGCGCTCGGGATGGGCCAGGATATCGGCCGTGGTCTCGACCAAGTTGGTGCGCAGGTTGGTCAGCTTGCGCAGCTCGACCCGGCGGCGCAGCCCAGGCTCCTCCGAGTCGGCGACGGCCACGCATTCGTACAGGCGTTCGTAGTGAAGCTCGCTGAAGTATTTCGAGCCGATGTAGTAGTGAAACGTGTCCCAACCGTGCACGAAATTGGGGAAGTGCCAGAAGCCGAAGTTGAAGAAGGTTAGAAACGCGATCACACCCATCACCGGAAGCAGGATCCTGCGCAGCCGGGCTTTGACGTGCGTCGCGCCCCGGGCGATGAGGCGGCGTTCCCACCACAGAAACAAGGCGCCGAGGATGGCCAGAACCAGCTCCCACTTGGCGGTCGCGTCGTTGTTCCAGTAGTCGAGATAGGTCTTGGTCGCGGTGGCCACCGGGGCATCGAGAACCTTGAACGTGGGCGGGAACGGCGTCGGCTGATTGCAGTAGGCGGACACCTCCGAAAGAGAATAGAAGCTGTCGCCCTGTCCCTCGCCGATGCGTAAGAAGCGCGCCGGCATGCCCGCGATGTTGATGGTGCGCGTGCGCAGCCCGTGTCCGACGGCGGGATCGACGAGGCCCAAGGCCTTGTACTCCTTGCCGTCGAGCGAGCCCCAGACGGTGTAGGTGTCGTTGGCGTCGGCCTGTACCGCCAGCGCGCGAACCATGGTGACCTGGCCCAGATCCCACGTCACGGTGGAGGCTGGCGTGTCGAGGATAACCGCCATGGGGGCGTCCCACATGGCACCCTCGGGCGCCACCGTCTCGTCGGTGAGCATGGCGAGATCGCGGCGCGTGTCCTGCCATGCCGAGGGCGACTTTCCGGCGAGTAGATTTCCGTCGGGGCAAGCTGGGGCTGTCCACGCGGTCTCCTGCGCCTGGGCTGGCGCGACCGCGAGCGTGGAAACGAGTGGCAAAAGGAGCAGAGCAGCAAGGCGTGGCATGGCGGCCAGTGTACCAGTCTTGGCGGCCGGCAACTCCTAGGATCCAAAGACGAAAGATGGGGCCGGGTGTGCACGCGCACGGCCGAGGACGCGATGAGCTGTTTTGGGTGTGAACTTCGAGCAGCAAGCTACGTCAGATCGCCCAAGGCCGTGGTCGCGGTCGGCCGATGCCAGACAGGACGACGGCCCTTGCTCGTTTCTAGGATTCCTGCTCGCTATGGCTGCCGCGCTGCTGATGGTCGCGAACGCAATTCCTGGGTCGCACTCAGATACATTCGTGGCTCGCGCGCACGATTCCGGGTCGGTGGGCACGACCGGCAGCTCGGGTCCGGCCTCCCGGCCAGGAGAGGCGTCCGTGCCGGCATCAGGCATGGCGGCATCGGCCTTGCTGGCCTTGCTGGCGTCTGGCTTCGCCGGGGTGTGACTGCTTCCGCAACCGGGGAGCAGGAGAGCAACGGCCAGCGGAAGCGCGCAGATTTTTCACGAGAACGACGTGATCGCGACGGAGCTGTCGTGGTTTGCCATCGAAATGGGTTCCTTTCCCGGCGTTACGTTCGGCGTGACCATGACTGCAAGTCCGGGACCAGGGACAAGGGGCGACTCCAACCCGCGGGGTGGCCCTCGCGACAAATCCTTACTTGAAGATCCGGACCGACGGCAGGAGCTTCCCGAATTGCACCAGAGTCGAGGTCACTTGCTCGGCCTTGAGGCCGAGATCCTTGAACACGGCTTCGGCTGGATCGAGGACGCGCTTGTTCTCCACGCCCACACCCATGTTGTCCGCGAAGGCATCCGCGGCAGCGACCAGGTTGGCCGAGAAGTGGTGGCCGCCGAGCTTGTAGTCATGGTGATGGGAGGCCGCTTCCACGGTGCTGGCGGGGAGCTTCCAAACCGTGCACACGGCCGCGCCGACTTTTGTGTGATTCGCGTGCAGGGCATCCAGGATGACACCATAAAACACGGGTTCTTGAATCATCTCGGGTCTGACCTTGCCGGACTTCACGCAGCCGTCGAGAAGGATGAGATCGCCAATGTCGTGCAACAGTCCCGCGGTGAAGGCCGATTCCATGGGCAAGTGCAAGGTCGATGCGATCAGGCGAGCGGCCAGGGCTGTCGCCGGAAAACGGGAAGTGACTCTTCCGACGTGCGCATCGAAGCCGCGGATGCGGAACATGGTGGAACTGGTCACCACCATCATCACGATGTCGCTGACGTTGGACAGGCCGATACGCACGATGGCGTCGCGCACGCTGACGATGGGCATGCGCGGGGCGAACATGGGCGAGTTCGCCACCGAGACGATCTGGGCGCTGATGAACGGATCGCGCGTCACGGACTTTTCGATGCGCAGGGCATCGGTGCTTGCTTGCTGGCACAGGGACATGACGTCGGCCGCCACGTCGGGCAGGCTGCGTTTGATGGACTGCGTGTCCATGCAGAGATCGCGTGCGACTTCGGCGATGGCCTGGGTTAACTCGGCCGGGTCTGGCAAGGCCAGCGTGCGTTCTGCTTTGCGGAAACCGAGCATCGTTTGCCTACCTTCTCACTCGGCAGAAGGGCGTGGGCCATTGAGTCCGAACGGAAGGGGCTTAATCTTTTCCACGGCCGTGTCGAGATCATGACTAGAGGCAGAATGATTCAAGCACTCAACACTGCTCTTGCGGGGTACTCCGCTCGCGGCGGAGACATCGCGCGGCTGGCGCAACGAATTCGCAACCAATCACCGGACGAGAACGTAGCCGGTGACATGGTCGGGCTCATGGTCAACCAAAGAGCGGCCGAGGCGAATCTGGCCGTGGCGCGCGTGGCCGACGAAACGAGCGAATCGCTGATCCACGTCATCGCGTAAAGCCATCAAGGCGGATCCGGGATCCGCCGATGGCCAGACACAGGAGACGCTGTTCATGGTTGTTGGGAAAGTGAAGCTCTCACTCCTCAAGATTTCCTCGGAAGAACTGGCCGCCCAAATCGAACGAGCGGTGCTTGAACAGGTGGCCGCGGATCGCATTTCCATGGCTGCGATGCCAAGGGTAGCGACGCGCGCTTTTACCTTGCTACGTAAGCGCGATTTCAGCCTGTCCGAAGTCTCGGCTGTGATCGAAACCGATCCCGTGGTGGCGGCGCGTCTGGTACACCTGGCGAACAGCGTGGCCTTCGCGACCTACACCAAGCTGGAATCGGTGCTGGCTTGCGTGACCCGGCTAGGGGCGCGCGAGTTATCGTTCTTTCTCATGGAGACGGCAGCCCGCCAGCTGGTCGAGTGCCACGATCCGCGCATTGCCCAGATCTGCGATGGACTGTGGGAGCACTCGCTGTCCGTGGCCATTCTGTCGCACGACTTGGTCGAGGCCTTGCCTGGAATCGACGCCGAAGCAGCCTATCTGGCGGGGCTGCTGCACGACATCGGACGCCCGGTGGTGGCCGAGATGTTGCTGGATGCGGAAGGCAGATTGCTCGGCAAACGCGTGGATCACTGGATCATGCCGTCGAAATGGTTGGGCATCATCACCCAATGCGAGCGCACGGTTGGACTTGCGGTCACCCGCGCCTGGACATTGCCCGACTCGGTGATCGATGCCGTCGGACTGTGCGACCAGTACGACGAAGAGCGTCCGTTTCGTCTGGCCAACGTGGTTCGCTTGGCCAACGCGCTGGCCGCAGTCGCCGGGCACGATCTGTCGACTCGGCCCCCCGAAGAAACCGCGGCCATTGTCGAGGGCGGATCCGCTTTGCTGGGATTGGAGTCAGACACCATCGCGGGCGTGATGGCGGCGCTGCCTGCACGCCTGGCCGGCCGTATGGCGTGAGGATCCTTACGCCGTCACTGCGCGGAGAAGCATGGCGATCTCGTCCATGTTCTTGCGCTCGGCTTGCGCCTCGGCTCGAACCTCTTCGGCGCGACGGGATTCGATCGCTCTGCGCAGGGCTTCTGTTCTCGTGTGCGCACCAAGGTAGTGGGCGCGGCTTTTCGACAGACCGTCCGAAGCTGTCTTCACGGCGTGTTCCGCTTGCCGCGCTTCCTGCAGCGCCCGAATGTGAGCGGACTCGACCAGGGACCAATGGGCCGCGCTCGCGCTCCGGCGTTCATCCGCTCCTGCGCGCGCCTTCGCCGCGGACAAAGCATCGGTGGCCGCGTTCACGTGGCGTTGGGCATCGGCCATCGCCAAGCGCGCGCGATCTTCCTCTGTCTCTCGGAGCCAGACGACGGTCTCCAGCCGGTTCTTCTTGCTCACGATCTTCTCCTCGGTACGAATAGAAAAAAACTGAAGGCCATTTCGGAGCGAGAGCAGGAAGCGTGCCTGACGCAAAGCCAGGCATCCCTGAGAATCCAAGGGGGCCGGCAAAACTTGCCCGGCAGAGATTGCACAAGATGGGAGATCTCGTCGTGCGGTAGCTCGGATGTTTCGCTACAGAGGGCACAGAGGGGGACGAGGTCGCAGCGGAAATGGAATACCGAAGGAGTCGGCGCCGCGTCGAGGAAAAGCCTTCCTTCTGTTGATCTGTGTGCTCTCTGCTTTCTCTGTGCTCTCCTGCCAGCAACGCGTTCGGCTCGCGCCACGGATATGACTTTTTCCCTGGCACTCGAATTGCTTTGAACGCTCATCGAGGTAAACCAACGTGGCAGATGGCATCTATGTAGGCATGTCCGCGGCGATGGGCCGAGCGGCCCAGCTCGACGCCATTGCCGACAATCTGGCCAACATCGAATCGCCCGGCTTCAAGGGCGTACGGCCGGCCTTCAGTTCGTTCCTTCCGCCGGGCGGTCCGACTGACAAAGTTCTGTCGGGCGCGGTCGCCTCGACCATCGACATGCGGCCAGGCACGACGGAGACCACGGACTCGCTCACCGATGTCATTCCCGACGGCGATGCCATGCTCGCGCTACAGATGCCGGGCGGCAAGATCGCCTACACACGCAACGGCCACATCGAGACCGGCCCCGACGGTGTTCTGAAGATCGCGGGATTGCCCGTGCTCGATGCTTCGGGGGAGCCCATCGTGGTTCCGGAGGCCAGCGAGGTGACGGTCGAATCGACCGGAGAAGTGAAAGCCGGACAGCAGGTTGTCGGGAACCTGTCGCTGTGGACCAGTCAAGGTCCCATGGATCGCGTCGGTTCCTCGCTGATGACGCCGTCGGCGGGGACGCAAATGAACCAGGTCACCGACGGAAGCGTGCGCGTCGGCGAGCTGGAGCTGGGCAACGTATCGGCGCTCGAATCGACCGTGCAAATGATCGGCGCCCAACGGAACTACGAACTCGCCATGCAAGCCATCCAGGCCTACAAGCAACTCGATGATCGCGTTGTCCAAGTCGGCCTGGTTCGATAACGGAGAAGAACCATGTTGCGCTCTCTTTACACTGCCGCCACCGGGATGGAAGCCCAGCAAACCAAGCTGGACGTGATCGCCAACAACCTGGCCAACAGCAGCACGACGGGATTCAAGCGTGCGCGCGCGGATTTCGAGGATCTGCTGTCGGAAACCATTCGCTCGGCCACGGCGCCAACCGCCCAGGGCGGGGGTCGTCCAGAGCCGCTGCAAATCGGCCTCGGCGTTCGCAACGCGACCACCACGCGCTCGTTCGCCCAGGGCGACATGACGTCGACGCAGAACCCACTCGACCTTGCCATCGAAGGCGGCGGATTCTTTCGCGTCCAGCGCGCCAATGGCGACTTCGGCTACACCCGCGCTGGAAATTTTCGCGTGGATGCCACCGGCCGCCTCGTGACCCAGACGGGTGAGGTCGTGGATCCAGGGATCACCGTTCCCCAGGATGCGACCAGCATCACCATTCGCGCCGACGGCACAATTCTGGTTGCCGTGCCTGGGAAAACCGATCCGACAGAGCTCGGCAGCCTTCACCTTGCGACCTTCACCAATCCCGGCGGCCTCGATGCGCTTGGCAACAACCTTTTCGGAACGACGGCCGCGTCGGGCGAACCCATCTTGGCCAAACCCGGCGAGCAGGGCGCGGGCTCGATCAGCCAGGGCTACCTTGAAAACGCCAACGTGCAGGCGGTTCAGGAGATGGTCGACATGATCACCACCCAGCGCGCCTACGAGATGAACTCCAAGACGATCCAGACCGCGGATCAGATGCTGCAAAGACTAACCCAGCTTCACTAGGCAGGATTGAATTCGATGGTTGCTTTTTTGCTCGCTCTCCTCGCAGTTTCCGACGCGGCGCCGGCTGCCCAGGAAATCCTGCCCCGCGAGGTGAGCGAGTCCCTAACCCGCGCGCTGGCAATTCCAGGGGCGCGTATCGTGCCGATTTCTTGGTCGGCGCCCGCCAACTGTCGCATCCGAAACGCCAGCGTGCCCCATGCCATCGATGGTTCCGGACGCGTGGCCGTCAAGTTCTCCGGTCGTGGTTGCACCGGGTGGGGTTGGGTTCACCTAGATGTC
>Ga0265314_10002537_pt1 | contig 18577 bp, 14 predicted proteins | sample 4126metaG_FD_203106 | JGI IMG/M metagenome (GOLD analysis project Ga0265314, IMG submission 203106) | Rhizosphere microbial communities from Carex aquatilis grown in University of Washington, Seatle, WA, United States - 4-1-26 metaG | ecosystem: Host-associated > Plants > Roots > Rhizosphere >... | reverse complement strand
CAGCACTACCTCGATGTTCGCCCGCGGCGCCGCCGAGGCGATTGCCTGAAGCCATCCCTGCTCGTGAAGCCGTTGCACCCAACCCGCAACCCCGGGCAGCGGCGAAATTCCATTCTTGCGAACCAGATCGCGATACGACGCCTCTTTAGCGTTGGCAATTCTCTCGATCCGCTCCGGAGTCGCAGCGGCGCCCAGCCATTGCGGAAGGATGGAGTCGTTGCGCTGACCGAACGAGGAAAGAAACTGTTCCCGAGTGATGGCAATGCCCTCATTTGCCATGGTTTCCCGCCATGAAGCCCAGTGGAGTTCCTCGGAGTCAATCAGCGTTCCATCCATGTCCCAAAGTACTGCCCGAGGCACGCCCATCTGTAACCCTGCTTTCTCGACTAAAGAAAAACCACCACTCCCGCTCGACACCATGCGCCTCCGCGACAAAAATCCAACCTCATAAGTCTAGCCCCACAGGCCGACTTTATTGTCCAAATGGATCGGATTCGTCACCTTTGCAGTCAATGCGGCTATCGAAACACGTCCATCTGGTTAGATAGTCACTTTATTAGTGACCATGAAACCAGGTCATTTGCGGTTGAACGTCTTTCCCAAAATGGTTCTTTCCCGCGCCTTACATTTTTTTAACGTTTTCCACAGCCTTTCTTGCTGAAGCCGGCAAGGAACAAGCCGATGGGGACAAAAGAGGCGAGAGGAGTCGAGCGCGATGAGTGAAATCTTGGAACAGGCAATTGAGACGAATGGTCACGGGACAGCGACGCCAGTGGCGGGGATGAAGCGGATGGCCGCGCAAAAGACCGACAATCCGGTGCAGGAACAACATAGCGTTGCAGCCGCGGACAATGGCGCGAGCCGTCTGCAGAGCAAGAAGATCGCCGAAGACAAGACACGCGCCCGCACTCTGGCCCGCGCTCAGGCAGTTGCTGAAAAACTTTCGACCGCGACTGAAGAGGTGGCCACCGCCATCAATCAAGCGACCGCTACGGTTGAGCAACTCGGGAAGTCGATGCAGACCATCGCTTCCGGCGCCGAAGAGGCAGGAGCAGCGGCGGAGGAATCCCGCGCCGCCATCAACCAGATCGAGAAGGCATCGGACGAGGCCAATACGCAAGCCGCAGGATCGCTGACCCTGGTGGATAACCTCTATGGGCTGAGCCGCAGTACCTCGGTTGACATCAAGACCCTGATCAAGGGCGTGAGCGACGCCGCGCAGGCCAATTTCGATTCCGCAAAAATGATCGCGGAGTTGGAGCGGCAGTCGGAAGAGATCGGCAAGATTGTCCACGCTGTGGCTCGTATCGCCGACCAGACGAACCTCCTGGCGTTGAACGCCGCCATCGAAGCGGCGCGCGCCGGTGAGCATGGCAAGGGATTCGCCGTGGTAGCGGACGAAGTGCGCAACCTGGCGGAAATGAGCGAGAAGAGCGCTCGCGGCATCCAGGAAGTGGTGAACGAAATTCAGGGCCAGGTGAAGGTCGTCGCCGTCGATGCCCAGACTGCCGGAAAGAAAGGTCTGGAAGAAGTCGAGAAGGCGAAGGCGATCACCGAAGCGCTGGCGCGCGTGGAAACCGATTTAGCCGATATGCGCGAAGGCTGCAAAGCGATTGTCACCAACGCCGTCACCGCCCTGGCCGGCGCCAAGGAATACTTGCAGGGCGCGCAGGAAATTGGCAAGGCGGCGGAAGAATCCAGCACCGCGGTAATGGAATCGCAGAAGGCAGTGCAGGAGCAGGGCCGGGCCTACACCGAAATGAACGACGCTTCTAACAGCCTGGCGCAGTTGGCTGAGAAACTGAAGACCTCGACCAGTGCCCAGAAATCGGCCGAGGAATTGGCGGCGGCTGCCGAAGAGCTCTCCGCCAACGCAGAAGAAGTCAAGAGCGCTTCCGGCCAGATCTCGGGCGCGATTGAGGAAATCAGCCGCGCGGCGCAGGTCGCCTCCAAAGCCTGCGAAACCGCTATGGCCTTAGGCTCGAAACTGGAAGGCGCCGCCAAGGAAATGGGCGTCAAGGCCACGGAAAGCGGGGAGAAATGCACCGCCGTTTCCACCTTGCTGACCACCAACAAAGAGGCCCTGGACTCGATGATCGTCAATATCGGACAGGCGGCCCAGATGTCACTTTCCTCAGCAAAGAATGTCCTCGAACTGGAGGAGAGGACGCGGCGCATCGACAAGATCGTGGATGCCATCGTCATGGTGACCGTGCAGACGCGCATGTTGGCAGTCAATGGCAACGTTGAAGCGGCGCGCGCCGGTGAGTTTGGACGGGGCTTCTCGGTGGTCGCCGGGGACATCCGCTCGCTCGCCAACGAGAGCAGCGAAAACGCCGATCGTATCAAGGACCTGGTCAAGAGCATTCAGGGCCAGATCACCAAGGTCGTCACCGACATTGAAGGCGCCGGCATCAAGGCCAAAGAAGAAGCCGAACGTGCCAAAGTCTCAACCACGAACCTGGAGCGGATGGCCAAGGACATCAAGGAAGTTCAACTTGGCGTCAATGTCATCGCGAAGGGATCGGACGTAGCCGTGAATGCTCTGCAGCAGGCGTCGAAGGCCAGCGAGCAGATCGCCACCGCTTCCGAAGAAATGAATCGCGCCAGCACCGAGTCCGCCACCGCAGCCGAACAGGGATTGAAAGCGGCCCAGGAAATATTGCAGGCGGTCGAAGAAATCGCAGCCCAAGCCGACGAACTCCAGCACGGATAGGGACCATGACCGAGCCGAACTTGTTGCGAATGGAGCGACGGGCGTCTCGCCCGTCCAGTTTCGAGGCCGGGCGGGGACGCCCGGCACTCCACTTATCAAACGGTCAAGGTCCGGCAATGCCGGACGCGAGGAGGATTTGAATGGCTACACAAACCCTGAAACCCGCCAAGGCGGGAGCGGATGCAGCGCAACCAGAAACGGTTCCGGCAATGCCGGATGCGAAAGGCGCTGCAACGGCCACAAAGACGGTGAAGCGCGCCGCCAAGGCGGTTGCGGATGGCACGCAACCAGACGCGGTTCCGGCAGCGCCGGACGCGAGGAGAACTGCAATGGCTACGGAGACCGTGAAGCACGCCGCCAAGGCGGGAGCCGATGGAACGCAACTGGTTACCTTTCTGCTGAAGGACGAAGAGTTCGGCTTCGACATCATGTCGGTGCAGGAAATCATCCGTCTGCCGAAGATGTCCAAGCTGCCGCACACTCCCGACTATGTCGAAGGCATCTCGAGTCTGCGTGGAGCGGTATTGCCGATCTTCGATATCCGAACCCGATTCGGAATGAAGCGTGAAGAGCACACCGACCGCAGCCGCGTGCTGGTGATTGATATCGAGGGGAAGCGAACCGGTTTGTTGGTGGATGGTGTGCGCCAGGTTACCCGGGTCGGCCGGAACGAGTTCGAGCCGCCTCCAGCGGCGATCCGTAATGAGACCGCCGACTATATTGATGGCGTGGTCAAGCTCGACAACGGCGAACGCATCATCATTGCGCTCGATGCCCGCCGCGTCTGCACCTTTGGCAGCAGCAATGGCGCCGGCGACGCCATCGCGGAAGCGCTGGCGAAAAGCTCCGCCGCGCATTCCAGTAACGAAGCGCAGCTCAAGGACGCGCTGAGCAATAAAGAGGGGCAGGCAAAGGGGGGCGAAGTGCGGCAATTGGTCAGTTTCCAAATCGGCCGGGAAGAATTTGCGTTCCCCATGGAGCATGTCCGCGAGATTCTGCGGGTGCAAACACCGAAAGAAGTGCCCGGCGCGCCCGACCACCTGCTCGGCGTGTTGACGGTACGAGGGCAGATCCTTCCCATCGTCGATCTGCGCCGCCTTCTGCGCCAGACCTCGTTCGCAGCCGATCTGATCGCCGCCTGCCGTCTGGCGAGCGCCGATTACCAGACCTGGCTGACGCAGAACACTTCCGGCGAGAACCTCGATATGCACCGCGTGACGGCAGCCGCCGAACAGCTTCGCACCTGGCTCTCGGCTTTCAACAGTTCGAGCCAGTCGCTCACCGAGACCCTTGCACAGGCGCGGGGATTGAATGAACACATAACCAAGCAGGCCAGCGCCGCCGCCGGCCACGATCTGGATGCCAAGGGGATGGACGCAGTCGGCAAAGACATCTTAGCCTCCGCCCAGGCAATCGTCGCCGCCCTGCATACCTTTGAAGAACAGGTCGAGGGCAGCATTCACGAGGACCAGCGCATCATCGTCGTCGATTCCAAGGGTTTCCAGCTTGGCTTGGTCGTCGATCACGTCAATGAAGTGCTGGGGGTTCAGGACGACGCCATCGAGGCCCCGCCCAACGTTGCCCATGAACAAGGCGTCAACCTCTCGGGGATCGTCAAACTCGACAACGGCAACCGCCTGATTCTGCTTCTGGCCACCGGGAGCCTCCTGGATCATAAAGTGTTGGCCAAAATCACCGAAGGCTCTGTGGACGCGGGCGCAGACGCGACCGCAGGCGCCGCCGTTGCGGCCGCCGCGGAAGAAACCAAACCCGGCGACAAGAAAAAAGAAGAAGAAAACAGTCAGGGCGAAGAAGTGCAACTGGTGACCTTCCTGCTGGGCAAAGAAGAGTACGGCATTCCCATTGCCAGGATTCAGGAAATCGACCGGCTGTCGAAGATCACGCAAACCCCCAAGGCGCCGAAGTTCGTCGAAGGGGTCACGAACCTGCGCGGCGAAGTGATTCCCGTGCTCAGCACCCGAACCCTCTTTGCGCTGGAGGAAAAAGCCTCGGACGATCACACCCGGGTCATCATTGTCGATCTCGGCGGCGCCAAGACGGGTCTGGTGGTCGATTCGGTGAAGCAGGTTCTGAGCATCTCCAAGCGCAATATCGCTCCGCCTCCGGCCAGCATCTCCAATGGAATCGATGGCCAGTTCATCTCCGGTATCGGAAAAGTCGAGGACGGAAAACGAATGATCGTTCTGCTCGATGTGGAGAAGGTACTCACTCGCGGAGAGCTGAGCGAACTGGCGAAGCTAGCCGTCCCCGCGTAGCCGGCACTTCACCGGTGGAGCGACGGGCGTCTCGCCCGTCGGGCGGGACACCCCCGTGCTCCACCGGCAATCGCGCGCACTCGCAAGGAGTAAGGCTGAATCCATGAAGCAAGGGTCCCTCATTCGCGTCCTGGTCGCAGACGATTCTGCCTTGATGCGAAATCTGATCAGCCGCCTGCTGGCAAGGGCCCCCGACATCAAGGTGACCGCGACCGCAAGAGACGGCGAAGACGCTGTCCAGAAGACGCTCGAGTTGAAGCCCGATGTCGTCACCATGGACATCAACATGCCAAAAATCGACGGCATCACCGCCATGCAGAGAATCCTGGCCGAAAAAATATGCCCGGTCATTATGCTCAGTTCGCTGACCCAGCGGGGCGCGGTGGAAACCTTCGAATGCCTGCAGTTGGGAGCGTTCGATTTCGTCGCCAAACCAGACGGCACCGTTTCGGCGAATCTGGACGCCATTGCCGAGGAGTTGATTGCCAAGATCCGTGCGGCGGCAACATCCGGCGTGGTCAAGCGGCCTCGGCCCACGGCATCGCCGCCGCGAGCCGTTTCGCGCCCCGCGCGCCCTCCGCTGGCGGAGATGCGTGCCATCGCCATCGGAATTTCGACCGGCGGTCCGTCGACCATCAGCACCTTCCTTCCCGGCCTGCCGGCTGACATCCCGGCTGCGATTTTCCTGGTCCAACACATGCCGGCAGCCTTCATCGGCCCCTACGTCTCGCGACTGCAGAAGGAGTGTGCGATCGAAGTGGTCGAGGCTGAGACCGGAGCGACCGTCCGCGCCGGATCTTGCTATGTTGCCGCGGACAATCTCCATCTCTGTCCCTACCGCAAATTGAGCGGCGAAGTCGTTCTCCGCCGGCCAAGCCAGCCCAGAACGCTCTTCGTGCCTGGGGTGGGCGTGATGATGGAATCCGTCCTCGCCATCTATGGTCGTAGGACCATCGGAGTGCTCATGACCGGCATCGGCGACGATGGGGCCGATCAGATGGTCAGGATCCGCGAGGCCGGTGGTGTCACCATCGCCGAGTCCGAGGAGAGCTGTGTCGTCTTCGGCATGCCTTTTCAAGCCATCAAGCGCGGCGGCGCCGAGTTCGTGCTGCCGAGTTGGGAAATCGCCGCCAGGCTTGTCCGCATCCTCGACGCCAGAACTCTGGGGAAAACGATGTTTCAAAACTCTTTGCGTCAAGAGGTGCGTCCATGATCGATGCCAAACTGATCGAAACCCTCAGCGCGACCGACGACTCCGAGCGGCGCTCGGCTGCGGAGGAGATCAGCGAGTCGGGCGCTCCCGAGGCTGCCGACATCCTGGTGTCGCAGCTCCACAAAGAGTCTTCCCGCGCCGTTAAGGAGGCCATTCTCCGCGGACTCTCCCGTATATGGACGCACAATCCGGTGGACTCGATCATCGAGTTGCTGAAGGACGACGATCCCTTTGTCCGGGCCGAAGCCGCCGATATGCTGCAGCGCCGCGCCGGCGACGTGATCGAAGGGCTCAACCGTCTGCTGCGGAGCGATGACAAGGATCTGCGCAAAATCAGCGTCGACATTCTGCGCGAAGCTACCATCGGCGCTCCCGACGCCCTCTACCTCGCTGCCTTGAAGGACGAAGACATCAACGTCGTCATCAGCACCATCGAGAACATCGGGTCGCGGCGCCGAGCCGCACTTGCCAACCCCGTGCTCGCCATCGCTCTCGAAAGCTCCCAGCCCATGGCCGTGTGCGCGTCTCTCGAAGCGCTCGCGCTCATCGGAACCAGCCAGACCCTCGATGCTCTCCGCGCGAAATATCCCGACGCCGCGGAAGTGCCGGGAATCTACCTGCAGCCTTTCTTGAAGTTGCTCGGCCATACCGCCGGCCCAGAGTCGATCGAAGAGATTTGCCGGACCATCGAACGCAACGGTGAATTCGTTTACGAAGTCGCCGTGGACGCGATTACGAACATCGCGTCGCGCCACAACGTTTCGCAGTTGAATCCCTTCTGTGAATCAGAGCTCTGCGGACTGCTGAAGCCAGATCTCGAACCCGGTCTGCGCTTTCATCTCATCCGGCTGCTCGGCCACTTTACCCGTTCAAGCCCCGTAGCCCTCGCGGTGCTGCCCTATATCAACGACTCTGACCGCACCCTCGGCCTGGCGGCGGTCGAGTCACTGACCAACTCTTCCGATCCCGCTGTCGAATGCGCGCTGCAATCACTGCAGTCAGCGGAGAGCGATCCGGAAATCGGCAAGGAACTCGAAGAACTTCTCAGGAGGCGCCCGCGATGGAACTCACCGCCGAGCAGTTCTCCAAACTGAGCAAGCTCATATACAAGAAACTGGGGCTGCAATTCGATGAAAAGAAAATGTACTTCCTCAACAAGCGAGTGGAGCGGCGGATCGCCGACCTCGGCCTGAAAGACGCCGACGAATATCTCTTCCAGATCGGGTATTGCGATACCAGGGGCGACGAGATGCAGGCCCTGGCGAATCTCGTCACCACCAACGAAACCTACATGTTTCGCGAATTCGATCAGCTCGCCGGATTTGCCGACGTTTGTCTGCCCGAGTTGATTGCCGTCCGGCAGAAGACCTCGGAAAGACGTATCCGCATCTGGTGCGCGGGTTGCTCCTCGGGCGAGGAGGCATACACGCTCGCCATCATTATCCGCGAGGTATTTCCCGACTCCAAAAATTGGGATATCAGGATCACGGCCACCGACATCGATGAAAACATGCTCGAACTGGCCCGCAACGCCGTCTATGGCGATCGTTCCGTCAAAGCCGTCCCAGACACCTACAGCAAGCATCTGCTGCCGACTGTCACCGGCTTCCGTATTGATCCCGACACCGCCAGACTGGTGCACGTGGAGAAGCTCAATCTCAGCGATAGCCTGCAGATGAAAGCCATGCGCAGTTACGATTTCATCTTTTGCCGGAACGTGCTGATTTACTTCGACGACGAGTCGAGGCGCAACGTAGTGAACCACTTCTACGATTCGCTGAATCCCAAAGGGTATCTCTTCCTCGGCCATTCTGAGTCCGTCGGCCGCATCACCTCGGCATTCCGTCTGAAGAAATCCGCGGGGCACCTGCTCTACACAAAGGACTGACTATGAAGCGGAATGTGCTGATCGTCGACGACTCCGAGTTCACCCGCAACTACCATTCCTATATTCTTCGCGAGGTCGGCTTCACGGTAGTCACCGCCGTCGATGGAGCCGACGCCCTGGAAAAGCTCTACAGCCAGCCCTTCGACCTCGTCCTCACCGACATCAACATGGCGAATATGGATGGCTATGAATTCATCCGCCGGGTGAGAAGCAGCGGCGACTACAACGATCTGCCGATCGTCATCATCTCCACCGAGTCCGAGTCCGAGGACAAGAGCCGCGGCTTCCTCGCTGGCGCGAATTTCTACATCGTCAAGCCATCGGACCCCAAGCCCTTGATCGAAAACATCTGCATGGTCCTGGGGATCGAAGCGGCGCAGGCCGGCGACCCGTGAACCGGACCGCGGAAGTGCAAGACTCTCTCGCGGCAGGCTGGGTGAAGTTCGAGGGATTGAGCGCGCGCCTCAGCGCTTACCTGGAGAACAGCGGAGCAGAGTTTGGCCGCCTGATCGCGGCGCTCGATGCTTGCTGGAGCATGGCGGAAAATGTGCAGCGGGCCACCGCCCGGTTGGCAGAGCTCGGCGGAGCTGCGAGCGGCACCCAGAACGTCTTGCGCCAGTCGATGCTGGATGGATGCGGGGTCCTGAGGAATTCCCTGAATCAAATCCAGGCAGTGAGCCGCCAATTGGCCTGCGCCGGAAAAGAGACCGAGGAGTTGCTCGCCACCTCGAACCACCTGCAGGAAAACCTCGCGCCCCTGCGGCACATAGCCTTTCACTTCCGCCTTGAGGGCTCGCGACTCTCGCCCGACGATAGCGCCTCCGTACTGAAACTTTATGAAGAGATGCGGGTGGTAGTGAGGCGCATGAAACAAGCGGGCGATTCGCAGGAACGCACTCTAATCACGATTCTCAACCAGCTCTCGACCGCCACCAGATCCGTCGAACAGGCCTATGCGTGCTATGCCGAACGGGCTACCGAATCGGAGGAGAGTGTCCAGCGCAACCTCGCTCTGCTCTCGGAGGTCCCACCCGATCTGCTGGAAGTGCAGCAGAAAGCAATCTCTCTTGGCGCGGTGATTGCCGGCGGCATTCGCGAAGCCGTCAAGGCCCTGCAGGGGCACGACGCGATTCGTCAGCGTCTCGAACACATTCTCGGAGCCCTGGCCAGCCTTCGCAACGACCAGGGTGATGAGCCGGGACACGCCCTGCTATTGCAGCGTCAGCAGGCAAAGTGCGTGCTGGAGCTGATCATCGACACGGGAAGCCGCATCGAGCAGGAACTGAAGGGCGTGATCGGCTGCGCCCAGGGCATCGCGGGCGATGGTCATGCGCAGTCTGGCGGCGACCTCGAGGTGAAGAAATTCGAAAAAGTGGCCGATCGCCTAGCCTCCCTCAGCGCCCAAGTGGCTGGATTGCTGGCTGGAGAAGTGAGGACGGGCAACTTCGTCCTGGCGCAGATTGGCCCGGTCAGCGAACTGCTGAGCGCGCATAGCGACGATCTGCAAGCACTGGCGCGGTCGATGAAGAAACTGGCCTTCAATGTTCTGATCGGCGCCGAGAAGATGCCATCGGCACGGGGCATCGGTGTGCTGGGCGAGTGGACCTCCGAGGCCGCCGAGAGTGTCCTCAAATTGGAAAGGGAACTGAATGAGCAGTGCGCCCGCCTCGGTGCCACCCTCCAGTCTCAAGCCGCCGCGATCACCACCGACATGCAGGGGGTCGAGTCATGCCGCGACGGACTCATCACCCATCGGCCAGACGACTCGTTGCGCAATTCGCGAAGAATCGAATACGACGAGGTCACCCGTCTTGGTCGGGAAGCTCACCAGTTGCAGAAAAAGACCGAAGCCCTAGTGCAATCCCTGAAATTTGTCGATGAAGGAAGAGAGCTCTTCGGAGATCTGGAGGTTACACTCGACTTTCTTCTGACCCTGTATCCGAAGTCGGAGAAGCCGTTTGATCTTGATTCCGCTTCCGCCGGTTACACGTCACAGGCGCAACACGACGTCCATGCCATGGTGTTCGCGGAAGAAGCGGAGAATGTTGCCGCAACTCTGCCCGCGCCCCTAACCGGGCAGACGACCGGACCGATGACCGGGCAGACGACCAAACCGGCCGAAGGCCAGGATTACGGCGACAACGTTGAACTGTTCTGATGCAAAGGACTGCGCGATGCCATTTGAACTGCAGACAGACCCGGGCGGAGTGAAGCTGATCCTGGCGGGAAGACTAGGCGTGCAACAGGCCCGGCCGCTGTGGGACGCCCTGCAGCCCGCCATCGCGGCACGCCAGAGCATCCGGTTGCAAGCCGGCGAACTGGAGGAGATGGACACCAGCATCGTTCAGATTCTCTGCCGTGTGAGCAGCCAGACCGGCCAACTCCAGATCGGCGAAATCTCGGACGGCTTTCTCGCTTCGCTGAAGCGCCGGGGACTGGAAACGTTCTTTGTTCAGCCACCACCACCGAGTAAGCCCGAACCGCCAACTCCGCAGCCTAAGGCCGGGGCCAAGGCAAAATCAGCGAGGCAGGGCCATGCCTAAGAAGGTTCTCGCAGTCGACGATTCCGCGACTATGCGTCAGCTGGTCAAGATGACTCTCACCCGCTCAGGCTATGACGTTCTTGAAGCGGAGGATGGCGCGAAAGCCCTGCAGAAGGCAACCGCGGACATCTTCGATCTGGTGTTGAGCGACATCAACATGCCGGTGATGACTGGCATCGAACTGCTCCGCAGTCTCAGGAAACTGGCGCAATACAAATTCACGCCCATCGTGCTCGTCACCACGGAATCTCAAGTGGAGAAAAAGCAGGAAGGCAAGGCCGCCGGAGCCACCGGTTGGATTGTGAAGCCGTTTGAACCGGAACAATTGCTGGCCGTGGTGACGAAAGTCCTGCGCTGATCCGCGATTCGTAGTGTGGGACGGGCGTAGTGTGGGGACGGGGCTTTGCCCCGTCCAAGCCGAGCGCAGCTCGGCAGCTGCCTGCGGTCACAGCAACGCTGGATTCGTGCGAGCCGGAAGGGAGGTGAGCAACGTTATGGACTTCGGAGATCTCGAACAACTGCAAGCCTCCTTCCGTCATGAGGCGGACGATCTGCTCACCGACCTCGGCGACGCGCTGCTGCTTCTCGAACAGGACCCGCAGAATGCGGATGTGGTGAACCGCGTTTTCCGCGCCATGCACACCCTGAAAGGCTCGGGAGCAAGCGCCGGTTTCCGCCGCCTCGCAAACTTTGTGCATCATGTCGAAGAGGTCTTCAACCGCATCCGCAATCGCCAATTGGAGTCGTCTCCCGAACTCATCGACGCCACCCTCAAAGCCTGCGATTGCTGTGTAATGCTCATGGATCTTGGCAGCACCGATTCCGACACGCTCTTGCCCTTGGAGATCGAAGTGCTCGCGGCCGTACGCCCCTTTCTGCCGGAGAAGGACAAGGCCGCTGGCAAGACACTGCCCGCGAAGGTCGCTGCCAGCGGGCCCGCGCGATACAAAATCGGTTTCCGTCCGAACCGTGAGATTTTCTTTTCTGGAACGGATCCCGCCTCGCTGCTGCTTGAGTTGACCGATCTCGGCAAGATGGAAGTCCGCTGCGATACCGGCGATCTTCTTCAAGCTGCCGAGTTTGATCCGGAGAAGTGCTACCTGCGCTGGGAAGCGTCCGTCGAGACCAGCCAGCCCGAGGATGCGGTGCGGGCCGTGTTCCTGTTTGTAGAAGACGACTGCGGAGTGTCGATCGAGAAGCAGAAGATTGCCGCCTCCGCTCCAACCGATAACAAAGACGCGCGCTTCCGCGGCGCCTGCGAGCAATGTTTTTCCGCGCTCGGCTTTGCGCTCGAGCAATGTCAGTCCGGCGACGAGAAGCAGGGACTGGCGAACGCACAGCGCGCCGCGCAAACTCTGATCTCCGCCGGCAAAGCCCATGGTCACGCCGGAGCCACGGCCGCTGCCGGAGAAATTCTCGCCGCAATCCAGGTGGTCCAACAAGGCGCAATCCTCGATGCCGGCTGGCTCCTGAACGTGAAAGTACTGATCGAGGCTGCGAGGAAAGCCGTGGACTCGTCCGCGCCCGCGACCGTGCAACCCGCCTCGTCGCCCGCTCCCGCCAAGCCCGCGGAAGCCTCGCCGCCTCCGGAAGCCGCCACCGGAGCGGCCGCGCCCAGTATCCGAGTGGACGCTGTCAAACTCGACGCCCTGATGCGGCTCGCCGGAGAGCTACTCGTTGCCCGCGGCGCGCTGCCCGCCTTCGCCGAGCGCGTCGAACTCATCGCCCGCGAAGAGTCGCCGAAGAGCATGGCCAAGGAGATGCGCGACGCAGGCGCCAAGGTCTCCCGTCTCGCGGATGATCTCCAGGCTACCGTCATGTCGATCCGGATGATGCCGGTGCGCCAGGTCTTTCAGCGCTTTCCCCGCCTGGTCCGCGACCTGGCGCGGAATCTCGACAAGAGCATCGAACTCCATGTCAGCGGTGAAGAAACCGAACTGGACAAGACCGTGATCGACAGCATCGGCGATCCGCTCACCCATATCATCCGTAACGCAGCCGATCATGGCATCGAGTCGAAAGCCGACCGCGCGCAGAAGGGCAAGTCCGCCGTCGGCCGCATCGATCTCTCCGCCTGCACTCGCGGCTCCACTGTAGTGATTGAAGTGAAGGACGATGGCAAGGGATTGGACCCCGATAAACTCAAGCGCCGCGCCGTAGAGAAGGGCTTACTCTCCCCAGCCGCAGTCGCCGCGATGGACGAAGAGGCAGCCTTCAAGATTATTCTCGTAGCCGGTTTCTCCACCGTCGATAAGGTAACCGACGTATCAGGCCGCGGCGTCGGCATGGATGTAGTCCGCAACGGCGTCGAGGCCTTGCACGGCGCCGTGCACATTCAGAGCGAAGTCGGAAAAGGAACCTGTTTCCGCATCGAGCTTCCCGCCAGCCTGCTGGTCTCCAAAGCCATTCGGGTTGCGGTCTCGGGACACGAGGTCGTGTTGCCGATAGCCACCATCCGCAACATGGTGAAAATTCCTAAGTCGGTAGTCCGAACCGTGCAAGGGCAGCAGATCGCGCCGGTCCGCGGTACCGTCTTCCCCATGCTCTGGCTGGCGCATGCTTTGTCATTCGACCGCATGGAAGAGAGGCGAGCCGAGTTGGCGGTTGCGATTATCGAGGCCGCTTCAGGACCCTACGGCCTCGTCGTCGACCACTTCCTGGGCGAGGTCGAAATCGTAGTCAAGCCCCTGAACGGCGTGCTGGCCAAAGTGCAGGAATATGTAGGCGCCGCGATCATGGGCGACGGCAAAACCGTGCTGGTCGTGAATACCGAGAGGCTCTTCTCCCTGCAGCGCTCCGCCGCCATGGCGTCAGATTGATCTTCCGCTCGCCCCGTGTCCCCGGTCCCTTGATTCCCGCAATAACCCGAAGCGGGGTTGCTCGATAATCCAGCCCCGGAGGGGCGACCGAGCTTAGCCCAGCGCTTTAGCGCTGGGGAAAGTGGAAGAGATGATTTAAGTCCCGGAGGGACGACCGAGCTCTTACGCGCACTTTTTAGCCCTTGAGAGATTGCCGATGGCATCAAGTCGCGACCGCCCTCGACGGCGCAGGGTTCCGAACGGAAATCCATTTAACATACGAATGTGACCACGCCGAAACAAATTGGTCTGGCGCGAGCGCTTTCCAAACTGGGTTACTGCTCGCGCTCTCAGGCGGCCGTTTTGATTCGCGCTGGACGTGTCACTCGGAATGGCCGCCCTACACGGGATCCGGAGATCCCTGTGCACCTGCCGCAAGACCGGATTGAGGTCGATGGCGCGCCGCTCGCCAAAACCCCGCCGATTTACCTCATCATGAATAAAGCGCGAGGCGTGGTGACGACCGCGTCCGACGAGAAAGGCCGAGCGACCGTTTACGATCTGCTCGATCCGGGCTTGCCCTGGGTTGGTCCCGTAGGGCGATTGGACAAGGCAAGTGAAGGCTTGCTGCTATTGACCAATGATTCGGAGTGGGCGGCAAAGATCACCGACCCCGCGAGTCATCTGGACAAGAAATATCACGTGCAAATCGACTGCGTTGCCGACGCCGATCTCCTAGCCAGAATCACCCGAGGATGCCCAGTTGAGGGCGACTCGATGAAGAGCGGCCCAAGCGAGCATTTGCGCGCGAAGAGCGCGCGTCTTCTTAGGCACGGCAATAAGCATAGCTGGCTGGAGATTACGCTGGACGAAGGGAAGAACCGCCAAATCCGGCGCTTGCTAGAAGTGCTGCAGGTTCGCGTTTTGCGTCTGGTGCGAGTGTCCATAGGCCCGCTCGCTCTAGGCGATCTAAAAAAAGGCTCGGCGCGAATTCTGACGCCAGAGGAAAAAAAGGCCATCGATCGGGCGCTCATGGCGCTCACGTAGGGACAGCCGCCCTCGGCTGTCCAGCGGGACGAAGTCCCGCCATGCTCTTGGACGTGACATGCGCCAACGGAACCCGGACGAAACTGCGCTCGCCTGACACCCGAGGGCGGCTGTCCCTACGTGAGCTTGGCCATGTGGTCCTCCGCCTGCCGCAGCACCTTCCGCTCGTTGCTGTAAGCCAGCTGTTTGCTAGCGTCGGCGAGCGGCACCCAGAGAGCTTGCCTGACCTCAATCCGCATGTCGGACGTGAGGTCGTCGATTTCTCCGGATACATAGCGCATCAGGTAGAAGCTCACGATTTTGAAAACGCGTTTGCCATCGCCCCATGTCCGCACATAGACATACTTGTTATCCGATAGTTTGGTAACTGGTTCGGCCACGATGCCGGTCTCTTCCCGCACTTCCCGCAGCGCGGCAGCCTGCGGTTTTTCGCCCGGATCTACCAGACCCTTGGGGAGCGCCAACACGGCCCGGCTCCGCTTGCGCGGCGTCTTTGCGCTTGCAGGGTTGGGGCTTTCCTTCTGCGGCTCGTTTTTCTGCGGCTCAATCAAAGCGACGTGCCAGACTCCAGAAATCTGTCGAAGCACAACTCCGCCCGCCGAAATTTCCCGCGCCATGGCGCTCACCTTAGCCGACACCGTATCAGGAATCCCCCAGCTTTCCAGTCTCTTCCTGGATTCGCTGCCATGCGTGCTCCACGTGCCGAGCCTGAGTATTGGTCTGGCCAACGCAGAGCCGCAGCGTGAATTTGCCATCAAGCTTGGTGTGCGTGAGAAACAGGTCCCCGCTGCCATTCAGCCGCTCCATCAGGAGTTGGTTGGCATGATCTCCCGCCAGCAGCCGGAAGCAGACGAGGTTGAGCAGCGCAGGCGCGGCGAGTTCGAAGCGCGAGTCGCCGCGCACCCAACCGGCGAACTCCTGTGCCAAGCGCACGTGCTCGCGAATGTGATACTGCAGCCCTTCGATCCCGTAATGCCGGATGACGAACCAAAGCTTGAGCGAGCGAAAACGCCGTCCGAGTTGGATGTGCCAGTCGCGATAGTCAATAACCGCGCCCGATTCCGTTGCCTGGTTGCGCAGATACTCCGGCAGAATCGAGAGCGTTTGGATCAGGTGCTTCCGATCGGCGACGTAGAAGCAACTGCAATCGAAGTTGGTGAACATCCATTTGTGCGGGTTGAAGCAGTAACTGTCGGCCAATTCCACACCATCATTAATAAAGCGAAATTCCGGGCACAGCGCAGCCGTGCCGCTCAGGGCGGAGTCCACATGGAGCCAGAGATTATGCTCGCGGCAGATTCCAGCAATTTCGCGGACGGGATCGATTGCATCCGAGGATGTGGTTCCCACAGTCGCGCACACGAAGCACGGAATCAGGCCGGCCTCAATGTCGCGCTCGACCTGGCGTGCCAGCGCTTCGGAAAGCATAGCGAAATTCTTGTCCACCTCGATCTGGCGCAGGTTATCCGAGCCCAGGCCGGCTATCTTTATTGCTTTCTCAACAGAGGAATGCGTTTGGGTGGAGCAATAAGCAATCAGGTGTCCATCGCAGCCCTTGCGATTGCTCACAAACTGCGTTGCACGCTCGCGGGCGGCGAGCAGGGCACAAAGCGCGGCGCTGGACGCCGTATCCTGAATCACTCCGCCTCCACTGCCGCTGGAAAGAAATTTCTCCGGCAGCCCCAACATCGGCACCAGCCAGTCGAGCACATGCGTTTCCAGTTCGGTGCACGCCGGACTCGTGGACCAAAGCATGCCCTGCACGCCCAGTCCCGAAGAAAGTAAATCACCAAGAATGGCCGGCCCCGAGGCGTTCGCCGGAAAGTAAGCGTAGAAGTTAGGCGACTGCCAATGTGTGATGCCCGGAAGGATGACGCGCTCGATATCGCCAAGAATCTGGTCGAACTCTTCGCCATGCTCCGGCGCGTTCGGCGGCAGCTTCGAGCGAATTTCTCCCGGCTGTACGCGCGAAAGAACCGGGAAGCTCTCAATGCGGGATTGATAGTCGGCGATCCAGTCCACGACAGCGTGGCCCTGGCGGCGGAACTCCTCGGGAGACATGTGAAACGATTTCGGTTCAGACATAAGAATTTGTAATTGGTGATTTGTAATCGGTAATTTGAAACCCAATGCCCCTAAATTACAAATTACAAATCACCAATTACAAATGACTCCGCTCACTCCAGCTTCCCGTAAAACACCCGCGTATCGTATTCGAATTCCACCTTTCCATCTTTAGCATGGGCTCGAAAGATCCTCTGCAGTTCCTGCATCATCGGAGCGTGGCTGGGATGACCTTCAAGCGGCGCATACGAAGAAGACAGCAGTCGCCCGGCAGCACCGTCGTAGTCAAACCGCTGGCACAGGCTGAAGACGCGCTCCTGATACAGCGCCGGCGCAAAAAAGTCGTGAATCGTGGCGGTCGTGCGTTCGTGGCGCACTTCCTTGTAGTCGGTGCCGTAGGTCAGCAGGAGTTGCTCGTAATCGCGCAGGAAAGGCGTGGTTGCGGTGCGCCGCTCGTTCCAAATCAACACGCACCATCCCTCCGGCTTCAGAATGCGGGCGAACTCGGCGCGGGCGCGAGGCAGGTTGAACCAGTGCGCTGCCTGTGCGGCAGTAACGAAGTCGACGGAAGCGGAGCGCAGCGTAGTCGCCTCCGCGGTCCCGTCAACCGACACGAACCGGTCACTGGATTGGAGGGAGGACCGGAGGGACTTGATGGATTCCAACTGCTGAACACCCATAGCGCGCATTTCCGGGTTGGGTTCGACGGCAAAGACGGAGTTCCCGTTCTCCAAGAGAAGACGGGTAAACACGCCTGTCCCTGAAGCGATGTCAGCGACGATGTGACGCGGCAGCAATCCGCATTCGACACGAAGCAGGTCGAGTACTTCTAGCGGATATCCCGGGCGATAGCGAACATAATTCTCCACCCGATCGGAAAAACGAGCCGTTGGCGACTTACTCATCGCTCTTTAGTGTAACCCGTTCAAGCGGTGACTCACTCCACACGATACAATCTTCGTTTCTGAATTAGTGTCTCCGAGGGCTTCATGAAACTTCTCTCCGGTGCAGTGCTGTTCTTCGCGCTGATTGGTTCGAGTCTGCTGGCGTTTGATCAGGCCGGCAAGAAAAATGACAATGACAACAAAAAAGCCGATCCGGACAACTGGTCCATCAGCGGCTTCCGCGATGTCGCCGGCGAGCGCGAGATCGAAAAGAAATTCCTGGCCGTGCCCGATCCTAAACTGGCCGAAGAGCATCTCCGCATTCTGACCGAAGCGCCGCACATCGCCGGATCTCCCGAGGACAAAGCCACTGCCGAATACGTGGCAGAGAAGTTTCGCGAGGCTGGCTTGGACACCGAGATTGTCGAATACAAAGTGTGGCTGAACTATCCCGCCGAGATTCGTGTGGATATGACCGCGCCGCCCGGAGTCGAGATGCATGGCCCGCGCCGCGAGCATGTTGACGGCGATCCCTTTCAGGATGATCCGCGCGTCGTCATGCCTTACAACGGAATGTCGCCCTCGGGTGATGCCGAGGCCGAAGTTGTCTACGCGAACTATGGCTCGCCTGCCGACTTTGACAAGCTGAAGCAGATGAACGTCGATGTGCGCGGCAAGATCGTCATCGTCCGTTACGGTGAGAATTTCCGCGGCGTGAAGGCATTTGTGGCGCAGGAGCGCGGCGCCGCCGCAGTCATCATTTATTCCGACCCGAAAGACGATGGCTACTATCGCGGCGACGCTTATCCGGCAGGCCCGTGGCGCCCGGCCAGTGGCGCGCAGCGCGGATCGGTAGGTTTCATGTTCCAGTTTCCCGGAGACCCCACCACTCCGGGCGTAGCATCCGTTCCTATGCTGCCCGATGCGAGGCGCATTTCTCCCGCCGACTCCGATCAGTTGCCGAAGATTCCCGTGACTCCGCTTTCTTACGCCGATGCCGCGCCGATTATCGAGCACCTCGGCGGTCCGCCTTCGCCGCGCGAGTGGCAAGGAGCGTTGCCCTTTACCTACCACGTCGGTCCCGGCCCCGCGAAAGTGAAGATGCACCTTAAGCAGGACTACCAGCTCCGCACCATTTGGGATGTAAT
>Ga0265314_10002534_pt1 | contig 18583 bp, 14 predicted proteins | sample 4126metaG_FD_203106 | JGI IMG/M metagenome (GOLD analysis project Ga0265314, IMG submission 203106) | Rhizosphere microbial communities from Carex aquatilis grown in University of Washington, Seatle, WA, United States - 4-1-26 metaG | ecosystem: Host-associated > Plants > Roots > Rhizosphere >... | reverse complement strand
TGCGCAACACTGCATTGACCAAACCGCTAATGGCCGGATTGAGAGTCTTTGCGGCGCGCACCGCCTGGTCGACGATCGCGTGATGGCCGACTTTTGTGTGTTGCAATTGATAAAGGGCAACCAGCAACAAACACCGCAGTGGAGATTCCTGTACAGGACGCTGCGTCAAACTATCGAGCATGAATGCAAAGCGCGGGTAAAAGCGCAGAGTCCCGTAACACAAGTCCTGCAATGCCCCGCGTTCTTGCGGCGTATAGCCGTGTCGCTTGCGCAGACTTTCATTCAGCACTTCGGTCAAGTTATGCCCGTCATGCAACACCTTGCTCACTACCTTTGCCGCTTCGAGTTGGATACGCTGCATGCTCAGTATGTGCCCAGGCGATCGCCGATCCTGATGGGAAATCCTTGTATGAATTGCGCGACCGGCAGTGCTTTCCCTCCGGGTCTTTGCAATACTTTCAGCGCCAGCATGCCGCTGCCGCACGCAACCAGTATTTGTTCCTTGTTGATCTCAACCACCGTGCCTGCTGGTGCAGCCTGTCCATGCACTGAATCCGCCTGCAATACCTTGATTGGAATCTCTCCATGATTCGTGTATGCGACTGGAAACGGAAAATATCCGCGCACTGCGCGCTCGAGCTGCTCTGTGTCCTGATTCCAGTCGAGTTGCGCTTCAGCCTTGGTCAGCTTGGCGGCATAGGTAGCCAATTTCGGATTCTGTCGTTCCGGTTTCAGTTTGCCACTTTTCAATTCTCGCAACGCCTCCATGATCCCATGCGCTCCCAATCCTGCAAGCCGATCATGCAGGGTTTGGGCGGTTTCTTTCTGACCGATGGGACAGGTTATTTTCAGCAGCATGTCGCCGGTGTCGAGTCCTTCATCCATTTGCATGATGGTGATACCCGTCGTTTCATCACCCGCCAGGATCGCGCGCTGAATAGGTGCGGCGCCGCGCCAGCGTGGCAGCAGCGAAGCATGGATGTTGAAACAACCAAAGCGCGGTATTTGCAACACCGTTTTTGGCAAGATCAGCCCGTAGGCTGCGACCACCATCACATCCGCACCCAGTGAGACGATGGCCTGCTGTGCTTGTTCGCTTTTCAGGGTGGCTGGTTGCAGTACCGTCAATCCATGCTGTATGGCAAGTTGTTTCACCGGACTGGCGCTGAGTTGCTGACCGCGCCCGGCAGGACGATCCGGTTGCGTCAGTACCGCAACGATGTCGTGCTCTTTGAGCAATGCATACAGTGCGCTGGCTGCGAATTGTGGAGTTCCTGCAAAGATTATTTTCACGTGGCCAGTCTAGAGTGTCTCGCGTCGATGCTTCTTAAGCTTTGCGCGAATGCGTGATTGTTTAAGTTGAGACAGATGTTCGACAAACACGTGCCCCTGCAGATGCTCCATCTCGTGCTGGATACAGACCGCCAACAGACCCACTGCCTCCAACTTGAATGTTTTGCCATGTTCATCGAGCGCCCGAACAGTGACACGTTCAGCACGGCTGACCTTTTCATATATTCCGGGGACGGACAGGCAGCCTTCTTCATTTTCTTTTTCACCCTGTTCTTCCACCATCTCCGGATTGATGAATACCTTCAAATCGTCGTGCAGTTCCGACACATCCATCACGATCAAACGGATGTGCTTGTCCACCTGAGTCGCTGCGAGGCCGATACCAGGCGCGGCGTACATGGTTTCAGCCATATCACGTATCAGTTTGCGTATGGAGTCATCGATACGTTCGACGCTCTTGGCGACTTTGTGCAGTCGTTCGTCCGGATATTGCAAAATGGGTAGGATCGCCATGGGGGAGAATTCTATAAATGCTTGCCAACTTAAGAGACTAGATGCAGAATTTAAACCGCCGTGCAAACATCACACCGCACTTTCCTTACTTTGCTGGAGTTTTCCATGCGCAAGATTATATCGCTGATTTGCCTTCTGTTGCCCATCGCAGCTTATGCCGACGAGCTCCGGTTGCAGGAGAATGCTCCCGATCGCTACGTAGTGGTCAAGGGCGACACGCTATGGGACATCTCCGCCAAGTTCTTCAAGGATCCCTGGAAATGGCAGCAAATTTGGGGTTACAACAAAGACAGCATCAAAGATCCGCACTGGATATATCCGGGTAACGTGGTATTTCTGGACCAAAGTACGCACACTCTTAAAGTTGCGGAGGCCCCGGCTTCTGCCAGCTTGAGTGGGCAAGTTGCACCTGTCGTCGCTGACAAGACAGCTGAAACTTCTTTGAATGTCGTCAAGCTCTCACCCAGAGCACGCGAGATCAAGGGAACAAGTACTGCAATTCCGGTCATTTCGCTGAAGGATGTCGGCGCTTTCCTTTCTCGACCGCTTGTAGTCGATGACAAGGAACTTACAGGAGCGCCTGTATTGATCGGTACCTATGAACAACGCCAGTTGCTTGGGACAGGCGATACTGCCTACGCCGAAGGAATGCCGGCCGATAAAGGTGAAAGTTGGCAGGTGTATCGTCCAGATCGGACATTCAAGGATCCTGACACTGGAGAAATTTTGGGTCATGAAGTGATATTTCTGGGGGATGCCATTGTCGAGAAATTCGACAAGCTCAGCACACTGAAGATCACCAATTCGATACTGGAGATACACAAGGGTGATCGTTTTGCCCAGACCACGACTGGTTTCGCGGTGAACTATGAGCCACATGCACCCGACAAGAATATTTCTGCCAAGGTGATCTCCATCTACGGCGGCGTCTTGCAAGCCGGACAAAATGCAGTAGTCACGCTCAACAAAGGTAAACGTGACGGTCTGGAGAATGGCCATGTGCTGGCACTTTTCCAAAAAGGCGAGGTATTGAAAAATCCCTCTTTGTTCAAACCTGATACCAAATTACCGGATGTGCGCTACGGCCTGTTGTTCGTGTTTCGCGTCTTCGATAAAGTTTCCTATGCGCTGGTCATGCAAACCCGTCTACCGGTTCAATTGCTTGATCGCGCCAGCACACCCGAGTAAGCGATGCCTATCGACGCTTCACTCGCGTCGTGGCTCTCTTTGAGCCAGATCCCCGGTTTGGGCAACAAAGGCTTACGCCGTCTGTTACAGGTTTTCGGCTCACCCGAAGCTGTTTTAAACGCTTCTATATCTTCTCTTTCGCAACACACACGACCTGTTGTGGCGCAAGCTATAGTCAAAGGTCTTGATGAATCTTTATTCGATCTCGTCGCAGCCTGGTTGGATGATCCACTTAACCGCATCCTGTCTTTGGCCGATGCTGAATACCCGCAGTTCTTGCTCAATACTGCCGATCCGCCTTTGTTGCTCTATGTGAAGGGTCGACTGGATCTCTTGAATGCACCTGCGCTTGCCATAGTCGGTAGTCGCAATGCGACCGCCCAAGGGAAGCGCAATGCCGAGGCCTTTGCAAGGGCAGCTTCCAGCGTCGGGTTGTGCATTGTCAGCGGCATGGCGCAAGGAATCGACACAGCAGCACACCAGGGAGGCTTATTGGATATCGGTAGCAGCATCGCTGTGGTCGGCACTGGTCTGGATAAAGTATATCCTGCTGCCAATCGCGAATTGGCACACCGCTTGGCCCAAGAGGGTACCATCATTTCTGAATTCCCCCTTGGTACTCCGCCGCTTGCGGCGAATTTTCCACGCCGCAACCGCATTATCAGCGGCTTAAGCCTGGGTTGTCTGGTAGTGGAAGCTTCGCTTCAAAGTGGCTCACTCATCACTGCACGGATGGCGCTGGAGCAGGGCCGCGATGTGTTCGCCATCCCCGGCTCAATACATTCGCCCCAATCCAAAGGTTGTCATACTCTCATCAAGCAAGGGGCAAAGCTGGCCGAATGCGCCCAGGATATTCTGGAAGAGTTGGGCTGCCGCGCCACTCACCTGCCAGCCGACATCGCACATGAACACCCGTTATTCGGCCATTTGGGGTTTGATCCGATTGACAGCGAAAGCCTTGCGCAGCGCAGCGGCTTGACGATAGGCGAGCTATCCGCCATCCTGTTGCAACTGGAACTCGACGGACATGTCGCTTCACTGCCCGGCGGCTTATATCAACGCATCACATAAAAACACTCTTACATGTTCGACATACTGCTATTTCTGTTTGAAAGTTACTTCGATATCGGCAGTTACCCGGACCACGACAAACTTTCGGTCAAATTAAGCGCCGCAGGATTTGAAGAGGAAGACATCAACCAGGCTTTGACTTGGCTATCTGGACTGCAGCAACTCACGCGTGCCGCTTATCCCGAATACATCAATCACAGTGGCATTCGTCTTTATACCGATTTCGAAGAACAGCGTATCAGCCCTGAAGGTCTTCGTTTCTTGGCTTTTTGGGAACATAACAAGGTCATAACTCCCATCGAGCGTGAAATGATCATTGACCGTGTTCTTGCGCTGGGTCGTAAAAACCTGTCTTTGGACAAGGTCAAACTAATCGTGCTGATGGTACTTTGGAGCCAGCACGAAGACCTGGATCCGTTGATCATTGAGGATTTGCTTACACCTGCCGATATGGCCCAAGTGCATTGAATACATAAATGGCATCCAAACTTCTTATCGTCGAGTCTCCGGCCAAAGCCAAGACTTTGAAAAAATACCTGGGCAAGGATTTTGAAGTCCTCGCTTCCTACGGACATGTGCGCGATCTTATTCCCAAAACTGGCGCAGTCGACCCAGACGACAACTTCGCCATGAAGTACGAGACCATCGCGCGTAATAGCAAACATGTTGATGCCATCGCCAAGGCTGCTGCTGAAGCTGATCACATCTACCTTGCACCTGACCCGGACAGGGAAGGGGAGGCGATCGCATGGCATATTTCTGAACTACTTAAAGGCAAGCGCGCACTCAAGGGAAAGTCCATGCAGCGTGTGGTTTTCTACGAGATCACCGAATCTGCAGTAAAGGAGGCGGTCGCTCATCCGCGCGAGATTTCCATTCCTTTGGTGAATGCACAACAGGCGCGCCGCGCACTGGACTATCTGGTCGGTTTCAATCTTTCGCCATTGTTATGGCGCAAGATTCGGCCGGGTTTGTCTGCCGGCCGAGTGCAAAGTCCCGCGCTACGTCTTATCGTCGAACGCGAACTGGAAATCGAAAAATTTAAGAGCCAAGAATATTGGTCAGTACACCTGGATAGCCAGAAGAACAGCATCCCGTTCACCGCCAAGCTATTTCAGTTCCAAGGCAAGAAACTCGAACAACTCAGCATCGGCAACCAAGCCGAGTTTGACGCCATCAACGCCAAGTTGATTGACGCCAAGTTGCCGCCAAAAGTTGTGCGTGTCGAAAAGAAAGCGAAGCAGCGCAGTCCGACTGCGCCATTCACGACTTCTACTCTGCAACAGGAAGCCGTGCGTAAATTGGGCATGACCTCCGACCGCACTATGCGCACTGCTCAATCGTTGTATGAAGGCATGGATATCGGCGGACAAACCATCGGTCTGATTACTTATATGCGTACCGACTCGGTGAATCTGGCCAATGAAGCCGTGACCGAAATCCGAGGTTACATCGGAGACAACTTCAGCGCCGATTACCTGCCAGCAAAGCAGCCCGTTTACAAGAGCAAAGCTAAGAATGCGCAGGAAGCGCACGAAGCTATACGTCCAACCTCGATCCAGCGCACGCCCGACAGTCTGCGTGATCACCTCAACATCGACCAGATGCGTCTGTATGAGATGATCTGGAAGCGCACCCTAGCCAGCCAAATGGCGCCCGCGCGTTTCGACACCGTGAGCGTCGATATCCGCCTGAGCAGCGATGACACTCTGTTCCGCGCCTCCGGCCAGACCCTTGTGTTCCCTGGTTTTATCGGTGTGTACATGGAAGACGTAGACGATGCCGAAGAAGAGGACAGCGCTAAATTGCCGCCTCTGATCGAGGGTGATGTTCTGCCGGTGGATAAACTTTATGGCGAACAACACTTCACCCAGCCACCGCCGCGTTTTTCCGAAGCAAGTCTGGTGAAGGCGCTGGAAGAATACGGCATCGGCCGTCCTTCAACTTACGCAACCATCATCTCCACGCTGCAAGCAAGAGAATACGCCACTTTAGACAAAAAACGCTTCATGCCGACCGACGTTGGTCGTGTAGTCATCAAGTTCCTCAACGAACATTTTACGCGCTACGTTGATTACGGATTCACTGCACTTCTGGAAGATGAGTTGGACGAAATATCCGAAGGCAAGCGCGACTGGATCCCCGTGCTGGACGAATTTTGGCAAGGCTTCAACAAACTGCTGGGCGAGAAAAAAGATGTTGATCGCCCCGGCACCGAAATCCTTGAGGAACCTTGTCCCAAATGCGGCAAGCCGTTATCCAAGCGTCTCGGCAAGCGCGGTAGCTTCATCGGTTGCACCGGTTATCCCGAATGCGACTACACACGCAGCCTCGGCGGTGAAGAAGACGCAGGCGAGGTACGCAAGGAACTGGGAGTTCATCCGGAATCCGGGCAAATCGTGTTGCTGTTGCGTGGGCCCTATGGTCCCTATGTTCAACTTGGTGAGGTGGAAGAGGGTGCCAAGACCAAACCCAAGCGTGTCTCATGGCAGAAGGAAATGCCACTGGAGAATGCTGATCTTGCCTCGGCTCTAAAGCTGCTTTCGCTTCCACGAGAAGTCGGCGCTCACCCAGAGACAGGCAAGAAAGTTATTGTCAACATAGGTCGCTTCGGGCCATACATAGGTCATGACGGAAAATTCAAATCCATCCCGCGTACGGACAGTATTTTTGATATCGGACTGGATCGTGCCGTCGAGCTTCTGGCACAAGCCAAGACCGGCGGGAACACTGTTTTGCGCTCGCTGGGTGAACACCCGGGCGATAAGGCATCCGTCGAGGTATGCAGCGGCCGGTACGGCCCCTACGTGCGTCACGGCAAGGTCAACGCTACCTTGCCCAAGGATGTGACACCGGAAGCGGTGACGCTTGAGGAGGCCCTTGAGCTGATCGCAGCCAAAGCGGCAAAAGGTGGAACCGGAAAAACCAGGACGGCTCGTAAACCTGCGGCGAAGGCAAAAACAACGGCCAAGCCCAAAGTAACAAAGAAAAAAGCTGCGGCCAAAACCACTTCCGATGCACCGGTAGCCAAGAAAACAAGCAGGACAGCGATAAAGAAAGTAGCCGCCAAACCAGCCGCGAAGAAAATAGCCCCAAAAAAGACGATAAAGAAAAAAGCTTAGGGAGATTTTACTTGTAAGCCAGCATTGATTGAAATCAATGCTGGCTTATTGTTTTTTCAAGGTACTTAGCAGCTGCCCGCATCTAGCGGCGATCTACAACCCTACAAGATTAAACGTCCAGATTCTTCACGCCCAACGCATTCTTCTCAATGAAAGCTCTACGTGGTTCCACGACATCGCCCATCAACGTCGTGAATATCTCGTCTGCGCCCACTGCATCCTCGATACGCACTCTGAGGAGGATACGATTCTTCACGTCCATGGTGGTCTCCCACAGCTGGCTTGGATTCATCTCGCCCAGACCTTTATAGCGTTGGATACTGACGCCGCGCTTGGCATCTTCCAGTAGCCATTCGATGGCTTGTTTGAAGCTGGTCACACCGCGCTTCTGTTCGCCGCGTGTCGCGTAAGCGGTTGGTGAAATCAGGCCGTTCAGTGCATCGGCGGTCTGACGAATCTGCACGTAGTCGCCGCTCTGCAGAAACTCTTTGTCCAGATAGCTGAGCGAGTAGTTGCCGTGGAATATCTTTTCCAGACGCAGGCGCTGTTCACCATTTTCGTCTTTTTCGACCTCAGCCTTAATGACGCCGCCGCAGGCAGCTTCCAGCAGCTTGGCGCTCTTCTTTGCGGCTGCCGCATCGTCCAGTGACAGCGCTGGCAGCACGAGCAATGCATGACTGGCTTCAGGTGCAATGAAGTGTGAAAGACGGTCGATGACGGCTTCAGCCAGGAAATATTGCTTGGCAATTTCGCCCAGCGCTTCGCCCTGAATAGGTGTGGCTTCGAGCGATGAATAGAATGCGGCATTAGTCAAAGCAGAGCCAAGCATGTAGTTCTTCAACTCGTGTTCGTCTTTGAGATAGCGCTCGTCGCGGCCTTGTTTGATTTTGTACAACGGTGGCTGAGCAATGTAGATGTGGCCGCGCTCGACCAGTTCCGGCATCTGACGATAGAAAAAGGTGAGCAGCAGGGTGCGGATGTGCGCACCGTCCACGTCTGCGTCGGTCATGATTATGATGCGGTGATAACGCAGTTTGTCGGCATTGTATTCCTCTTTTCCGATGCCGGTGCCTAGCACGGTGATCAGGGTGGCAATCTCCTGTGAAGAAATGAGCTTCTCGAAGCGGGCGCGCTCAACGTTAAGGATCTTGCCCTTGAGCGGCAGGATAGCTTGGAACTTGCGATCACGTCCTTGTTTTGCGGAGCCGCCGGCGGAATCGCCCTCAACCAGATAAAGTTCAGACAGGGCTGGGTCTTTTTCCTGACAGTCAGCAAGCTTTCCCGGCAAGCCGATACCGTCAAGTACGCCTTTACGGCGGGTCAATTCGCGCGCCTTGCGAGCGGCATCGCGAGCGCGGGCTGCATCGATGATCTTGTTGCAGATTATTTTGGCATCGATGGGGTTTTCCAACAGGAAGTCAGAAAGCTTCTGTGCCACAACTTCCTGTACAGCCGGCTGTACCTCGCTGGATACGAGCTTATCCTTTGTTTGTGAAGAGAATTTAGGATCTGGCACTTTAACAGACAGCACGCAAGTCAATCCTTCGCGCATGTCGTCGCCAGTGGTATCTACCTTGGCTTTTTTGGCTAGCTCGTTATCTTCGATGTATTTATTGATGACACGAGTCATGGCCATGCGTAAGCCGGTCATATGTGTTCCGCCATCCCTCTGCGGGATATTGTTGGTGAAACATTGCACCACTTCAGAATAACTATCATTCCACTGCATCGCCACATCGACAGTGATATTGTCTTTTTCCCCGCTTGCCTGGAAACACTTGGGGTGCAGTACAGATTTGCTTTTGTTCATGTACTCAACAAAACCGCGCACGCCTCCTGAGTAAGCAAAATTCTCGCTTTTGCCAGTACGCTGGTCGATCAGTTCAATTTTGACGCCATTATTTAGGAATGATAATTCGCGCAAGCGCTTTGCCAGGATTTCGTAATGGAACTCAACAAGCCCAAAAATTTCTTTATCGGCCAAGAAGTGGACTTCGGTGCCGCGCTTATTACTCTCTCCGAGAACGGGTACTGGCGATACCTCTATCCCTTTTTGTTTTTCAATCACGCGATTTTTCACTGCCCCGCGCACAAATTCTAGGCCGAACTTTTTTCCATCTCGATAAGTTGTCAACTTCAACCACTCAGAAAGCCCATTAACACAGCTGACTCCAACTCCGTGCAATCCACCAGATACTTTATAGCTATTCTGGTTGAATTTTCCGCCTGCGTGCAACACGGTTAAAACGATCTCAGCTGCAGAACGCTTAGGCTCATGTTTATCGTCAAATTTAATACCAATGGGAATGCCGCGTCCATTATCAGCAACGGAAATTGAATTATCACCATGAATAATAACTTTAATATCGTCGCAATGTCCCGCAAGCGACTCATCTATGGCGTTATCTACCACTTCAAACACCATATGGTGTAGACCTGTTCCATCTGATGTGTCGCCGATATACATACCAGGGCGCTTACGCACTGCTTCCAAACCTTCAAGTTGTTGAATGCTTGATTCGTCGTAGTTGTCGCTCATGTGTTTAATTTACTTTCTTTTCTGTTTCACGTGGAACAAGTTAGATACGCATAGGCATGACTACATACTTGTAATCAGCTTTTCCGGGAATTGTGATTAAAAGACTGCTGTTTTGATCACCAAAAGACAGGGTGATAGTTTGTGTATTGATGTTGTTTATACCATCCAGAAGGTAATTTACGTTAAACCCAATATCTAGTGGGGCACCTTGGTATTCATTCTCAATATCTTCTTGAGCTTCTTCTTGCTCGCTGTTGCTGCTGATGATGCGCAAGTTTTTTTCGGTTAACAGCAAGCGAACGCCCCTGAATTTCTCATTAGACAATATAGCTGCGCGCTGCAATGCTTGAAGAATGGTTAGGCGATCCAGTGTAAGGTGGTTGGTATGTGTTGGAATCACCCGATTGTAATCGGGGAATTTTCCATCAATCACCTTTGAAGTTAGCACGATATCAGTGAAAGAAATGCGAACTTGTTTTTCGGCTAACTCCAGTGTAACCAGCTCTTCCGAGTCTGTTAGTAATTTCAGAAGTTCATTGACAGTCTTCCTGGAAAGAATGACTTCTTGCTTGTTGTGGCTTTCTATTAGTTCTTCACTTATGAATGCCAGGCGGTGCCCGTCAGTTGCGATCAGTTTGATGCTAGTGCCATCAATCACCAATAACACTCCGTTCAGGTAGTACCGAATATCCTGTTGCGCCATCGCATACTGTACTGAGCCCAGTAGACGGCGCAGAATGCCTTGTTGAATTTCTATTTTTGCTGCTCCGGACAGTTGTTCTGTCAACATTGGGAAATCTTGTGCTGGTAATGTTTGCAGGTTAAATTTGCTCTTGTTTGCTTTTACCAATAAACGGTTTTCTTGGTTGTCCAGAGAAACGGCGCTGTTATCAGGGATTGCCCGCAAAATATCCTGTAATTTTTTTGCTGATATCGTAATAGAACTCTCTGCACCATCCAATTCGGCTCTGAGTTGAGCTTCTATCTGAATTTCAAGATCGGTTGTAATGAATTTTGCACCTTCTTTATTCTTTTTTATTAAGACGTTGGACAGAATTGGTAAAGGTTGTTTACGTTCTACGATACCAACAACTGCCTGCAAGGGTTTCAGAAGTTCGTTTCTATCGATTTGTTTGATAAACATATAGATCTTTCTTTAAATTCTTAACAATCTTAATAATGAGAAGGATATTTGTGGATAATTAAAATTCTTATTTCTTATTAGTTAGTTAATATATAAATACATTATTGATAACCTCTAAAGTATATTTGTATCGTTTGTGTATAACTTTATTGATTCATTCATACCATCACTTCTTCGACAAACCATACACATACTATCGCCGGTTATCCACGCAAGGTCTGATTCAATAAATTGAAATCAGAATTCAATGCAGAATCTGTGTTTCTTAGTGATTCTATTGTCTTGCAAGCATGTAATACGGTTGAATGATCTCGCCCACCAAAGGCGTTTCCAATCTCTGGCAAACTTAGTTGGGTGAGTTCGCGTGCCAAACACATAGCAATTTGCCGCGGCCTGGCAATGATACGCGTGCGTTTCTTCGAAAGCAGGTCCACTATCTTTATCCGGTAAAAATCGGCCACCGTCTTTTGAATGTTATCCAAGGAAACTTGTTTATTCTGCGCAGCCAACAAGTCTTTCAAAGCCTCTTTAGCCAAATCAATCGATATTGTGCGCTTATGGAATCTGGCATAAGCCTCAATGCGGTTGAGCGCCCCCTCCAACTCTCGTATATTGGAACGAACATGTTTGGCGATAAAAAATGCGACATCCTCGCTGATAGGAGATCCGCTGGAGGCGGCTTTTTGCAACAAAATAGCTACGCGCATTTCCAGACCTGGAGGTTCGATTGCCACAGTCAATCCGCAAGTAAAGCGAGAAGTAAGCCGCGGCTCGATACCGGATATTTCTTTTGGAAAAGTGTCGCAAGTTATAACTACTTGTTTATTTGTATCAATAAGAGAGTTTAATGTATAAAAGAATTCTTGTTGAGTACCCGGTTTATCGGCAATAAATTGAATGTCGTCAATTAGTAAGAGATCCAATGAGTTATAAAACTGTTTGAACTCATCAAAACTTTTTGTTTGAAATGCGCGCACAACGCCGGAAATGTAATTCGTCGCGTGTATATAGCAGATTTTAGCCTGAGGATTTTGCTTGCTGACCAAATTTCCGATTGCTTGAAGCAGGTGTGTTTTCCCTAAACCAACTCCACCATAGATAAATAATGGGTTATATGTAACCCCCGGAGTTTCGGAAACCTGGATAGCTGCGGCGTGTGCTAATTGATTGGCTTTGCCGGTGACAAATGTGTCGAAAATCAATGCAGGATTGAGCTTGTTGGGGTTTTTTGCAGCTTTGTTTATCACCATAGGCAGTGAGATCGACATAGGCGCGGTCGTTACTGCAATGGCGGGATTTTCCTTATGTTTTTCTACACGAAGCTCGATTTGAGGCGGCATTGAAAAAAAGGGGACTGCTCGCCTCGAAATCTCGGCCAGAAACCTGTCTTGGATGATGCGCAGAGTAAAGCTGTTTGGTGCTGTCAGGATAAGCTTGTCTCCGTCGATCTTAAAGACCAGCGGCTTTATCCACGAATTGAATTGTTGTGGTGGAAGTTGTTCCTTGAAAAAACTCAGGCAACTTCCGGATAAACTCTGGGCTGACATAGGTGGAAGATGTGTAGCAATTATTGTCTTGCATTCTACAAGCTATGCAAAAAGTTATCCACAGCATAAAAAGACTTGACAGGATTCATGCTAACGATTGTAATCGCGCGCTTTTCAACAGATAAACCAGTCAGGAGCAAGCATGAAACGCACATACCAACCATCAGTAACCAAGAGAAAACGTACCCATGGCTTTTTGGTTCGCATGAAAACCAAGGGCGGGCGCGCTGTTATCGCAGCTCGTCGCGCGCGCGGCCGTGTCCGTCTTGGCGTGTAACCGACAGGAAGCTTCGACTTTTCCCCGGCGATACCGATTATCTCGCCGGGAGGGGTATTCCCGGATACTGCAGCAAAAGGCGCATGCAAAATCTTGGTTTGCCGTCTATAGCCAAACAAACTCTTCAGGACATGCACGGCTCGGTGTATCGGTCAGCAAACGCGTTCTTCCGGCAGCTACCCAAAGAAATACTGTTAAGCGTTTGATTCGAGAGTGTTTTCGTCGGCATAATCGGCACGCGGCTGCGCGTGATGTGATTATTCGGTTACGCAGACCCTTGGATGAGAAGGATCTTACAGAAGCGAGAATAACTTTGAGTGAAATGCTGGAAACGGCGCTGACGGCGAAATGAAAAGGCTTTTGCTGCTTCTGGTTCGGGGATATCAACTTTTGTTACGCCCTTTTCTTCCACCGGCATGCCGTTTCAGTCCTTCGTGTTCGCAATATTCACTTGAAGCCATTTCAAAATATGGGGCAATCAAGGGATTTTGGTTGTCGTTTAAGCGGATAATTCGTTGTAATCCTTGGAATCCAGGCGGATATGATCCCGTCCCATAACAATATACAGGTGAAACCTTGATGGACTTGCGGCGCTTGTTCTTATTCCTGATCTTCTCTTTCTCGCTAATTGTGCTTTGGAGTGCATGGGAACGTCAAAACGAACCTATAGCACCAGTAGTTACATCAGCCCCTGCCGATCCATCGATTCCTGCTGCACCAACAAGAAGCGCCAATTCTGCATTGGGTTCTACCGCAGTAGTTTCAGCACCCACCGAAGCCCAGAAACCCTCTGCAGGAAAGAAAGTGGTGGTAACAACCGATACTTTCATGGTGGAGATCAATACGGTTGGCGGAAATATCCAGCGGCTGGATTTGCTAAAGCACAAGGACGCCAACGATCAAAGCAAGCCCCTGACACTATTACAACAGCAAAGCGAACATACATATGTTGCGCAATCAGGCTTGTTAGGTAATGGGTTGCCCTCGCATAACGCCGAATTCTCTGTGGTGGGAGATGAATTCCACCTTGCAGACGGCAAGGACAGCATGGAAGTGCGTTTGACCGCGCTTGAAATGAGCCCGGCACGAGTTACCAAGGTGTACACCTTCCATCGCGCAAGCTACCTCGTTGATGTGGCTTACGAGATCGAGAATCGTGGCGCGGCGTCCTTGATGCCCTCGGCATATTTCCAACTAGTGCGCGATTCAGTAGCAGCTGGCGGATCCTCCAAGTTCGTTCCAACATTTACTGGTCCAGCGGTCTATACCGAACAGGAAAAATTCAAAAAGATCGAGTTTTCAGATATCGAGAAGAACAAGGTAAAACTGCCTGTAAATCCAGACAACGGCTGGATCGGGATGCTGCAGCATTATTTTGTATCTGCCTGGCTACCGGCCGGTAAAGGCCCGCGCGAGTTTTATACAAGAAAACTGGATGGGAATCAGTTCTCGGCCGGTGTGGTGATACCTATCGTCGCTATAGAGCCGGGAAAAACCGGACGTATTTCGACCGTGCTTTACGCGGGTCCTGCGCAAACAAAGCTGGATGAGATTGCGCCAGGGTTAGGCTTGACCGTAGATTATGGTTGGTTAACAATCTTTTCAACACCGTTGTTCTGGCTGATGTCGCACATCAACGAGTGGGTAAATAATTGGGGCGTCTCCATCATACTGCTGACCGTATTGATCAAGCTGGCTTTCTTCCCTCTGTCGGCAACAAGTTACCGCTCTATGGCCAAGATGCGCCTGGTGGCGCCTAAACTGGAAAAAATCAAACAACAATATGGCGATGACCGCGAAAAATTGAATCGCGCCATGATGGATCTGTACAAGACCGAGAAGATCAATCCACTTGGTGGCTGTTTGCCCATGCTGATCCAGATTCCGGTGTTCATTGCGCTCTACTGGGCGATTCTGTCCAGCGTGGAATTGCGCCATGCTCCATTCTTTGGCTGGATAACAGATTTGTCCGCAACCGATCCATATTACGTTCTTCCGCTTATCATGGGCATAAGTATGCTGGTGCAAAGCAAGCTGAACCCGGTGCCGCCGGATCCTATGCAGGCCAAGCTCATGCAGATCATGCCAATCGTGTTCAGCGTTGTGTTTTTCTTCTTCCCGGCCGGGCTGGTTCTATATTCAGTTGTAAATAACCTGCTTTCTATTGCCCAGCAGTGGTACATCACACGCGGCACCGAGGTTGGAAGCAAAGGTGCAGCCAAAGCCTGACAATATCGCGGCGATCGCTACCGCCCCAGGGCGCGGCGGCATCGGCGTAGTACGGGTTTCCGGGACAGGACTGGCTGAAATGGCGTCTATCCTGACCGGACGCCAACTTGCACCCAGACAAGCCGCCTTTACCTCATTCCTTTCAGCAGACGGATCACCTCTGGATGAGGGCATCGCTTTGTTCTTTCCCGCACCGCATTCCTACACTGGGGAGGAAGTACTGGAATTGCAAGGGCATGGCGGTCCTGCTGTACTGCAATCCGTGCTGCACCGCTGCCTGGAGCTGGGTGCCCGCTTAGCGCAACCGGGAGAATTCACCCAGCGCGCCTTTTTCAACGACAAGATGGACTTGGCCCAGGCTGAAAGCGTAGCCGATCTCATCGACGCCACAACCGAACAAGCCGCCCGTAGTGCCATGCGCTCCCTGCAGGGCGAGTTCTCTACGGCAGTTAACAGTGCGGTTGCGCAGCTGATCGACCTGCGTATGCTTGTCGAAGCAACCCTGGATTTTCCCGAAGAAGAAGTAGACAGTGCCGACCGAGAGCTTTGTGCCGGCAAACTAGGAGTGTTGCTGCAAGAAGTGGCGCATATCGAAAGCTTGGCAAAACTGGGCAGCATTCTGCGCGAAGGCGCGCAAGTAGTGCTTGTGGGTGCTCCCAATGCCGGCAAATCCAGCCTACTCAACCGTTTGGCAGGGGAGGAGGTGGCGCTGGTAAGCGCGATACCCGGCACAACCCGCGATGCCATCCGCCAAGCGTTACAAGTCAAGGGTGTGCCATTACACCTGATTGACACCGCCGGGTTGCGCGAAACGGTGGATGAAGTGGAGCAAATGGGCATCGCCCGCACCCAACAGGCGCTGACAAGAGCCGATGTGGTGCTGGTACTGCTGGATGAATCTCAGCAACGCACTGAACCGGAAGACCGAGCTGTCCTTGCGCAGCTTCCAGCCAGAATTCCCCGTCTGTACCTGCACAACAAGATCGACCTGAGCGGGCATTCTGCGGGCGTAGAAATATGTAAGGGTGAAAGCCACCTCTATCTTTCGGCCAAGACGGGAGAGGGCATGGACGCACTTCAGGAGAAACTGCTGGAAACCATTGGTTGGCACCAAGAGTCAGGCGTGTTCATGGCGCGGGCGCGCCATTTGGAAGCGCTATCCAGCGCAGCGCAGCATCTGGCCGAGGCTGGTCGGCAGCTGGACCAGCCGGAGTTTTTTGCCGAAGAATTGAGGGACGCTCAGGCCTATCTCAGCGGTATTACAGGTGAATTTTCTGCCGACGACTTGCTGGGAGAGATATTTAGCCGCTTTTGCGTTGGGAAATAGCTTGGCGAGTGTTTCACGTGAAACATTACTCCCAGCAAAGTTATGGTTGTAAATAATTTTTGAGTTATGATGCGCGTCCCCATTTTTTTGGATGTCGGATGCGCGACCCGAAACAATTCGATGTCATCGTGATCGGTGGCGGTCATGCCGGAACGGAAGCCGCTCTGGCCAGCGCTCGTGCGGGTTGCGCCACGTTATTGCTCACGCACAATATCGAGACACTGGGCGTGATGTCCTGTAATCCTTCCATCGGCGGTATCGGGAAAGGCCATTTAGTCAAGGAAGTAGATGCGCTGGGTGGAGCCATGGCGGCTGCGACGGACGAGGGCGGGATTCAATTTCGCATCTTGAACGCTTCCAAAGGGCCAGCAGTCCGAGCGACGCGCGCGCAAGCAGACCGGGCACTCTACAAGCACGCGATCCGCAAACGGCTGGAAAACCAGCCAAACCTGTTGCTGTTCCAGCAGCCCGCAGAAAAACTTCTGATCGAGAACGGACGCGTAACCGGGGTACAAACCCAACTGGGTCTGAGTTATCACGCAAAAACCGTAGTGTTGACTACTGGCACATTCCTGTCGGGCTTGGTTCATGTGGGTTTGTCCAGTTATCCGGCCGGTCGTGCGGGCGATCCGCCTTCGATAGGGCTCGCGCGCAATCTGCGCGAGCTTGGCTTGCCCATTGGGCGTCTGAAGACCGGAACGCCCCCGCGCATCGACGGACGCAGCGTGGATTTTTCAGTGATGCAGGAACAGCACGGCGATACACCGGTTCCCGTGTTCTCTTTCTTGGGTCGAGCCGAACAGCACCCGCGACAATTGCCGTGCTGGGTCACCCAGACCAATGAACACACGCACGAGATAATTCGCAACGGACTGGGTGAATCCCCATTGTTTACGGGCGTGATCGAAGGAGTGGGGCCGCGTTACTGTCCATCCATCGAAGATAAGATCACGCGTTTTGCAGGCAAGAGTTCGCACCAGATCTTTCTGGAGCCGGAAGGACTGACCACCCACGAAATTTATCCTAATGGGATTTCAACCAGCCTTTCCTACACCACGCAATTGGCATTAGTGCGCTCTATAAAAGGGTTGGAGAACGCGCATATCACTCGTCCCGGCTACGCCATCGAATATGACTATTTCGACCCGCGCGGCCTGAAAATCTCTTTGGAAAGCAAAATGATAGCGGGATTATTCCTGGCTGGCCAAATCAATGGGACTACCGGCTACGAAGAAGCGGCCGCGCAAGGATTACTGGCGGGTGTGAATGCCGCCTTGCAGGCAAAAGAACAGGAAGCCTGGTGTCCACGCCGTGATGAAGCTTACCTGGGTGTGATGGTTGACGATCTGATTACGCGTGGCATATCCGAGCCGTATCGCATGTTCACCAGCCGCGCCGAATACCGACTGCAACTGCGTGAAGACAACGCCGATATGCGCCTGACCGAGACCGGTCGCCGACTGGGCCTGGTGGACGATGTGCGCTGGCAAGCCTTTGCGGAAAAGCGCGAGAAGATCGCACGCGAAATGGAACGCCTTAAATCGACTTGGGTGAATCCGCGCATGCTGGACAAGGCTGAAGCCGAGCGCGTGCTGGGCAAAGAGATAGAGCGTGAATATAGCCTGTATGATCTGCTGCGCCGCCCTGAAGTGACCTATGCAGCATTGATGACCTTGCCCGGCGCGCAAACGATTGAGGTATCAGAAGTTGCCGAGCAGGTTGAGATTCTGGCCAAGTATCAAGGCTACATCGAGCGTCAACAGGACGAGATCGCACGTCAGGAAGGCCACGAGACGACTCAATTGCCCGCGAACATGGACTACTCAGTGGTGCGCGGCCTGTCGATTGAAGTCCGGCAAAAACTGAATCAGCATCAGCCACAGACGGTAGGGCAGGCGTCGCGCATCTCGGGGGTGACCCCTGCGGCGATCTCCTTGCTATTGGTGCATTTGAAGCGCGGTTTCAAACAACAAGATGAAGCGGCATGAATCTGGCACAGCAATTGGCGGCGGGCATCGCCGCAATGGACCAAAAAACGACTCCGGAACAACAGGCAACATTGCTGGAATATCTGGCGTTGCTGCATAAGTGGAACGGTGTGTACAACCTTACTGCGATTCGTCAGCCGGAACAGATGGTGAGCAACCACTTGCTCGACAGTCTTGCAGTGCTGCCATACTTGTGGCCGCAACGGTGGTTGGATGTAGGCTGTGGCGCCGGGTTGCCGGGAATTGTGCTGGCGGTGATGCGACCGGAATGGTCGTTCACTCTGCTCGATAGCAACAGCAAAAAGACCGGATTCGTGCAGCAGGCAGTGATCGAATTGGGTTTGC
>Ga0265314_10002533_pt1 | contig 18584 bp, 7 predicted proteins | sample 4126metaG_FD_203106 | JGI IMG/M metagenome (GOLD analysis project Ga0265314, IMG submission 203106) | Rhizosphere microbial communities from Carex aquatilis grown in University of Washington, Seatle, WA, United States - 4-1-26 metaG | ecosystem: Host-associated > Plants > Roots > Rhizosphere >... | reverse complement strand
AGGTAAAATCAATTCCGGATGGGCTGAAGATAATTCAAAGAGGTAACCGTCAAGCCCATTATGAATTGGTTCCAAGCAGACCTATGACGGTGGCTGAGTATAAGGCACTTTTGGCTCAGGTTGAATTGGAGCTCACGCCATGACAATGTTGAGCACTAAGTTGATTTTTGAAGTTGAGTTTGACGAGCGCGCTGCTTCTGAAGCATCGGCGCGAGGCTATTTAAGCCATGTAAATGTAGAGGTGCCTTCTGGCCTGCGCTTCTCGGTCGTGTTTTACGATGCAGTCCGCCTTCACCAAGACCTTGAAGATGAAGCAAAGTCTGGGACACCGTTTATTTCTGCTCCTGGACTTATCGTTTTAAGCGAAGTTACAAAGGAAAATATGCAAAAGGCCACAGAAAAGTTGTTTCTCGAAGGGTACTTTGAGAAATTCAAGCCCATACCGTGAAATGCAGGATTTCGATTTGGGCAGGTGTCCGCTGTGAGGGCCAACCGATTTAGTGCGCGCGTATTTTTCCTGCATTGCCCCAATTTTCGAAACAAATGAAACGGGATTGAGCGGACGATCCCGTTTCATTTTGGCCTTGTCTATTCTCTCCGCGAGCAGCCCGGCAACGGCGCGGCCCTTGCGGTTCCGGGAATGCAGTCGGCCGTAATGTAGGGGTGATTGGAATATGACCCCAGCAGAATGCCTTGGCCGTCTTGAGCACCTCGGCTTCACTTCGATTGTGCAGGCGCTACGCGAGCAACCCGGCAACGCCGATGCGCTATCAGACGCCGCCACGCTCCTGAGCCTGCTGTATCTGCGCTCCGGCTCCGAGCAGATCGTTGAGGCGTGGATCGTGCTGGCGGATTATGAGTTGGCTGTGATGGCGGAGGTGAACTGAAAGCGCTTCAGCATTTCTCTCCGCGAGCAGCCCAGCAACCGCTTCGGTAGCAGTTACCTTCAGGAGAAGAGAACATGTCCGATTGGATATATTGTGGAACACAGCCGCCAGTAGATTTATTTAACACCGCATCTTTATTGAGGTATCACGAAGTAATTTGGTTTCCTCCCGATCCTGGTTGGGCTCAATTTCCGCAGGGACATGGTATTCAGCCTGGTGATATGCTTTGGCTGGTTTGGAAGCCGATGGCGAATACCAACTTCGTGATTCTCATTGGCGGCGGGATTGTAATACCTACCCTTAATCTTACAGTCGAGTGGTTCGATGCAGATTTCCCCGGCATTTATCAAGCGTCAAGAAATTTTGGATATCCAGTGGCTGCAGGGCTCGGAAATACACAATTTTTAAGACTCCAGCCTTGCACCGTTTTAAACGCGGCAGATTTTCGAGCTTTTACTAGTCTAGGACAAATCTCCAATAGACTTAATCAAGCTACAGTAGCCCAATCTTCCGTCCTTAGGAACATAATTCCTTAGAGTGTCTTCGTCGGAATCTTATCTAGGGATTAAAGGCACCAATTTGGAGGTACAATATGACCTTGATCGCGATATGGGCAAATAAGCCAGAAGACCCAACTTCGATAATGCTCGCCACCGATAGCAGATTGTCGAACTCCGACCAACATTGGGATCGGGGGACAAAGATATTCCGGCTTGGTTTATCGCATCAGTATTTTGCCTTTTGCGGAACAGCACTTCCGGCTCTGTGTGCAATCCAACAAAGCGCAGTTCTACTAGCGACTTCAAATGTTCTTTCGCAGGCCATTTTGTCAGATTCCAAGGACGCCATTTTATCGTATGCAACAATGGTATCTAAACATTTGTCGATAAACATGAGATCGTTTCCGAAGGCTTGGGGTTCAGATGCAACCGTAATCTGCTGCGGCTATTGCAGCCGTCAAAACCGATTTGAAATCTACAAAATCGTTCTTCCGATTGCAGACCCAATGCCAGAGCTTGTGCCTCTCCTTTTCGAGAAGTGCCGATTTTATGCTTTTGGCTCGGGAAAGCACGAATTCGAACTTCAAGCTAGTAATGCGAAGAATAGCTCTGATTTCTACAGGGCTTTCTTACAAGTAATTCTGGAAGGGAAAGTTTCATCAGTAGGTGGCCCGCCGCAAATTGTAAGTATTGGGATAAAAAGATCCAAATTGATAGGAGTAAATTGGAATTTCCCCAGCGGAGGAGGCGGAACTGTGAGTACAGTTCTCGGACAAGAGTTGAATTCTAAACACAGTCTCGATAGTGTAGATTTTCGAGACATGAACTTTATTAGAGACCGTTATTTGAACAGTGCGCAAATAAGTCGAAGCGGCAGACCGCTTAAAGCTACGAAAAAGGAAAACGGTATAACTTATCTTGCCGTAGATAATGGAAAATCGGCTAAACGGAGGCGTCGAACAACTGGGCGGAAACCCTCGACCTAAATGATATCGGCCTAAATTTCTATGCCGTTAACTTCGAAGCCCCGCTGAGGTTTGCAATGCATAGCAACACTTTCAAGACAATTCATGAAACCTTTGCCCGCTTCCTTGAGAGCCCTACGCGCGAGTCGCTTCGTGATTTTCTTAAAAGTCATCTAGGCGAAATGCGTAATTGCGACTTTAAAGCGTCTTGGCCGGAGCCTTCTTCTGTTGCAAAACACATTCTGGGGTTAGGGAATGTAGGGGGCGGTTGCCTAATTGTAGGGGTAAAGGAGAACGATGATAAAACCTTTTCTTCGGACGGGCTTTCTGAAATAAAAGACAAAGCAGATATTTTAAATGGGCTTAAGCTTTACCTGCCTGATCGCCTGTTCACTGAACTTGAGATTGGTGATTTTCCATTTAATGCGACCGAGTATGGCGTGCTGCAAGGAAAGGTATTTCAGGTAGTTTTTGTGAATAGCCGCGCTGACGCTGTTCCGTATGTTTCAAGCCGAACTGGAACAGGGCTTCGTGGTTCTGCGATCTATATCAGGCGAGAAGGATCGACGGAAGAAGCGACTTATGAGGAAATACAGAGACTAATAGATCAAAGGCTAGCGGCCTCACCGCAGACAGCGGAAGCTAGAAACCTAAAAGACCATTTAGAAGAATTGAAAGTATTGTATTCCGAAATTCCTCGAACATATCGGGTGGGTGGGTTGTTTGGCATTGGTATCGATTTTGAGAAAATCGTCGCACCTTTGGGTGGAGAGTTGCACCCAAATCCAGATTATCCACAAGAAGACTATGCAAATTTTATCTTGAGGTTATTGGATGGGAAGAAAAAGGTGATCCAGAATCTCATCGGAATACCCAAATAATTCTACTTTCGCCAGGACGAGAACTGCGTCCGTGCCATCCCCCTGAACACGGTCCCCAGCGTCTTGGCCGGTTGCTTGGTACTCGCCTCCGATTACGGATGCTTCCAAACAGCAACGCCAATTGGTACGGCGAAATCGCTCCGCGATAGGTGCGGCTGGGCTGGCTACTGCGATCTTCCAGGGTACTGCGCTGCTCTTGCGGGGCGCGGCGACGAAAGACCTGAGGTTTACAATCCTCTGTGTGTGCGGTTGCGATTGGTTAACCCCCTACATTCCTATTGTACCTTTCTATAGTCTAACGTACATTCCGCGTCGGCTGGGTCCCCGAACCCCGCTACTCCGCCGCGTCGGTCCCACAACCTAAGGTAATGGCCGGCGCGACGGAGGCTTTTTGACGCAGCCGTCCACCTGGAGAACCACCTTGCGCCGTAAACTCATAAGACCTCGATCTGGGAAGCCCACACGTAGTCGGCGAAATGCCGCTTTGAGGAGCGCCAAAGGCCGTATCCGCGGCGCGATAGGGTACCTGAACCTGCTTTTGGCCGAACCTGAAGAGCTGTCGGAGTGCATGCGTCAGGTGGTGGCGCAGGACGTGATGGACCTGCTGGAGGATGCGCGGAACTTCGTCAGGCGGAGCATGCGGAACTCGAACTTGGGGACCAACCGCCGCCGACCTAGTAGGGCTGCGTCTTTTAAAGCGACCGTGCCATCCCTCTGAATACATCACTCAAGGTCTGCGCCAGCATCCGGCGCAACACACTTATTTGAGCGGGCGGGTAGGTTGGTTTCCGTCCACGCTTAAGCGTGGACGTGGCTGCGGACTTGGGGCGGCAGTTACGGTGGGACATGGGGGCTCCTGATCTTGGAACCGGAAGCGTAGCCCACATTGAATTCCCGTCGAGGGCGACGGGACCGGTTCGGATCGTTGGGTTGTCAGCAGTCGTTTAGTCTCTAATTCGAGTTGTTTAAGGAAGAAATCCGCCAATAATTTCGCACCTGCAAAGATCCCTGCAAACTTAGGCCGTTAGTATGGGCTAGGGTTTATCCGGAACCTACCGGAGCCCCTGGCTATGAAGCTCTCCAAAGAAGAAATTCAAAGAGCCGTTGCCGCCTATCCGCCGGTCATGATTACCGAGCAAGTTGCGGCCCTTTTCCAGACCCCAAAGAAAACAATTCAAGAATGGAGTTCCCAGGGCCGCTTCAAGGACTGCGCTGTGCGGCGCGGTCGCCGGCTCTTGTTTTTCCGAGACAAACTGGTCGAGGTGGTTTTTAATGGCGAATGGGATTGATTCCACCGCCCCCGGCCAACTTTCGGTACGGGGGCGCGACAAGGCATTTGACCGCGTTTCGATTTATCAGCGCGGCAAAAAGTGGCAGGTAATATACAGCTTTGAAGGAAAGCAGATCCGGAAGTCACTTGGGACTAAAAACAAGAAAGTCGCCGAACGTAAAGCGCGCATAATCGATGCCCAGCTGATTGAAGGTATTCATCAGCCGAAGAAGCAAGCACCGCTCATCACGGAAGCTATTGGTTTGTACGCGGCGCTGTTAACGGCCAAGGGGGCCCGGCCTGCAACTCTGAAGAGGTACAAGCCGGAACTACAACGCATTCTTGAGTTCGCCGCGACCCAACACATCTTCCGGGTCAGTGGTCTCAACCGCTCGTTTTTCGACGCTTTCCGCGTCTGGCGCAGTTCCCAGGTGAAAAGTTCAACCTTGTATCACGAGCTGGTTTTGCTGAAGCAATTCGTGAACTTTTTAGCCAGTCGCGAACTGATCCAAGGCAACCCCTTGAAAAACGAAAAGCTCAAGAAACCAAAGTATGGCGGCCAGGCCTGCTACAGCCGCAAGCAAGTGGAGGATCTGATCCGGGCCGCCAAGCCGCCCTTCAGCCACCTCTTCGCCGTGCTGGCCTACTCGGGCATGCGTATCAATGAAGCCCTTCATCTGACCTGGAAGGACATCAACTTCGAGACCGGCTTTATCTACATAAGGGCCAAGCCGGATTGGGTGCCGAAGACGGGTGAGGAGCGCAAGGTGCCGATCTTCGATGAGATCCGGCCCCTGCTGGAAAGCCTGCGAAAGCCGGATGGCTTGGTTTTTGTGGGAGGGGCCACGAAGAAGTATCCACAGGGCGGACGGCCCATAGTTGACCGGGGTGCTTTATCAGCGCTTAAGCGCGCGCTGAAACGGATCGGCCTCGCGGCAGGCACGGTGCACAGTTTCCGGCACGCATTCGTAAGCATGTGCGCGAACGACGGCATCCCGCCGTTGGTGGCGGCCCGGTGGACCGGTCACACCACGATCAGCATGCACCAAAGTTATTACAATTTGTCTGACGAGGAGTCGTTAAAGCAGATGCGTAAGCTCAGGCCATCGCCCGCGGACGATGGCAAGCCGAAGGGGGCCGACAAGCCCAAAGACGAGGGGCAGTCGAGTTAGCACACTTTTAGCACAGTGGTTAGACAAAGGAGTCTAGGCCATGGACGAAGTCGAGACAGGACAAGGGGATGGAACGGTGGAAAATGAAAAGCACGGAGAGGGAGGGATTCGGGTGCTTGGGTCTTGTAACCCCCTAGACCTGAACGCATTTAGATTTCAACGCCTTGCCAGAGCAGCGGTTGGAGTTGGCAACGATGCCCATCGTTTGACATCCCAGTACATCCATTGCGGCAAAGCTGTGGCAACATTTGACAACATTTCAGGGGAGTTTCAAAGAGCGAGCATACCTTAAGAATAACGTGTAGCGAAAATTCGTCTTGGAAGCTGCACGCACTCTCAACAAGGGTTGTCGCCGTAAGACGAAGTTCGCCAGTGTGGACAAAGTATTCGCTTCGCGTAACGACATTGCTGCCGGCGCTAGGCGCGAGCGAGCCCTGCTGGCATTGACAATTGATTGCACGTTGCAAACGTTGGCGCGTCGGTCGGTCCGAAACTTATTGGAAATACAAACCATTCGAATGCATTTAACAGGTTCCGCTCTGAATTTGTGTGAAAGTACGCGCACAAATTTGATTGGACGTGCACAAGTCCGTTCAGTATCTATGGCGTCCCTCTAGTATACATTCTGAAGGGCACGGGTCCTATGGTCTCTCGACTGGCAATTTTACCTTGGGTCTTGCTGGTCGGTGCGGTTGCAGCGTGTGGCTTTGCATTTAACGCGCTAAGTCTAGCCAAGTCTGATCGGGACTCTCTTCAAACGCAGCTCGATGCCAGCAAGAATGAGGTCGCACAGCTCTCGGAACAGCTCGGCCGCAAGGCGCCGGTAGTTGAAGCGCAAGACGTGCCGGACGTGATGAAACACCTCACGCCACTATTGCGCACCGAAAATGACGATGCGCGGGCCAAAGCTGTAGAGCTCGCTGGCGCGATTGCCCCTAACGATTCGGTCGAAATGCTCCAGAAATTGGTCAGAACTGATCCCAGCATCAAAGTGCGCGTCGTTTCGCTCGACGTGATCGGACGGCACAAGTTAGAAGCTTGCCGGGGCGCGGCGTTGCAGGCCTTGGCTGAGTCCGATCTAGCTCTGCGGCGAAAAGCGGCCTGGTGTTTGGGACAGTTTGGCAAGAGCGCCAATCCAGAAGCAATGGCCAACACTCGGGTGGCGCTGATGAAAGCCCTTAAGGAAGAGCACGCTCAGTGGCTCGACTCGGTTACCAAGAAGGAAGAAGGCTCCAAGGGCGTGCCCAAGCTGACGTTGATGCCAATTGCTTCGGGTTCTGCCGCCGGACGTCTCAATCCGTATATTGAATCATTAGGCTTAGCTGGGGATGGAAGCGTCGTTTTGGAATTAGCTTTTTGGCTTACCAATCCTGACCCGATGGTGCGCCGGGTGACCGCCCAGGCGCTCGGAACCATTGGCGCGGCAGAATCGAAAGCAGAGCTTTTGACACGCTTTAGGTCAGAAAAGGATCCGCTCGCCCAAGAGGCGTTTATCAGCGCCCTGACCGGCTCAAGCTACAAGATGAAATATGATGCAAAGGCTAGAAATTTTACCGAACCGCAATAATTGAAAGTTAAGAAAACAGACTGGTTGGAATCACACAGGTGCATCCGAGTGCATACGTACAATCAACATGATACAAGAAACAAATTTTCTCGAGTTTCTTATTGCCTAGCCCTTGCAGATGGCGGTAGCTTCTCGCCATAAATTTTCCGAGTTCTTTCGCTCTGCGTTTTGTGCTTCGGGTGCTTCGCGCTTTCTGCCTATTTGAGCGCGATGAGGGAGGTTCTATGCGCTTCCGCTTTGGGTTCGCCGCGGCTTCTTTCCTTCTTATGTCGATGTGCTTGGCGCCGGCCGAAGCCTGGGCGGCCTCCACATTCGACGTAAGTTCGGGCGACGACTGGAGCGCCAAGATCGCGGGAGCCAGCGCGGGCGATACGCTGCTCGTCCACGAAGGCGCGCCCGCACCTAACGGCGTCACCGTCGATAAAGCCCTCACGATTGCCAACGCGCCGAATGAAGCCCCGGTCCTCGATGGGGGCAACGTAAACTATGGCTTTCTCTTTGATCCGGCCGCGGCCGGCAGCACGGTTTCGGGCCTGAGATTCAAGAATTACACGTGGTACGCGGTGGCTTCGACTTCGGGCTTACCCAACGTCAACTTGAGTAACGATATTTTCGATGCGTGCGGCTGGACGTTGGGGACGAAGGTCACGGCGTCAAGTTGCACGATCAAGAATGCAGCCAATGGCGGCTACGCGATCGACGGCAGCAGCTTCACGAATTGTTCCTACCTGAATATCTCAGGCGACGCCGTGGCGTGGGCCAATAACCTTACCTTTACGGGCTGCTCCTTTAATGGGGTCGGTTACGTGGCCGTCGGAGGCGGTGGACACACGCTGACCGACTGCATTGTGACGCAGAGTAGCAACATCCTCGCCGGCTGCGCAAATGTCACGATCACGCGCCTGACGGCGACCGGCGTTGCGGGCTTCGGGTACTGCGGCGGCTCGAATGCGACGGTCACCGATTCGACGTTCACCAGCGTCGGCGTCGGGATTTACGCCGTCGACGGCCTGCATCTGACCAACGTCACGCACGACACCGGCAACGAACTCGTCGCGTACTGCTCGAACGTAACGCTCGATCACGTGACCGGCCGAAATCTGGGCTACTTGGCCGGCGGCGACGGCTTCACCGCAACCAACGTGCTCGTGGAAAACGGTTCGACCGCGTTCAACGTAAGCAACTTCACGGGCTCTGCGATTACGCTAAATAATTTGAGCGGCTTCGGCTTCTGCGGTGGCAGCAACGTCACCGTTTCGGATTCGACCTTCACGAATGTCTCGACGGGCAGCTATGCGGTCGACGGCCTGCACCTGACCAATGTCACGCACGACACGGGCAACGATCTTGTCGCGTACAGCTCCAACGTGGTGCTCGACCATGTGACGGGCCGCAACCTGGGTTACCTGGCCGGTGGCGACGGCTTCACCGCGACCAACGTGCTGGTGGAAAACAGTTCGACGGGCTTCAATGTCAGCAACTTCACGGGCAGCGCGATTACCCTGAACAACCTGACGGGCTTCGGCTTCTGCGGCGGCTCGAATATCTCGGTGTCCGACTCGACTTTCACGAATGTCTCCACCGGCTGTTACGCGGCGACGAACGCGAGCTTTAATAACCTGACCTTTACGGGCGGCTCGTCGCTCTACGCCTACGCAACGCAATGTTCGGCGAGCAACTCGACGCTCTCCGGTCTCTTTTACGTCGTGGCGGGCGGCAGCGAGATCACGCTCACGAACGTGACCGCAAGCAACCTGGTGTACGGGTTGTCGGGCTGCGACGGTCCGGTGCTCACCAATGTTCGGCTCGACGGCGGACAGATGGCTTTCTGTAGCTGCACGGGCATCAGCGCGACGCGGCTGGTGATCGTGAATTTCACGACGGGTCCGGGCGAAGGGTTCTACGCGTCGTCGGGCAACATCGTCAGCAGCACGATTTACGGCAACTCGAGCGTGGTGGCGTGGCTCTCCGATCCCATTGCGTTCGATAGCTGCATCATCACGGGGAACGGAAATTTCGTGCAGGGCACTGGCGCCGATCAGGCCAGCGCGGAGTACAGCCTGCTCCAAACCGATGGCACGCAGATCGTGCAGGGCACGGGCAACCTCATCGGCATGAGCCCGCTATTCGTAAACGCGGCCAACGGAAACTTCCATTTACAGCAGGGCAGTCCGGCCATCGATACGGGCGATCCGGCGCTGACCGTGCCGGCCGGCGGCGGCGCCCGCATCGACATGGGCGCGTTTGAGTACATCGTCGCCGTCACCGACACCACGCCGCCGGTGGTCACGATCGTGACGCCCGTCGACGGCGCAACCACGAACAATCCGTTCTACACGTTCTCAGGAACCTTCCAGGACCCGAATCCGGGCTCGGGCGTGAATCCCGCCACCGCCGTGATCCTGTTGGACAACGTGAACGTGACCGCGCAGGCCACCGTGACCGCCTCCGGCTTTATCTTCACGCCCACGCAGCACCTCTCCGAAGGTTCTCATGTGTTGAAAGTCTCGGTTTCGGACAATGCCGGCAACCCTTCCGCACAGGCTTTGGCCTCTTTGTTTGTCGATACAATCGAGCCGTCGATCACCAATCTTTCGCCCAGTTGCAGCATGCCGTCCAACAACACCCAGCCGGCATTTTCAGGCGCTTTTAGCGATCAGAATCCAAGCAGTGGCATCGATCCGAATTCGGCGCACCTGTTTCTCGACGGAGCGGATGTAACCGTTTTGGCCAGCGTATCGCCATCGGGATTCAGCTTTACTCCTACGCAAGCGCTGGGGGAAGGGACGCATATTCTTGAAGTTGAGGTGGCGGACCACGCGGGCAATGTTTCCTTCCCGGCCACGATTACGGTGGTCGTCGATACCAGCGCACCCAACGCGCCCGTGGTGGTTACCACCGAAGCCGAACAGACAGTGGTGACTTACACCGGCACGCTGGAGCAGAACGCCACGATCCTGGCCTCGGCGGACAATGCGACGATCAGTGCAGCCTCCGCCAGCGGCACGCAATTTGTCGTCGTGGTGGCGAAAGCCAACGCCGACAATTTTGCGCTCTCATTGCGCGCCCAGGACCCTGCAGGCAACATCAGCGCGGCAACCGTGGTCAACGGGGCTTTTGCTCCGGTGCCCCCGGTGCTGGCCCAGAGTGGATTCCAGGCGCTCAATCCCAAGCTTATGGAGACGGTCAGCGGCAAGCGGACCTACTACTTCGACCAAGCGACGTGCACGGTTCAGGCGATCATAACTGGCGGTGTCGATCCCAAAACAGTTACCTTTAATGGCCAGCAAGCAAGCGGTGCCGGGAGCGTGTTTACGCTCTCGATGACTTTCCCCGAAGGTGCAACAGATGTAGTTCTGAATGCCAACGACAGCATGGGAGCGTACGTGACGGACACGATCACGGTTGTGGTTGATACTACAGCACCGAAGATTGTGCTCGCCGATCCGGTCACTCCGACAACGGCGCCGGTGGGCTTCCTCTACTTGAATGGCCGCAATGCGACCGACGCGGCGGCTCTTCGCAGCGATGCAACCCTCCCACGCAATGTTTACAGTCAAGGTGCCTTCGCACTTACCGGTACAGTGGGCGAACCCAATTTGGCCGACGCCGCTCCTTTGGCCATTGAAGTGCGCGAAACGTCGGCCATAAGCGGCGATCTCACCTGGCCTTTCGTGGACTATGCGCAGGCCAAAGCCTCCAGTCTAAGTTCGATTTTGCAGCAGACGCCGGTGAAAACTATTTCCGGCACCACGCTCACTGTTGTTGCCGGACAACCGATCACGTATTCGGTGCAACAGGTGGCGCAAGGGTTGGCTGAGTCCCTCCGGTCGAATGCAGACCATGTGTATTTGGTAACGCTGCGCACCACCGACAAAGTAGGCCACGAAGGGCTGACCCATCTTTGGGTCAAAGTGGACACGACCGCGCCAAAGCTAGTCACCGCCATAAGTGATGCCGGAAACGTGGCCACAATCGATGGCAATGGCAACGTTACGCTCAAACCTGGGCCGTGCGTTGCCGTTGGTGCGGATAATGAAACCGTACGGGTTTACACCGGATCGTCGCCATCCGCCCAGACCCTGCTTCGCAAAGCGAATCCGGATGGGGCGTGGGTCTTCCAGACACCCGTAGGGATAAGTCTCACCACGGGTACCACCATCAATCTGAATGTGGAAGACTTGGCCGGTAACGTTGCGCAGCGCAGCTTTACGGCGTTCCATAGCGGTGGATCAAATGGCGGATTCGATGAACAGGCATTTTATGAAGACGATTCGGGCAACCCGAATTTCTTCATCAATCGCAGCACAAAACTTGCACACCAGATGCGCGTAATCATTCCGGCGCCCACCAATGAGATCAAAGGCAGCGATATCGTCGGCGATAATTTCTTTCAGCAGAGTGGGGCCGATGGCCGCATCCCGCCTTGGTATCAAGGCTTGGTTGGGGCAGGCACCAGCGGAATTTCGCCGCCGTTTGCTTCAACCTTGGGTCCGGGCGGACAATTGAACGCCGCCCTGATCGCCGGAAACTCGTTTGCTGAACTACCACCGTCGTGGTCCCAACCGCGCGTTTACTCTTTTGCACTCCAGGGCACATTCCCCCAATATTCCGGTTTCCAGATTCCGGCGGTGAGCAACGCCGCCAATCAGAATCCAGCGCCGGCCGGCACGATCACGGAATCGACTACGTACAATTTTGGATGTGCGCTGGGCAGCACGCAAGGGACGGTGCTGGTGGGCAGTATCGCCGGCAGCGGCAATGTCGGCGCAAGCCCAAGCGGTACGATCACGCTTCCGTCCACGGGCACCCGCCCGCGCCCCGGTTTACAGACGGTCCGGGCTGAGTACATCGCGATCTGGGATAAAGAAGCCTATCAAGAATTGGTGAACACCCCGACACAGATACACACCCGCACCTGGAGCTATGCCAACTCAGTGGATGTGGATCTGTTCAAGTACCGCAGCTTTACCCTGTTCCAAGTCGCGCCGGATACGATTCCCGGCGCCCAGCGCACAACCCTTCTAATTCGAGGCTACTTCGGGGATTCGATCAAGCCCGGCGATACGGTTTCTGTTTCTTTCGCCGCGTCTGCGGGCGCGAGCGGTTCGATCCAAATCGCGCCTGCCACGCCAGGGGGCGCGCTCTCTGCAACTGGCCTCGGAACGGTGATCGAAGAGGATATTTTTAACCGCACGGTCCTGCAAACATTGCAGGTGGCAGTCATTCCGACCGGCGATGCCGCCGGAGCCTTTGATGTAACCGTTAATGGCAGCATGCTGCCGCAGACCGTGCGCGTGGTGAAAGCGCAACTGCTCGCCGACGCGAACCACGATGGGCAGATCAACGGGACTGACGCCGCCGTCAAGCGCACACCGCATGGCGCTATTTTGACGGGCGGCTTTGGGCTGGCCAACCACCCGGCCCTTGGGGATCGCGTGCAGGTAAAGCTCGATATCGACCTTACAGATCCTTTGCTTCAGTTTGCCACCTTCAAATTGCTTAATAACAACAAGCGCATCAAGATTTTTACTGCTGCCACCAACGGAACGGAGCTTGCCGATGACGCGTCGCGCACTTGGGCAAGGCCAAGCCAAACGCCGCCCACATCTGTCTATCTGGAATTCCCAGCCGATGCGGAACCGATGCTGACGCTGCAGATCAGTGGAGGCTTGTATGATTCTCAGAATAGCCAATACCTCACCACCTACACCGCTACCGATACGCTGAAAGTCGACCGCCTCACCAGCGGTATGGGTTCGGCAGATGGCATTGCGCCCACGACGACCGTGGTGCCCGGCTACGCGAGCCTCAACCTGACCCGCGGCAACTTGTTCTGCAGCGCGCTGGTGCGCAGCTACCAGACCGCGGCGCTGGGTCCGAATGTCTCCCTGGCCTATAACCACCTCGATGGGCTGGAAACGGGCTTGGGCTTAAGCTGGCGCACCAACTACGACATGCGCCTGTTCGACGCCTCGGTTGATAAAGATGGAGACGGCCAGGTCGCCATGGCCGAACGCGCCGATGGTGACCTGCTGTGCCTGGTCGCCGCCGATGGGCGCCGGTTCCTGTTCAAGTACGCGGGCAGCAAATTTATTTCCGATTCCAAGGGCGGCCTGCTGCTGGCGTCGGTCGATCCCGACCCGACGGATTTCCCGACGCAAAAACAAGCCAACGGCGCGCAATACCAGCTCATTTTGAACGACAATTTCTATTATTTCTTCAACGCGCAAGGGCAGTTGGTGCGCATCGAAGACCTGCGCGGGCAGCATCTCGACATTGACCGCGACGCCAACGGCTTTGCCGTCACCGTGCGCGATGGCTACGGCCGCAACGAAGACTTGCGCCGCGTCTCCGTCGAACCCAACGGAGGAGCTTCCAAGTTCATCGCGGGGCTCTCGGGGCGGCAGGTCACGGCGCTGTCCTTCGAATACGATGCTACCGACAGCGAAACCGATTACCGGCGCATGAACAAGGTCACGGTAAGCGGCAATTTCTCGCACGGCGGCTCGGTGGCATACGGTCTGACTTACAATGCGGGCTCAAAGGTCAGTTTGATTACCTTGCCCTCAGTGGTCGAAGGCAATCCAGGCGTGGCGCAGAGCTATAGCCGTCCGATTGCCTACACGCCGGCCAATAGCCCGCTCAATTCAACGCAAGCCGTGATTACCGAACCCGCCGGCGGCACGTCGGCATACGCCGGCATCGTGCCTGATCAAGACGCTTGGGCCACATTTACGGATCCGGCCGGCGTCACGGCCACCCGCGTCATCGACACCAATACGCGCAAAGTTTCTTCGATGGCCAACGGGCGCTACCACAACTCGATGCAGTACGACGCCAAGGGCAACCTGACGCAGTCGCAGGTTTCCGGCGGCGTCACAATGACGTATACCTACGGCGATGCCAGCATCCCGAGCGCCAACCTGCTCCTGACTTCCACTTTGGTCGGCGCGGGCGGATCGACGACGTACGAATATGAAACCGCTGGCATCAAGACCGGCCTGCTCAAAGCCGTCACCGATCCCGTCGGCAATAAAACGCAATACGCCTACGATGCGCAAGGGTTCCTGCAAACCACCACGGATGCGGCTTCGCATACCTGGACGGTGGCGCAACTCAATGCGTTCGGCCAGCCGCTCCAGACCAGCAGCCCGGAAGGCCGCACCACTTCCGCCGAATACACCTTCACGGGACTGAATTCCACATCCACCGATATGTTCGGGTTCAAGTCGTCCTTTGGGTATGACAACCTCAACCGCATGGTCTTGAGCGTGGCGCCCAGCAAGGGCAAGGTGCTGAATACCTACGATCCCTTGGGCCGCGTGCTAACCAGCACGGATGAACTGGGCCGCGTCACGACCAACACCCTCGACGCCTGGGGCCGCACGGTCCGCGTTTCACACCCGGGCATCAACGATACCACGATCACCTATACGCGGAACACGGGCTCCGGGTATCAGATCGTCGAAGCCCTCGAAAATGTCCGCACGCTTTCCACGCGCAACATCGATGCCGCGGGCCGCACCGTCGATTCCAGCGTGCCGCTCGTCGTTCAAAATAACCCCGTGCAAGTCGCTCAAGCCACCACGGAATACCACTACACGGCGGAAGGCTGGCTGGACTACACCGTCGATCCCATGGGCGGCGTGACCCAAAATACCTATGACAACGCGGGGCGCGTGGTCAAAGTGGCTTCGCCCAACGGCGCCGAGCAATCCACGGCCTACAATGCCGCCGGCTGGGTCTCTTCCTCCACCGATCCGGACCACAACACGTCGTACATGGAATACGACGCCAACGGGCGCGTAACCAAAACCACCAACCCCGCCGGCGGCTATGTCACGACCGTCTACAAGTCCACGGGGCAGGTGCTGTCCGTAACGCCGTCCCTGGGCAACGGCACCACCTACGAATACGACCAGGATGGCGTCCAGTCCAAAGTCACCGATCCGCTGGGCAATGCCACGCTGACCAACATCAACACGGCCTCCAAGCAGGTCACCTCGAACCTCGTTTCGCACCCGAACATCTTCAGCACGACGCAACTCGACAACCGCGGCTTCGTGGGTCAGACCGTCAACGCGGTCGCCACGACCAATTACGTCCACGATTTGGCCGGAAGAATGAATTCCAGCCAGACTTCGGCGCGCGGCCCGGTCAGTTATTCTTTCGACAATCTCGACCGCACCACGGGCACGTTCGCGCCCTTCTCTTCGTCAGGCGTGACCTACGACGCTGCCTCCGGCGACCTCAAAGACAGCACCAGTCCGCTGGGGCTCAAGACCTCCTATCAAATCGACGGAGCCACCGGCGATACCCTGAGCAGTGCCGACGATGTCGCCGCGCCCAACACGGCCACGCCCATTTCCACGGTCGTGCAGCGCGACTTGAACGGCAACGTCAAGGAATACCTCGACGCCAAGAACCGCTCGTGGAAGCAGACCTACAACGTCGACAACTATCGCGCTTCAATGACTTCGCCGGATGGCGTCGTGACTTCGTACGACCTGCGCAAGGGCGGCCTGCCGAACTCGGTCTCCGTCGCCGGGCAGACGACGTCCTTCAAATACAACGAACTCAACCAGCCGGTCTCGGTCAAGGACCCCACGGGCCGCGAAACCATTTCCCAATACGACACCTTGGGCACGCTGATCAAGCGCACCTCCGGCGGACGCAGCCAGATTTACAATTACGATCCGCAGACGCGCCTGGTCAACGATGTCGTCCTGCCGGGCGGGCGCTTCATCCATTACACCTATGACGATCTCGGCCACGTGACCTCCATGACCGATCCCAAAGGCTTCACCACGGGCTACGAGTACGACAACCTCGGGCGCCGCATCAAGACCACCTATCCCGACGGCAAGTTCGAAACCTTCACCTACCAGGCCGTCGGCGGCGATCCGGATGTGTACACCGACCGCGCCGGCCGCCAGACCAAGTTCGATTACGATTTGGGCGGAAGGTTGGTTAAGAAAACTTTCTTGGACACCGGCGACGTGGTGACGCTCAATTACAACGCCGCAGGCCAGGTCACGGGCGAATGCTTCAACGGAAGCACCGTCGCCCACGATTACGACAAGCGCGGACGCTTAACAAGCGTCTCGCAGGACGGCCAGACCTGCGCGTACACCTACAACGAAGACGACCAGATCAAGACCAAGTCCTACGGCGTTGAAACGCTCACCTACGCCTACCAGGGCGACGGCCACCTCCAGAGCGTCACCGGCAGCACTGGCACAGTGGCTTACACCTATGACGCCAAGGGCCGCGTGCACTCGGAAACCCTGCCCAACAACCTGACCCGCACCGTCGCCTACGACAACGCCAACCGCATGACCGGCATGACCCAGAACCTCAATGGCACGGTCGAAAACTTTAGCTACGGCTACACGAGCGACGGCAAACTCGCCGCGATGAACGGGCCCGGCTGGTCGGTCTCCTTCGCCTACGACGGCGGCGGACGCATGACCAACGAATTGCGCACCGGCACCGGCGCCTATTCGCATAGCTACCAGTACGACCCCAACGACAACCGCACGCAGCAGGTCTCGCAAAGCGATCCGGCGCTTACCTCGCGCCTCCTCGACTTCGAATCCGGCCTGCCGGTCGAAGTGGTCCCGGTCACCGGCGCGTGGACGGTCAGCGGCGGTAAATTGCTGGCCGACGGCACGGGCGGCACGGTTGCCGCCGATGGCGCGGCGCTCACTGCGCTCAACCTGGGGATCAACGTCTCCGCCCCGATCACCCTGAAGGTCCAGCCCGATGTCGCCAACCTGCCCATCGGCAGCGGCGAAGTCCTCGCCGGGCTGGACTTCGGCCGGGATGCCAACGGGCGCTACATCGCCGGGCTGGCGGTCTCCAAACTTGACGACGGGCAGGGCGGCTACACGCTCCAGCGCGTCGTGCGCATCGTCTACATCCCCGCCGCGACCGGTATCCCGGCGCTCGTCTCGCAGACTTCGCCGCAAGCGTACACGGGCGAAGAACTGACGCTCTCCGTCCAAGTCTCCCTCGACACGGCGCTGGCCGAAATCGTGGAAGACCAGGGCAGCCAGCAGGCGCTCTACGGACCGGCGAATATCACGTCGGGCAGCTATGGGCTCGAAGCGCGCACGCTGAGCCTGACCGGACCGGGCACCGAAGGCCACGCGCAATTCGACGACATCCAGTGGCAACTGCTCTCCGGCACGTCGGAAACGAGGAATTATGTATACAATAATCTGAATCAACTCACGAGCATCACCGGCGCGGAGACCACGACCTATAGTTACAACGACGCGGGCTTGATGACGCAGCAGATCAAGAATGGCGTCGCAAGCGACCATGCCTACGACCGGCTGAACCGCTTGAAGAGCGTGAACGTGGGCGGCGCCAACGGCAGCTACTCCGAATACAGCTACTTTGGGTCGAGCTGGATGAGACGTAGCGCGTCGGTGGACGGCGCGCTCACACATTACATGTACGACGGCTTCGCCTGCGTGGGCCAGACCACCGCCGGCACGACGACGCTCTACGGCGTCCCCGGCCAGACGCCGCTGTGGGAAAAGACGGGCAACAGTGCGACCCTCGTGTACCCGCAGGACGGCCGAGGCAATATCACCGGTTTATGGAATGGCACGCAATACGTTCAGAAATACAACTATGACGCATTCGGCAATGTAAAGACGACGGACGCGACCGGCCACGCCATCCAAAACACCAGCGGCCCCCGCTTCCAAGGCCAGCTCTACGACGCCGCTACCGACCAAGTCTACCTGCGCAACCGCTACTACTCACCCGGTACGGGCCGCTTCAACGCCATCGATCCCATCGGCTACAGCGGCGGCCACAACCTGTACGGCTACTGTGGCGGCGATCCGGTGAATGGTATGGATTGGATGGGACAAGACCCACACTGGAACAAAGAAGATGAGGACGTTTTCGTTTGGGACCCAGATAACGACAAAAACGCAAAGCCAAATGAAGAAGGGCCTGTACCGGGGCAAGCGTGGTATGAGCGGCCAAGCACCGATGGCAAGCTCTATGGATTCACAAGTATGAAGGCTATGCGTAAGTGGGAAGCTGCGGCTGTTGAAAAGAAGAGACTGGATGACTTAAAGGCCCAGCAAGCCATCCTTGAATTTGATAGGTGGGTAAACGCCAGACTCGCAGAAGCCAATAAGCCTGTGCAAGTTAAGACCGCAAATGGCCAGACAAAATATATTTCTCGCGCCGAATTCAATAAGCAGCAAGCTGAACAGGACAGGGCGCTGCATCAGGACCCGCATAAGCGTGTTTCTGAAATCGCAGGTGGATCGCTCGAACACTTCAATACTTTCATGGAATTTGAAAAGGGA
>Ga0265314_10002532_pt1 | contig 18584 bp, 15 predicted proteins | sample 4126metaG_FD_203106 | JGI IMG/M metagenome (GOLD analysis project Ga0265314, IMG submission 203106) | Rhizosphere microbial communities from Carex aquatilis grown in University of Washington, Seatle, WA, United States - 4-1-26 metaG | ecosystem: Host-associated > Plants > Roots > Rhizosphere >... | reverse complement strand
CCGTGGGCACGAACGGATTCGGGTTTGATCCAGTGATGTTCATTCCGTCGTTCGGCCAGACGTTCGCGCAATTGCCGGTCGAAGTGAAGAACGCCATCAGCCATCGCGGGCAAGCTGCGCAGCAAATGGTCGCGCTCATCAGGGAGCGTTGGCTGTGACAATGTCGCCGTGAACTCCACGGCCGATCTCGTCCAGACCTATCTGCGCCCCGGCACGCTCAACCTCGGCGCGCAGCCGCCGCTTGCGCTTTATGTTCACCTGCCATGGTGCATGCGCAAGTGCCCCTATTGCGATTTCAATTCGCACGAAATCGTCTCGGGCGAAATGCCGGAGCAGCGTTATCTCGACGCGCTCGTGGCGGACCTCGAAGCTTCGTTGCCCCTCGTGTGGGGCCGCGAAGTGCATTCAATCTTCATCGGCGGCGGCACGCCGAGTCTGTTCTCGCCGCAAGGCATCGATCGTTTGCTGTCGGACATTCGCGCGCGGCTGAAGCTCGCGGCCGATTGCGAGATCACGCTCGAAGCAAATCCGGGCACGTTCGAGAAGGATCGCTTTCGCGCCTTCCGCTCGGCCGGTGTCACTCGCCTGTCGGTCGGCGTGCAAAGTTTCGACGACGCGCATCTCAAGGCGCTGGGCCGCGTGCACGATCGCGCGCAGGCGATCGCTGCGGTGGAAGAAGCGCAGGTGGCTTTCGACACGTTCAACATCGACCTGATGTATGCGCTGCCGGGCCAGCAGATGCCGCAGCTCGAAGCCGATCTTGCGCAGGCGATCGCGCTGATGCCGCCGCATCTTTCGGTCTATCACCTCACGATCGAGCCGAACACGTACTTCGCGAAGTTTCCGCCGCGCGTGCCCGACGACGACCTCGCGTATTCGATGCTCGATCGGATCACCGAGATGACGCATGGCGCGGGCTACGAGCGCTACGAAGTCTCCGCATTCGCGAAGCAGAGCCATCGCTGCCGGCACAACTTGAACTACTGGCAGTTCGGCGATTACCTGGGCATCGGCGCGGGCGCGCACGGCAAATTGAGTTTTCCGCATCGCGTCGTGCGGCAGGTGCGCTATCGCGAACCGCGCCTGTACATGGACAACGCGCTGGCGGGCAACGCAATCGCGCAGGCCGATGAAGTGGCGCGCGAGCAACTGCCGTTCGAATTCATGCTCAATGCACTTCGATTGCGGGAAGGTTTTCCGCTGGCGCTTTTCAACGAACGCACCGGCTTGCCGATCACGGCGATCCAGGCAGCGCTGCAGCAGGCCGAATCGCGCGGCCTGATCGAGCGCGACTTCGCGCGTGTGAAGCCGACGGAAAAGGGCTTCGACTTCCTTTCGGACTTGCAGCAGCTCTTCCTTTCGGACTCGTGATCAATACGTCCTAAACTGCATTGCCATGAACGTCCTCGAACCGATTCAACGTGTGGCAGCGGCGATGCCGCGCATGCCCGCGCTCATCACTGACGACTGGAACCTGAACTATGCGCAGTTGTGGCGCCTGTTCGGGCGAATCGCATGGCATCTGGTTCGCGAAGGGGTCGAGCCGGGCCAATGCATCGTCGTCGGGAACATGTCCCTTGAGGCCAACATCATGGTGAGGATGGCCGCGGCTTACGTCGGCGCAAGCGCGGTCGGCGCGCCCGTCGATTTGCCCGCGCCCACGCTCGAACATTTCTTTCGCACGACATCGCCCGTCTTGTGGGTGACCAGCGAGGCACCCCGTTTGCAGACACTCGAGATTCGGGTCGTGACGCCGAACGTCCTGTTCGAAGAATTGCCGGCGGACGCGCAGCCGCCTGAACTGCTCACAGGGCTGGCGCAGGCGGCCTGGAAGATCGTGACCACATCCGGGACGACCGGCGACAAGAAGCTCGTGCCTGCAACGCACGGGCAATTCGCAGCAATGCAGCGCGCATCGCTGGACGCGTACCCGACGGGGCCGGGCGAGCGTTTTTATGTCTTGATGGGGATGGTCGGGATTTCTTTCGGGCATATCTTCCGGCACTTCGCTGCGGGGGCCACTGTGCTGATGTCACGGCAGGCGCGGGGCGAAGTCATTGCGGAGCGCATCGCGCGCGATGCGCCGAATCGCATCCTGAGCTCGCCCGCCAACATGGAAGCCCTCGTCGACTACCTCGTGCGCTCCGACTTGAAGGCGAGTGGCCGGAGCCTGTCGGAAATCCTGATCGGCGGCGGCGTGGTGAGGCCCAAGTTGCGCCAGCAAATCGCGATGAGGCTTTGCCCGAATATCGTCGTGGTGTACGGCTCGACCGAAGCGGGCACGCTGGCAAAGCTCGACGTGTCCACCTATCTCGAATCGCCGCGATCGGCGGGCCGGCTGGTCCCGTCGGTCGAAGCGCAATGTGTGGACGACGACGATCGCCCGCTGCCTCACGGGCAGGTCGGCCGCCTGCGCCTGCGCTCGCCCGGCATGGCCGATCAATATCTCGGTGAACCCCAGGCCACCGCGGAGGCTTTCCGGGGCGGCTGGTTCTATCCGGGCGATCGCGCCAGCATCGACGACAAGCGTGTGCTGACGTTGGCAGGCCGCGCGGACGACTTGCTGAACATTGGCGGCGTGAAGTTTGATCCTTTGCTTGTCGAAGCTGCGCTCAACTCGCATCCGGGTTTCGCCGATTCGGCGGCGACCCTTGTGTCGATGCCCGACGGACGCGAAGTGATCGCGCTGCTGGTCATTCGCGCGCAAGAAGCCCCATTGCCCGAGCCGCAGGAGATTCGTGACTACATCGCGCGCGAATACGTGGATTTGTACAGAACCCCTGTCGTCGTGCCTGTGAATGCATTGCCGCGCAACCCGGCGGGCAAGCTCGACCGGAATCGCGTCAGGCAGATCGCTGCCGCTGCCGCAGCAAAAGCCGACGCACCATGATGATTCGACGCAAGGGCCTCGTTGCTTGCATGCGCGTGCTGGTCATGGGCGCTTCCATGCTCTGGGCGATCGCGAGCGCACAACCGGATGTCGCGCTTCGCATCGTCGTGCCAACCCCCGCGGGCGGGCCGCTCGACGCAATCGCAAGATCACTCGCGATCCCGCTGGCGAAAAGCTTGAACGGCGCCGTGATCGTCGAAAACAAGGCCGGCGCTGCTGGGATGATCGGCACCGACTATGTCGCAAGGGCCGCGCCGGACGGTCGCACGGTCTTGCTGGCGTCCGGGTTCGTGGTGACCAACACGCTGCTCTACAAGGTGAACTACGACCCGCTGCGAGACTTTGTCCCTGTTGTCGAGTTGTCGCAGGCAGGCATGGTGATGCTCGCGCGCAAGGGGCTCGATGTGCGTGCGCCTGCCGATCTTGCACGTGCGGCAGCGGGCCGGCCGGGTGGACTGAACTGCGGCGCACCGCCGGGTGAGATGGCGCTGGCATGCGAACAGCTCAAGCAGGCGCTGGGTGGTGCGGTCGTCACTGTGCCGTATACCGGTGTTGCGCCCGCGATCACAGCGCTGATCGGAGGCAACATCGACGTGATGCTGGCCCCGTTCGATACAGCTGTGCCGTGGGCGGATGGGGAGCGAGCCGTGGCATTCGCCACGACGGGCACGCGCGCGGCGCTCCCGCCGTTCGCTCATCTGCCGCTGGCATCCGCGTCGTGGCCCGATTTCAATGTCATCGGTTTGCTCGGCATTCTTGCGCCAGCGGGGACACCGCCCGATGTCGTGCGGAAGTTGAACCGCGAGTTCAACGCGGCGCTGAAGGACGCGAGCGTTCGCGAATTCATGCTGGCCCGCGGCAGCGTCCTGGATGACGATTCGCCGCCGGAAAAGCTGGGCCGCACGCTCGCGGAGCGATTGGCGTATTACCGGCGACTCGCGGCGTCGCTGGGACTGAAGCCGCAGTAGGCGCTGAGGCTACGCTTCCTCCTCTGAATGCATTTCTTGCATGAGGGTTGCCGCACATGGCATTTGCCCCTGTGGGGCTTCGGTTCGACAATCGCGGCCTGCCAAGGGAAAACAGCTCGATGAATGCCCCCACCCCGGTTCTGCACGACCGAGTCGATGCCATGCTTGCGCTTGCCGCATCCAAGCTCGACGCGCGCCGCCTCAAGTACGTGCAGGCGATCACCCCCGATTACTTCCGCCGCGTCGAAGCCGACGACATGGCGCGCCGCATGCCCGAGGACTTGCTCGGTGCGCTCGCATCGCACCTGGAGCTCGGCGCTGAGCGAAAGCGCGGCGAACTCAAGCTGCGCATCTGCACGCCTACGCAGGAGCAAGACGGCTGGGCGTCGAAGCACACCGTGATCCAGCTCGTGAACGACGACATGCCGTTCCTCGTCGATTCGACCAGCCTGGAGATCAACCGCGAAGGCCTGACGATGCAGCTGATCGTGCATCCGGTGCTCGCCGTGCAGCGCGATGCGGACGGCAAGCTCACTGACATCGGCACGCGCACGCAATTGCCGCAAGCCCCGCGCGAATCGTGGATGCACATCGAAGTCGATCGCCTCATCGACGCCGAACAGCGCACACAGCTCGAAGAAGGCCTGCGCCATGTGCTGGCCGACGTGCGCAGCGCCGTGCACGACTGGAAGCCGATGCTCACGCGCCTGGGCGTCGCGATCGCGGAGCTCGCGAATCCGCCCGCATCGGTGCCCGAACCCGTTGTGGATGAAGCGCGCGCCTTCCTGCAGTGGGTTGCGGAAGGCCACATGACGTTGCTCGGCTATCGCCAGCACGACCTCGTGCGCGAAAACGGCGAAGTCGCGCTCAAGCTTCAGGCCGGCAGCGGACTGGGCGTGCTGCGCGAATCGTCGGGCGAGAAAATCTCCGCGAGCTTTTCCGCGCTGCCGCCGGCGGCGCGTGCGATCGCAACGTCCAGGTTGCCGCTGCTGGTGGTGACCAAGTCGAATACGCGCTCGACCATCCATCGCGCCGGCTATACGGACTACGTCGGCATCAAGCGCTACAACGCCGACGGCGAAGTGATCGGTGAGCATCGCTTCATCGGTTTGTTCACCTCCACGGCATACAGCTCGCGCGCATCGGAAATGCCGGTGCTGCGCGGCAAGGTCGAACAGGTGATCGCGCGCGCGGGCTTTCCGCCTGGCGGCCACTTGCACAAGTCGCTGCTGCATGTGCTGGAGACCTATCCGCGCGAAGACCTGTTCCAGATTCCCGACGACGACCTGTACGCCGCCGCGCTGGGCATCGTGTCGCTCGGCGAGCGGCAGCGGCTGCGCCTGTTCGCATGGTTCGACCCGTTCCAGCGATATGTGTCGTGCCTGGTCTATGTGCCGCGCGATGCCTATTCGACCGACCTGCGCGTGAAGTTCCAGCGCATCCTGCTTTCCGCGTTCAACGGCACGCATGCGGACTTCGACGTGTCGCTCACCGAACAAGTGCTCGCGCGCATCCACTTCACGGTGCGCACGAAGCCGGGCCACATCCCGCAAGTGGACGTGCGCGATGTCGAACGCCAGCTGGCCGCAGCCGCGCGCCGCTGGGACGACGACCTGCGCGACGCGCTGGTCGATGCGCAAGGCGAAGGCAGCGGCATCGCGCTTTTCAAGCGGTGGGCGAGTGCGTTCCCGGTTGCCTATCGCGAGCGTTTCAATGCAGCGCGGGCCGTGCCCGACGTGCGCAAGCTCGAATCGCTTTCGGATGCGCAGCCTTTCGCGCTGGCGCTTTATCACCGCGACGATGCCGACGCGGGCGCGCTCGGCTTGAAGGTGTATCGCCTCGGCGCGCCGCTGGTGCTGTCCGATTCGTTGCCGATGCTCGAACACATGGGCCTGCGCGTGCTCGGCGAAGCCAGCTGGCACCTCACCGGCCCTGGCGGCAAGGCCATCGCGCTGCACGATTTCGAGTTGCAAGGCAAGCTCACCGGCGAGATCGACGCGCAGGCGCTTGCGCAAGTGTTCGAAGACGCCCTGGCGCGTGTGATGCGCGGCGAAGTCGAAAGCGACGATTTCAACCGCCTCGTGTTGCTCGCGGGCCTTGCGGCCGAAGAAGTGGTGGTGCTGCGTGCCTACGCCAAGTACCTCAAGCAGATCGGCTTCGCGCAATCGCAGGCGACCATCGCCGCGACGCTCTCGGCTTATCCGCGCGTGGCGCGCATGCTAGTGACGCTGTTCAAGCTGCGCTTCGATCCGACGCAAGGCGATGCCGAAGGCGCGCAGGCGCAGGTGCGCGCGATCGAACAGGCGCTGGAAAAGGTGGGCAACCTCACCGACGACCGCGTGCTGCGTCAATTGCTCGCGCTCGTGCAAGCCACGCTGCGCACGAACTACTGGCGCACGGGTGTCGGCCACTCCGGCGCTGCGGGTGCGCGCCGCACTTTCCTCAGCATCAAGTTCGATTCGGCGAAGATTCCCGGCCTGCCGCAACCGCGTCCGCTCTACGAAATCTTCGTGTACTCGCCGCGCTTCGAAGGCATCCATCTGCGCGGCGGCAAGGTCGCGCGTGGCGGCCTGCGCTGGTCCGACCGGCCCGACGACTTCCGTACCGAAGTGCTCGGCCTCGTGAAGGCGCAGATGGTGAAGAACACCGTGATCGTGCCCGTCGGCTCCAAGGGCGGCTTCGTGCTCAAGAAGGCGCCGCCATCCGGCGATCGCGATGCGTTCATGGCCGAAGGCATCGCGTGCTACCAGGACTACCTGCGCGGCCTGCTCGACCTCACCGACAACCTCGTGGGCGGCAAGGTCGCCGCGCCGCCGCAAGTTGTTCGCATCGACGGCGACGATCCTTATCTCGTCGTCGCGGCGGACAAGGGCACGGCCACGTTCTCCGACTACGCCAACGCCGTGAGCGCCGAATACGGCCACTGGCTCGGCGACGCGTTCGCATCGGGCGGCAGCGTGGGCTATGACCACAAGGTGATGGGCATCACCGCGCGCGGCGCATGGGAAAGCGTGATGCGCCATTTCCGCGAAATCGGCATCGACACGCAATCGACCGACTTCACCGTGGTCGGCGTCGGCGACATGTCGGGCGACGTGTTCGGCAACGGCATGCTGCTGTCGAAGCACATCAAGCTCGTCGCGGCTTTTGACCACCGGCACATCTTCATCGACCCGAGTCCGGACACAGCCGCATCGTTCACGGAGCGCGAGCGCATGTTCAAGCTGCCGCGCTCGTCGTGGGCCGACTACGACGCGAAGCTCATCTCCGATGGCGGCGGCGTCTGGGCGCGGTCCGAAAAATCGATCCCGCTGTCGCCGCAGGCGCGCGCGGTGCTCGGCATCGAGGCGATGCACCTGACGCCGGTGGATCTGATCTCCGCGATCCTGAAGGCGCCGGTCGATCTTCTCTACAACGGCGGCATCGGCACCTATGTGAAGAGCCGCGGCGAATCGAACGCGGATGTCGGCGATCGCGCGAACGATGCACTGCGCATCAACGGCGGCCAGCTGCGCTGCAAGGTCGTGGGCGAAGGCGGCAACCTCGGCTTCACGCAACGCGGCCGTGTGGAAGCAGCGCTTTCCGGCGTGCGCATCTACACCGACGCGATCGACAACTCCGCGGGCGTCGACACATCCGACCACGAAGTCAACATCAAAATTTTGCTGGGCCTGCCTGTATCGGAAGGCAAGCTCACGCACGACGCGCGTAACGCGCTACTGCCGACGATGACCGACGACGTCGCCGCGCTCGTGCTGCGCGACAACTACTTCCAGACGCAGGCGCTGTCAGTGGCGCGCCGCGTGGCGCCGCAAGCGCTTGACGAACATCAGCGCTTCATCCGCTTCCTCGAAAAAGAAGGGCGCCTGGATCGCGGCATCGAGTTCCTTCCGCCCGACGACGAGATCGCGCAGCGCAAGGCCAAGGGCCTCGGTCTGGCCACGCCGGAGATCGCGGTGCTGCTTGCGTACAGCAAGATGTGGCTGAACGACCAGTTGGTCGAATCCGATCTGCCGGAAGATGCATGGGTCGCGACGGCGCTGCATCGCTACTTCCCGCAACAGCTCGATGATCGTTTCGCGTCCTATGTGGACAAGCATCCGCTCAAGCGCGAGATCATTGCCACGCACGTGCTCAACAGCATGATCAACCGCGTCGGCCCGACGTTCGTGTATCAGCTGTCGGAGCAGACGGGCGCGCATCCGTCGCATGTCGTGCGCGGCTACTTGCTGGCGCGCGAATCGTTCGGCAGCGTGGGGCTGTGGCAGGAGATCGAAGCGCTGGACAACCAAGTGCCCGACGAAATGCAAAGCGCAATGATCATCGAATGGCGCCGCCTGATGGCGCGCGCATCGACATGGTTCCTGCGCTCGCGCCGCTTGCAGGATTCGATGGAGAACGTCGTGCAGCGCCTCGCGCCTGCGGTCGAAGCGCTGCATGCACGCCTCGCGCCCGAAGTCGCGAGCCTGCCGCGCGTCGCCGCGTGGATTGCAGCGGGCGTGCCCGCGCCGCTCGCGCAGCATGTCGGCGCTGCGGAGCGCCTCTACAGCGCGCTCGACATCGCCGAGATCGCCGAGAGCGCGGGCAGCACACTCGCGACGACGGCCGAAGTGCACTTCGGCGTGGGCGAACGCCTGGGCCTCGAAACATTGCGCCAGCAGATCGAGCTGTTGCCCGCCGACACCCATTGGCAATCGCTGGCGAAGCTCGCGCTCGCCGACGACCTTGCGGATTTGCACCGTTCCATCGCGCTCGATGCGGTGAAGGGCGGCGACGGCGCCGCGGCCGGCAAGCTCGCGGGCTGGGAAAAGCGCAACCCGATGGCGTTTGCGCGTGCACGCAGGCTCGTGGGCGAGCTGGGTGAACTTACTGCGCCGGATCTGGCGATGTTCTCGGTGGCGCTCCGGGAACTGCGGAACTTGGTGGACTGAGTTCCGTGCGGTTGATGCCGCTACCGCCGCTCTTCGACCATGCGCTTGTCGAGGCGGTTGAGGCGGCGCTCGAGGTTTTCCCGCTCCCGCCGGTCGAGCCGGCCGTCCTGCCGCATGCGCGCTTCGCTCTCGCGGATGCCCTGCAGTTCATCGCGCGCCTCGCGCGCATCCCGGTGCCCGAGGCGCCCGCGTGTTTCCATGCGGTTGATGCGTTCGGCAATCTGTTCAATGCGCCCATTGATGTTCCACTCGGGTTGCGCAAGCACCGGGGCGGCGATGCCTCCCAGCGTGGTGGCGACTATGGCTGCCGCGAGGAGTGACCGGATCGATCGCATGAAGCGCTCCTTTCAAGGGCGGCTGTGATTGGACACCGAAACCGGGAGCGACTCAAGCGACTTGGCGGAGAGTGTGAGATTCGAACTCACGGACGCCTTTCGGCATCGCCGGTTTTCAAGACCGGTGCATTCAACCGCTCTGCCAACTCTCCAGCGTCGTCATTGTAAGAGTTCGATGCCGGTTCACCGCTTGCGACCCTTCACCGCGTTCGCCTTCGCGTTCCAGGTGATGCGGCCTTGCGCGTCGGCCTTGCACTGAGCGTGCAGCCGCTCTTTCAATTGCGCTTGCACTTCGGGCGCTTGCGCGCGGATGCGATCGCCGGCGGTCGGGCTGGTCATGCAGATTTGCCAAAGCTCCTCGAAGCTTTCGAACGTGCGCTGCACTTCGATGCTGCGCGTCTCCACATCGGCGAAGCCCGCGTCTTCCCACAACTCCAGCATGCGTTCTGTCTTTGCGGTGTCGACGCTCGGCGGCTGCTTGGGCGGAAATCCCATCTCGTTCATCTCACGCCCCAGCGGCGCGAGCGGGAACCCGCCGCCCGGGATGTCCCAGTTGTACGCGGCCGCGATGCCGCCGGGCCGAAGCACGCGCACCATCTGCGCGATGCCGCGTTCGGGCTCGGGCACGAAGAACAGCACGAGCGCCATGACGGCCGCGTCGAAGCTCTCATCATCGAACGGCAGCGTCATCGCGTCGCCCTGCACGTAGGTTGCGTTCGGCGTGTCGTGGCGTGTTCGCGCGTATTTCAATTGGCCATCGGACGGCTCGATGCCCGTCACGGCCGCTGGTGCACAGCGCTCGACGATGAGCTTGGTGAACGCGCCGTTGCCGCAGCCGATGTCGAGCCACTTCAAGCCGGCCGGCGCGGCAAGCCACTGAAGGAACACGTCGCCTGCAAGACGGCTCCACACCCCCATGAAGCGTTCGTAGGCTGCTCCGTCGTCGAAGCGGATTTCCGGATCGATCATGCTGTTCCCCTCGCGCGTCGTGCGCGATTCAACTATAGGCGCATCCGCGAAATCAGCTTGCGCCTACTGCAAGTGCGGGCGCTGTCGCTCAGCGCCTGAAGACATCCCCAATTACGCTGACATCACCAGCAACTCAAATTGGAGATCACAAATGCCCATCATTCTTTGGCTACTCGGCGTGCCGCTGACGGTTGTCATCCTGCTCATGCTGATTCACGTCATCTGACGCAAGCGATGAAGCAAAAAAAAGGCGGGCCGAAAGGCCCGCCGATCTCCCTGATCGACGCCTGATTCAGTTGCTTATCTCTGCGGAACAGTGGTTTCCACTTCGCGCAGCACACCGCCTCCGGCCACGCTGCCCGACACCGAACCGTATCCGGACATGCGTGCGTCGCATGCGGCGCGATCGTCACCCGAGAGCGCACTGCAACGCGCGCGCGCATTCATCTCGAAATCCTTGCTGTCCTTGTTCATGAAGCCGCGCTTCTTGTCAGCCTGGGCGTTGCGCGCTTCCCTGAGGCAGGTCGCACGGTTCTCGCCGGTGTTGCCGGCCATGCACGACTGCACTTCGCTGGCATAGCTGCCGGTCGTGTCGATCGCAGCGCCGGTCGGTGCGCCGCTCGCATCCGTTTGTGCGTCGGCCACCGCGACCTGCGCCGCCGCCGCCGAGATCGCGAACAGGGCCGCGACGCCGAACGAGATCAGGCATTTGAGGTTGTCGCGCGTCGCATTTCGTCCGGGTTGTGTCATGGTGTTCTCCGTGGGGTTTACTTCGATGCATCAAGTCTAGGGACGCAAGCGGAGAAGTCATGCCGGACGGCAGGGCGCTTTCGCTTCGGCGCCATGCGGCAGGGCACGTAGGAAACGGAGCACACACTCGTGCATGCTCCCGGACGCCGCGCGAAGGTGGGCAGTGTCCGACGCTGAGCCGGGACCGGCTCGCACGCGGCGCGATTGAAGCTGACTACACCGAAGCTTTGCAGTGGGCGCGATAGTGCGTGCACCCGCAAAAAGCAGCAAAAGGAGCGAGCATGAACTTCGTCGTCTGGTTGATCATGGGAGGCATCGTGGGCTGGATTGCCAGCATCATCATGCGCACGGATGAGCAGCAGGGCATCCTGCTCAACATCGTCGTGGGCATCGTCGGCGCCTACATCGGCGGATGGCTCATCTCGCCGATGGTCGGCACGGGCACCATCAACGACGGCTTCTCGATCGGCTCGTTCGTGGTGTCGCTACTGGGCGCGATCATTCTGCTTGCGATCGTGAACCTGTTCCGCCGCGGCAGGTCGCGTTAGGGCGACAGCAAATCGAACAGCGTGCGCGCGACCACCTTGGTTGCGCGCCGCAGGTCTTCGAGCACCAGGTGCTCATCCGCGCGCTTTGCGTTCGATTCCAGCACCGTGCGCGGCCCCGCGCCATAGATCACGCCGGGAATCCCTGCCTCCGCATACAAACGCACGTCGGTGTACAGCGGCGTGCCCACGGCCGGGATTTCCTCGCCGAAGATCTCGCGGCCATGATGCTGGATCGCATTGACCAGCGGCGCATTGCCCGCCATCGGCTTCATTGAATGCGCGAGCAGCAAGCGCCTCACATCGACGGCGATGCCGGGCAGCAGCGCGGCAGTGTCGTCGATCACGCGGCGCACGCAGTCTTCGACCACGACCGGATCCTCTTCGGGAATCATGCGGCGGTCGAGCTTGAACACAACCTTGCCCGGCACGACGTTGGTGTTCGTCCCGCCTTCGATGCGGCCCACGTTGAGATAAGGATGCGTGATGCCGGGAACCCGCGAACGGATGCGCTTGTACGCATCGTTCTTGGCGTACAGCGCAGCCAGGATTCGCACGGCGGCCTGCAAGGCATCGACACCCGTGTGCGGCACAGCCGCATGCGCCATTCGCCCGTGCACGGTCACTTCGAGTTGCAGGCAACCGTTGTGCGCCGTGACTACTTCGTAGCTGAAGCCCGCGGCGATGAGAAGGTCGGGCTTCGTCAGCCCTTCGCGCAATAGCAGGCCCGGCCCCAGCTCGCCGCCGAATTCTTCGTCGTATGTGAAGTGCAGTTCCACGCCGCCCGCGAGTTCGGCCTGCAGCGATTCGAGAGCGCGAACCGCGAACGCGTATGTCGCGAAATCGCTCTTGCTCACAGCGGACGCGCGGCCATAGAGCTTGCCCGCCTGGATCTGCGCGCCATACGGGTCGCGCGTCCAGCCTTCGCCGGCCGGCACGACGTCGCCATGCGCGTTGAGCGCGATCACACGGCCTTCGCCGTCGCCTCCATATCGCCTGCGCACGATGAGGTTGGTGATCGACTGCATGCCTTGCGCGCGCACCAGCGCTTCGGGAACGGGATGCTTTTCCGCTTCGAAACCGAATTCCGCCAGCAACTGCGCCGTGCGATTCGCATGCGGCGCGTTGTTGCCCGGCGGCGTGTCGGTGGGCACGCGCACGAGTTCCTGCAGGAAGCGCACCTCTTCGTCGAAGTGCGCGTCGATCCATGCGTCGAGCCTGGCGTAGCTGTTCGGGTCTGTGCTCATGCCTTCGCACCCTCGATGCCGTGCAAAAGCTGCATGAACGCATCGACCGCCAACTGAATGTCGCTGCTCGTCGTGCTCTCCAGCGGGTTGTGGCTGATGCCGGAGTTATGCCCGCGCACGAACAGCATCGCCTGCGGCATCGCTTCGTGCAGTTTCATCGCGTCGTGGCCGGCGCCGCTCGGCATGCGGTGCAGCGGCAAGCCCAGCGCATCGACCGCGCTCTCCCATCGCGATTGCCACGCCGCATCGCTAGGCGCTGCGGCGGCGCGCATCGTGGGCTCCGTCTCGAAGCGAACCCCGCGACGCGCGCCGATCTCTTTCATTCGCGCGAACACGTCGGCAGTGAGCGCGTCGCGCTGTGCGTCGTTGGGTGCGCGCATGTCCATGCTGAAGAGGCACCGGCCGGGAATCACGTTGGTCGATCCGCCCGGCACCTGCAGCATGCCGATGGTCCCGACCGAATCTCCGTCGCGCAGCGCACGCTCCTCGATGAACAGCGCGAGTTCGGCGACGGCGCTCGCGGCGTCGCGCCTGCGATTCATCGGCGTCGTGCCTGCGTGGCTTGCCATGCCGGCGGCCTCGCACTGGAAGCGCACGCCGCCGTTGATCGACGTGACAATGCCCAGCGGCAAATTGATTTCGTTCAGCACCGGCCCTTGTTCGATGTGCACTTCGACAAACGCCATGTAGTGCGCGGGGTCGCGCTTCAGCGCGCGGATCGCGTCGACGTTCGCGGGCAGGCCGGCGTGCTTCATCGCATCGCGCATCGAGATGCCGTCGGCATCGATCTGATCCAGCCACGCGGCGTCGAATTGGCCCACGAGAGCGCCCGATCCGAGGAAGGTCGCCTTGTAGCGCTGGCCTTCTTCTTCGGCGAATGCGATGACCTCCAGACCGAAGGGCAAGCGTTTGTGTTGCGACGCCAACTCGCGCACGCACGCCATCGGCACATAAACGCCGAGCCGCCCGTCGTATTTGCCGCCGTTGCGCACGGTGTCGTAGTGCGAGCCGGTGAGCAGCGACTTCGCCGACGAATCGCTTCCGCGATAGCGCCCGACGACATTGCCCACCGCGTCGATCGCAACGTCATCGAAGCCGCACTCCTTCATGTCCGCCACGATCGTCGCCGCAGCCGAACGATGCGCGTCAGTGAGATATGTGACCGTGAGCTGCCCCAATTCCTTGAAACCGCTGTCGCTGAACTGCGCGAGCGATTCAAGCTTGTTCCACACGAAGTTGCCTTGCGCGGGCTCGGCGGCAAAGCGATCGACGAGGCGAAGCTCCGCGATGCGATGCACGTTGCGCAGCGCTTCGGCCATTTCAAAGTCGGCGGGGTTCGCCAGGCGCCGCTCGAACGTGTCGATGATGTCGCGCCGCGAAAGGCCGGTGCCGCGCGGCCCGCGCACAGCCAGGATGAAAGGAAAGCCGAATTTCGCGTTGTAGTCGCGATTGAGTTGCTGCAGCTTGCCCCATTCTTCGCGCGTGCAGTGCGCAAGGCCGGCTTTCGATTGTTCGTCGGTCGATGCCGTCGTGAGCGTGCCATCGACCATCGCCTTGCCCGCGAGTTCCGGATGCGCGCGAAGGAGCGCAAGCTGCTCGTCGCGAGTTGCCTGCGCGACAACCTGCGCGAGTTCATGCTTCAAATGCGCGAGCGAACGGAACGGCCCGCGCGCGAGCGCGGCTTGCGCGACCCACGGCGAATGTTCGTAGAGCCCATCGAGTTGCTGCGGCTTGATGTCCAGCATCTCACCCTTCCTTGAATGGATGCACGGCCTTCCAGTGCCGCGCGATGTCGATGCGGCGGCACACCCACACGCGATCGTGCTTTGCGATGTGGTCGAGGAAACGCTGCAAAGCAACGATGCGCCCCGGCCGCCCGAGCAGGCGGCAATGCATGCCGACGCTCATCATCTTCGGATGCTCCGCGCCTTCGGCGTAGAGCGCATCGAACGTGTCTCGCAAGTAGATGAAGAAATCTTCGGCTTGCGCGAAACCTTGCGGCAGCGAAAAACGCATGTCGTTCGCATCGAGCGTGTACGGCACCACGAGATGCGGCGCGACGAAGCCGTCGCTCTTGCGCACCTTCATCCAGAACGGCAGGTCGTCGCCGTAGTAGTCGCTGTCGTATTCGAAGCCGCCGTCGTCCACGACGAGCCTGCGCGTGTTGGGGCTGTCGCGGCCCGTGTACCAGCCAAGCGGCCGGCCGCCCGCAAGCCGAGTGATGGCGTCCACCGCCATGTGCATGTGGGTGCGCTCGGTGAGTTCGTCGACCTGCTGGTAGGAAATCCAGCGCCAGCCGTGCGCGGCGATTTCGTGGCCCAGCTCGACAAGCGCCGAAGCAACATCGGGCACGCGTTGCAACGCCATGCCCACGACGAATGCAGTGAGCGGCAGCTTGCGCTGTTCGAACTCGCGAAGGATGCGCCACACGCCCACCCGCGAGCCGTATTCGTAGATGCTCTCCATCGACAGGTGCCGGGCAGCGTAGCTTGCGGGGTTGAACATCTCCGACAGGAACTGTTCGGAGCCCGCGTCGCCATGCAGCACGCTGTTCTCGCCGCCTTCTTCGTAGTTCAGGACGAACTGAACGGCAATGCGCGCGCCTTGCGGCCACTGCGCATGCGGCGGCGTGCGGCCGTAACCGGCGAGGTCACGCGGATAGGGCGCGGCGCTGTCGTAGGCCATACACTGTCATCCATCTCTCCTGGCGAAGGATGGTACATGGGCCTGAGCACGCATGTCCTCGACACGATGCATGGCCGCCCCGCGGGCGGGATGGCGGTGGAGCTGTACACAACCCACGGCGCGGACACGGCGCTGGTCAAACGCTTCGCGCTCGACGCCGACGGGCGCAGCCCCGGCGGGCCGCTCTACGACTCGGCGAACCTGAAGGCCGGAACCTATCGGCTTGTGTTCGACGTGGCGGGCTACTTTCGCGGGCGCGGCGTCGCGCTACCCGACCCGCCTTTCCTGGACAAGGTCACGCTCGACTTCGGCATTGCGAACACCGGCGAGCACTATCACGTGCCGCTGCTCGTGAGCCCGTGGAGCTATTCCACTTATCGCGGCTCGTAAGCCCTACATCTGGCCTTCCGTCAGCGTGTCCAGCTGGAACCTGCCGCTCTTGTGCCAGAGCCACGTGTCGGTGTAGACAACGGTGCCCATGCGCTGCGGCGCGGGGAAGGGCTGCGAAGCGCGGACCATGCGTTCGATTTCGTGCATCACCTCGGGCACATGCGACGGCGCGCGCATCCAGCTGACATTGCGCACATAGCCGCGCGAATCCACTTCGACCTGCAGCACGCCCACGGCTTCCAGCAGCGGCGGCATCTTGCCTTTGTAGATGCGGTCCGGGTTGTGCGCATAGATATGTGCGGCAGCATCGGCGCGATAAGCGCGCGGCGTGGCGGCGAGCGAGACCAGCACCGATGAGGCGGGCGCGGCCCCGGTCACTGACTGTCCGGGCTGCGACGCCGTGGACGGGAAAACGGTGGCGACGGGTGTCTGTTGCACCGGCGCCGGCGGCTGCGATGAGCAAGCGGCCAGCATTGCGGCGACGAATGCGGCGAAAATGGACGCGGACGCAAGACCGCGCGAGCGAAGAATCGTGAACTGCATGATGTCTCCTCTGACGAGCGGATTGAACGCGGTATTGCCGAGCTTGCCTATCGGCGTTACCTTTTGATATCGACTTTTGCAAGGCGCAGGGTAAATGGCGCTGTTCTCAATGAAGGATGTCACGATTCGACTGCAACGCGAGCCCGCCGTGCTCGTGACGGTGCTCGCCACGCAAGGCTCGGTGCCGCGCGAAGCGGGCGCGTGGATGCTCGTGTTCGCGAAGGACGAAGCGGGCACCGTGGGCGGCGGCCACGTCGAGCTGGAAGCGATCGCGCAGGCACGCACGATGTTGCAATCGCAAGCTGCAAAAGAAGACGCCGACCTGCCCGAGCCTCAATCTCGCGAATGGAAGCTCGGGCCTAGCCTGGGCCAATGCTGCGGCGGGGCGATGCGGTTGCGCTTCGAGCGTGTGTCGCAAGACGATGCACATGCGCTGGCAACGCGCCTCGCACCGAAGCTTGCGCCGCTTGCACTTTTCGGCGGCGGGCATGTGGGCCGCGCGATCGTCAACGCGCTCGGCCCGTTGCCCTTCGCGGTGACGTGGATCGACAGCCGTGACGAGATCTTTCCCGATGCCGTTCCGCCCAACGTGCGATGCGATCACTCCGATCCGCTGCACGCGGCGGTGCCCGCACTTCCGGTGCAATCGCGTGTGCTGGTCATGAGCTTCAGCCACGCGGACGATCTCGACATCATTGCCGCGTGCCTGAAGCGCATGCGCGAGAGCGATGACCTTCCCTACGTCGGCCTGATCGGCAGCAAAACGAAGTGGGCCACGTTCCGTCATCGGCTCGAACATCGCGGTTTCGGCGAAGACGATTTCGCGCGCGTCACTTGCCCGATCGGCATTGCGGGCATCAAGGGCAAGGAGCCCGAAGTGATCGCTGCAGGTGTCGTGGCGCAGATCCTCCTGCTGGCGCCGTGACGGGCACAACATACACAAGCAGCACAATGGCGCCGTGATCGACACCTACCTTCTCGATTGGGCCAACCTGCTTTTGCGCTGGGCGCACGTCGTCACCGCGATTGCGTGGGTCGGCTCGTCGCTCTACTTCGTCTTTCTCGACTCCAGCCTCGTGCCACCCGTCGACGAGAAGCTGCGCAGCGAAGGCGCCACGGGCGAGTTGTGGGCCGTGCACGGCGGCGGCTTCTACCATCCGGTGAAGTACGCGGTGCAGCCACCGAAGCTGCCCGACCATCTGCACTGGTTCTACTGGGAAAGCTACGCCACGTGGCTCACGGGTTTCGGCCTTTTCACTGTGCTGTATTTGTGGAACGCGGGGTCGTTCCTCGTCGATCGCAATGTGTTCGACTGGAGCCCGCAAGTCGCGGGCTTTGCCGCTGTTGTGTCGCTGTATCTTTTCTGGACGCTCTACAACAACGCGTGCAAATGGTTCGGCGAACGCAAGAACGGCGATGCGATCGTCGGCGCGATCGTGTTGGTGCTGGTGGTCGCAGCATCATGGGCCGCGTGCCGTCTCTTCGCGGGACGCGCGGCTTTCCTGCTCGTGGGCGCGATGATCGCAACCGCGATGAGCGCCAACGTGCTTTTCTGGATCATCCCCGGCCAGCGCAAAGTGGTCGATGCGATCCGCAATGGCCAGCCGGTCGACCCGGTGCATGGCTTTCGCGGCAAACAGCGCAGCGTGCACAACACGTACTTCGCGTTGCCCGTGCTCTTCGCGATGCTCAGCAACCACTACAGCTTCACGTGGACGCATCCGCACAACTGGATCGTGCTTGTGCTGATGATGTTCGCGGGCGCCGCGATCCGCCAGTTCTTCGTGCTGCGGCATGGGTGGAAGTTGGGCCGCAATGCGCATCCGTTGCCGTATGCGGTTGCGGGCGTCGTCGTGATCATTGGTGTGATCGCGTGGTTATCGCCTTCCGCATCGCCCGCGACTGCAACGCCAATGGCAGTGACGTATGCCGACGTGCAGAAGGTCGTCGCGCAGCGTTGTTACTTGTGTCACGGCGAGCAGGTGCAAATGAAGAGCATCCGCCTCGACTCGCCGCAGAACCTCAAGCTGCACGCGCAGCAGGTGTATCAGCAGGCCGTGGTCGCCAAGACCATGCCGCTGAACAACGCAACCGCCATCACCGATGCCGAACGTGCCGTGATCGGCAAGTGGTTCGAATCGGGCGCGACGGTGGATTGAATTTGCTGTCACCCCGTGCGCCAACGTTGTCACCCCGGGCCCCAGCGTTGTCACCCCGGGCTTGACCCGGGGTCGTCGGCGGTTGTGGGGCTCGCGACGGCCGATATCCGGCAAGGCCTCATACGTCACCGCAGAACGCTTTCGCGTTCTGTTCCCACCGGCCTTAAAGCTG
>Ga0265314_10002531_pt1 | contig 18592 bp, 15 predicted proteins | sample 4126metaG_FD_203106 | JGI IMG/M metagenome (GOLD analysis project Ga0265314, IMG submission 203106) | Rhizosphere microbial communities from Carex aquatilis grown in University of Washington, Seatle, WA, United States - 4-1-26 metaG | ecosystem: Host-associated > Plants > Roots > Rhizosphere >... | reverse complement strand
GGCGCCCTCCTCGATGAAGCGCTTGGCTGCCGCGCGGCCGATGCCGGTGGCGCCGCCGGTGATCACGGCGGTCTTTCCATTCAGTCTGGTCATGTCCTGCATCCTTCGTTGGATTTGTACGGAAGCCGAGGCCCAGTGGTATTCACCTGTCCTCCGTTCATGCTCCTTTAAGCTAGCTCGGCGTCACTCGTGTGCCGCCAATGTTCGAGCCGGCGACCTAGACTGCGAACGATGTCGGGGCCAGATGCGCGACTCTCACGCGTGACCATCGGCAAGATGTGCCATCGGCGAGTAGCCCAGCTCGTGCTTGGCGCGTGCGTTCGAAACCTTGAGCATGTGCCCCATAATCTTGACGTCCTCTACACGGAGGGGCGGGTATCATGGTCTCCTGTCGACTCAACGATCTCGGCCGGAAGCAATATAGCGACGCTATACTCTGTGTCTATAGCGACGCTATAGAATGAGAAAAATAGCGTCCAATACCCGCTTGCGAACCGCCGCCGAGGGAGCATTTCTTCCCGGGCTGGCCACCGTCGACAACATGAGTCCATTCATGACGCTGCAGATCATGGCCATCGCGTCTCGAGGCGACGCGTGCAGCACACCGGCTCTGGACGCGCGAGCAACCTTCGCCCGCAGGTGCTCGAACCCCGGTCTGAAGATCTCCGGCTCCTCGAGGCCACACCCCATGAGCGCGATCGCCACGTTCTTGTGACGAGTCACGAAGTCGAGGACCAGTTCGCAACCAGCCCGTACATCGAGCAGCGGGTCCTCGGTGAGCGCGAGCTCCTTCTTCTTCGACATGAACCTCTGCATCGCATCCGCGTACACGGCCTGCACCAGCTCGTCCCTGCTTGGAAAGTGGTGGTAAAGCGTCGGCATCGTCACGCCCACGGTTTCGCACACACGACGGGTCGTGAGCGCTGCCGTCCCGTCCTGCGACAGGATCGTGTATGCCGCGGCCAGTATTCGGTTCTTCATGTCGCGAGTCGCGGCTGGTGAAGATCGAGTGGCCATATTCGAAGTCTATAGCGGTTCCTAACTCCGCGTTCTGATTCGTATTGCCGTGCGGCCCTGAACGCCCGGCGTCAGGGTCGGCGCCTATGCCCGCCGTCAGCACGCCACTTGCGTGCCCGCTGGTTCAAACCCGAGGCGGCGTCGCTGGTGTGGACCCGCGAGAACCGTACAAGGGCACCTGCCCGACGTGCAACGGCGCCGTCGGCCCTGAATGGCTCGCGTCGGGCTCGCTGCGAACGTTTACTACGAGCGTCACTCGAAAATGATCGCGCACATCACTGCGGTCACCGCCGGCTACCTCCTCGGAGAGCCGGCAGTTCTGAGCCGAAAGCGCACCGTGCGCGGCGAGCCCTCCCCTGGCAAGCACGCCGGAGGTCAACTTCTACGCTTCGCGTTGCTCGTCGTAGTTCGGCGCGCCGAGACGCTCTTTCATGAAGTCGACGAACGCGCGTACGTTCGGGGAGAGCTCTCGCTTGCTGGCGAAGACAATGTTCACGTCGAGCGGGGGGATCGACCACTCTCGGAAGAGCGGCACGAGCTGGCCGGAAGCCAACGCGGGTCGACAGCAATAGGCGGAGAGGACGCCAATGCCTGCGCCGTTTACTACCAGCTTCTTGATCGCCGACTCTTCGTTCACGGTCACCCGAGCCAGAATCTCAAGCTTCTTCGTTTCGCCGTCCTTCGTGAACGTCCAGCACCGCGGATGCCCGTAGGCGCCCGGCATGTCGACGATGTCGTGCTCGGCAAGCTCATCGAGTGACTCAGGCGTCCCCCGCCGTTCTAGGTAGGACGGTGAAACGCAGAGATGGCGTGTTACGGTTCGGATCCGCGTGGCGACCACGCCGGAGTCCGGCATGGGTCCTAGCCGGATCGCGACGTCCACATCGGCCACCAAGTCTCTCAGCTCGTTCGATACGTCGATCGACACAACGACATCCGGATAGCGCTGGAGGAACGCGGGTAGCTGTTGGGCCAGCAGGTTCGCCGCGAAGACGCTCACCCTCAGAGGCCCATGCGGAACCGATTTCGACGTCCTGACCTGGGCCATCGCCTCCTCGAGCGCGCTGAGGAGTCCGGCACAGCGTAGTAGCAGCGCCTCGCCCGTCGGCGTCAGCGCCACCTGACGCGTCGTTCGCTGAAAGAGCCGCGCATCGATCTCCCTTTCGAGACGCGCGATGCTTCGACTCAGGCTTGATCTGGGCAGGCCCAGCGCTCGCGCTGCGGACGCGAAGCTCTTGGTAGCGGCGACCTTCTCGAAGGCGCGAAGGTCGTTCAAGTCGATCATCGTCCGATTGTCCCCCTGGTGGCATGGAGTGTCTACGACGGGCCCGATGCGCCCTCGCCGGTCAATCCCTACGGTACGAACAACGTCATGACGCGCAAAACGATCCTCGCCGTCGGCGCAGCCGGACAGTTTGCCGGCCTCGCTGTAACAGCGCTCAGCCAGCTCGGCGCGAGGGTCAGGGGCTTCGTCCGAGACGCGCAGCAGGGGAACGAGGCCCAGCGACTCGGCGCGGCCGAGGTCGTCATCGGTGACCTGCGGGATCTGCGGAGCGTGGACGCGGCGCTCGCCGGGGTCGACGCGGTCTTCTACATTGCCCCCGCATTCCTGCCCGACGAGGCAGAGGTCGGCAGGCACTTCGTGGAAGCGGTGGTGCGTTCCGGCGCACGGCGGATCGTCTTCTCCTCGGTCATCCATCCGGTTCTCGCGGAGCTCGTGAATCACGCGGCGAAGGCGCCCGTCGAGGCTGCGATCCTCGACTCCGGCTTGGAGTACGCCCTTCTCCATCCAGCGCTCTACTTCCAGAACTACGCCCGGGCTTGGCCGACGGTGGTCGAGAGCGGAGTGCTCGCCGAGCCTTGGTCTGCGGAGAGCCGGTTCTCGCGCGTCGACTACCGTGACGTGGCAGACGTCGCCGCGATCGCGCTCCTCGAAGACCGACTCCTATGTGGAACGTTCGAGCTGTGCGCGGACGGTCAGTTGAGCCGGGAGGAGGTGGCGGAGCTGATCGCCGAGGTTACGGGGCGAGAGATCCGCTCCCATAGGATCGATCCCGACACGCTCGGTGACGAAGCCAACGCGATGCGACCGATGTTTGCTTACTACGACCACCATGGTCTGGTTGGGAGCTCGCTCATCCTACGGGCCATCCTGGGCCGCGAGCCCCGGACCCTTCGCGCTTACTTCGAAGAGGTCGCTCGGAAGAGCGAACGCCGATTCAGCCCGCTGACTTAACCCCATCGCAAATCGGAGAGCGACATAATGCAGCACGACACGCGGACAGAGCAGTCCAACGTCTCCGGAGCGTACGTTCGGCACTCGCTGAGCGAGAAGGACCGTGAGGCCGTCGCCGCGATGCGAATGGAGGTCGCTCCGGTCAAGGGCAAGATGGGCGACCCGAGTGCGCGCCCTCCTTTCGACGAAGTCATGGAGCACACTCCCGATGCCCGCGGCGTGACCTACGAAAAGAGGGTGGTCGGCGGCGTGTCCGGCATCTTTTGTACGCCCCAAGGCGCGCGCCCGGGCGCCGCGATCCTCTACCTCCACGGCGGCGCCTACGTGCTGGGCTCGGCCAACGCCTACCGGCATTTCGCCGGTCAGATCGCGGCGCGCGCCACGGTAGCGGTCTTCATCGCCGACTACAGGCTAGCCCCGGAGCACCGCTTCCCAGCCGCCCTGGACGACGCGAGGGCGGCCTATCGTGGCCTCGTCGAAAGCGGTGCGCGGAAGATCGCGATCGTCGGAGACTCCGCCGGCGGTGGCCTTGCCCTTGCCCTGCTGTCCATCGTCCAGACCGAAGGCGTCGCGCCGGTGGCTGCGGTGGTCATGTCGCCGTGGACAGACCTGGCTCTGACGGGCGGCAGCCTCGAAGACCGCGCGGACGATGACCCGTTGCTGACGAAGGAGATGCTCTCGAAGACCGCCGCAAGCTATCTGGATGGGCACGACCCGCGGGATCCGCTCGCATCCCCGCTCTACGGGGCCCTCGCGGGCCGGCCGCCGATACAGCTGCACGTCGGAACGAGCGAGGTCCTTCTCGACGATACCCGCCGCTACGCCGATAAGGCGCGCGCGGCCGGAGTGGAGGCCGTGGCGCACGCCTGGGAGGGGATGACTCACGTCTTCCCCTCGAGCGTCGGGACGCTGGAGGCCGCGGAAAAGGCACTGAGTCTCATGGCGACCTTCCTCGACGAAAGGTTCAGCACGCGGCCTGAAGCTGCCGGTCCCCGCAAAGAGAGAGGGCGGGCATGACTACAACGCAGATGCTTTCGCTGCCGGGCTTCCGAAGCGAGATGCGCGACATCGGCGGAGCCCGGCTCCATGCGTGGATGGGAGGCGATCCGCAGGGGCCGCCGATTGTACTTTGGCACGGCTTCTTATCCACGAGCTACGCTTGGCACAAGGTCGCGCCGCGACTTGCCGAGGCGGGACTCTCGGTGCTCGTGCCGGACCTCCTCGGCTTCGGCGACAGCGCAAAGCCGGACGGGGTGCGCGGCTACGACGCGCGAGCCATTGCCGAGCAGACGCGCGAACTCGTTCGCGCCGTCGACTTCGGCAAGGGCAAGGCGTTGGTACTCGCGGCGCACGACATGGGCGCCCCGCCCGCTCTGCTGTGGGCGGCGGACCATCCGGCCGAAATTGCGTCGCTGCTCTACATCGAGGCGCCGGTGATGCTCTCCAGCGTCCTGCAGCGTGTAATCGCGTACACGCCGGAGGCCATGAAGGACGGCTCGATGTGGTGGTGGATCCTGCCTCTCGCGCCGGGCGTCGTGGAACGTCTCGTCGTCGGCCACGAGCGTGCGTTCCTCGAATGGTTTTACGACAAGGCGACGGCGACACGATCGTCGATCGAGCCCGGCACCGTCGACGAATATCTCCGGACGTTTGCCGGCCAGGAGGGCGTCCTCGGAGCGATGGGCGTGTACCGCGCGGCCTTTGCGAGCATCGCTCAGACTGAGCCACTGACGAAGGCGAAGATCCGACACCCGGTCATCGCGATCGGTGGCGTGAAGGGACTGGGTGCGAATGTCGGCACGATGGTGAAGCTGGTCGCCGAGAACGTTGAGGCCGTGACGCTGGAAGACTGCGGTCACTTCGTGCCCGAAGAGTCTCCGGACGAAATCGTCCAGCGAGTGTTGAAACTTGTCCGTAAGCCGCAGCGCTGATCGAAGGAGTCGAGCATGAATGACGTGGCTTGGAGCTGATCATGACGAACCCTTGGAGCCCTCTACGACTCGGAGACATCGAGCTCGAGCATCGACTCGCCATGGCGCCCATGACGCGCGATCGGTCCGCCGCGACCGGCGAGCCCACTGCAATGAACGTCGAATACTACGGCCAGCGAGCATCGATGGGGCTCGTCATCACGGAGGGTACGCAACCCAGCGATGATGGGCAGGGCTACCTCCTTACGCCCGGCATCTACACGGAGCAGCACGTTGCCGGCTGGCAAGCGGTCACTCGGGCGGTGCGCAACGCGGGGGGGCACGTCTTCATCCAGTTGATGCACGTCGGCCGAATCGCCCATCCCGCAAATACGCCGCATCACCGGCAGCCCGTCGCGCCCTCGGCAATCAAGCCAAGCGGCAAGATGTTCACCGCCGCGGGCATGTTGGACCTCCCTGAGCCGCGAGCCCTCTCCACGGAAGAAGTGGCGGGAACGGTTCGCGACTTCGTCCACGCTGCGAAGTCGGCCGTGGCCGCAGGGGCGGATGGCGTCGAGATTCACGGCGCGAACGGGTACCTCGTGCACCAGTTTCTCTCGAGCAACGCCAATCGGCGCACCGATCAGTACGGCGGGTCGGTAGAGAGTCGCGTTCGATTCGCCGTCGAGGTCGCGACCGCCATCGCAGGCGCAATCGGCCCGAAGCGCGTAGGGTTTCGCATCTCACCTGGCAACAAGTTCAACGACATGATCGAAGAGGATGTTCCCGCGCTTTACGACGCGCTCGTCTCGCGTCTCGCTCCGCTCGGCCTTGCATATCTGCATCATGAGCACCACGGAGACGACGGTTTCCTCGCGAGGCTCCGGGCTCTCTGGCCGACGGCCCTCGTACTCAATCATCCGGACGCGAGCCTCGAGACGAGGCTGGCCGACATCGAGAAGGGCCGCGCGGACATGGTCTCCGTCGGCAAGATGGCTCTGGCGAACCCCGATCTAGTGGCGCGCATTCGAGCGGGTGCACCCCTCAACAAACCCGATCCGAGCACCTTCTACCGTGGGGACGCGCGCGGTTATACGGACTACCCCACGCTTGGTGCGGCGGCTCACCCACAAGCACAACCGCCAACGTCGACGGCGTGACGAAGCGAAAAGATCGCCTCGACGCGCTGCCGCGCAACTGACCGGGATGCAGCCTGGCCTATCGGGGTCGCAAGATGCCTCATCGGGTTCGCATTCTCCTTCAGTGCAGCACCATCGAGATCGAGCAACGCACCTCGAGTGCGTCGTCCGAACTCAATGCGTACTACGTGACGTAGGCTCGATTAAAGGAGATGACCGCATGACGCGTGACAAGAAGGTTCTAATGCTCGGGCTCGACCCCAAACTCGTGGACTACTCACACCTGGCCGTGAAGCTTGACGAAGCTACGTTGCGGGCTGGTCTGGCAGCGGACGAGAAACGCCTCCGCGATCTCGGGTACGATGCGACATGGCTCCTCGTCGATCGCGGCGAAACTGCCGAGGCCGTGGTGTCGGCGGCGCTCAAGGAGAAGACATTTGACTGCGTCCTCATAGGTGCGGGGATCCGAACCGTTCCTCCGCTATTTCTCCTGTTCGAAAAGCTCGTCAACCTGCTCCACGAGGGAGCTCCGCACGCCAAGATCTGCTTCAACACCGTTCCCGATGACACCGCCGTGTCCGTTCAGCGCTGGGTCTGACCGCGGTCGCTGGGCACTCTCGGCCTTGGGTCTTCTTGCGGGAATGATGCTTGGCATCTTCATCGCGGGGTACGCGGCGCGCGGTCTACCCGGGGAACGCTAGCAAGAGCTACGGACTGACCAGCGCGGTAAGGACCTTCAAGTCGCCGTGACGCAGTGACCAGGGCGGGGTCCACCGCGCCTCAGTGAGCCGCTTTGATCAAACCGTGCTGGCGCCCACCCGGAGATCGATGGGGCCTGCGCCAGCGACAGCCGAGTGGCGAGTGGCGGCTTGCATGATTCGCCCACCGCCACATGGCTGTGCGCGCGGATCCCCGCGCCTTCGATGCTTGGTGCCGCGTCGCCGATGAGTGACACGATTTCCACCTGTTGCCGCAAGGACGTACGCCGCGAGTCGCGCGCAGGGGGCTGCTATGGGGCGGGAAGTTGGGGGGGTAGGCCAGCGCGCAAGCGCAGGCGGCCCAAATCCCGGGTTGTCCTGAGCCTTACGAGCGCCGCCCCGGACCTACCTTGTTCGCCGATTTCAAAGGAGCGAGCCATGTATCTCACGACGAACGACCTCCCCGACGCGGTACGCAGCAAAGATCCAGACGACCGCGATCACGTCGAGGCGCTCTCGTCCGCGCTCGCCGGCTTCGGCAAGCTCGCCCGAAGCGCGATCAACCTGCAGGACGAGCGATAGTCGCGGCCGCGGGGACTCGGCGCCATGTGGATAGTTCGCCTCGCGCTCCGGCGGCCGTACACCTTCGCGGTCCTCGCGCTCGTCATCCTGATCCTCGGTCCGCTCACCGCGGCGACGACGCCCACCGACATCTTCCCGAGCATCAACATCCCCGTCGTCGCCATGGTGTGGCAGTACACGGGCCTTTCGCCCCAGCAGATGGCGGACCGAATCGTCGTTCAGAGCGAGCGCTCACTGACGACGACGGTCAACGACATCGAGCACATCGAGTCGCAGTCGCTGAACGGCATCGGCGTCATCAAGATCTTCTTCCAGCCCAAGGTCAACGTCGCCAACGCCGTCGCGCAGGTGACAGCCATCGCGCAGACGCAGCTGCGGCAGCTGCCGCCGGGGACGACGCCGCCGCTCGTCCTGCAGTACAGCGCCTCGAGCGTCCCCATCATCCAGCTCGGCCTGTCGGGCGAGGGGCTGTCCGAGCAGCAGCTCAATGACCTGGGGCTGAACGCGATCCGCACGCAGCTCGTCACGGTCGAGGGCGCCGGCATTCCCTACCCCTACGGGGGCAAGCAGCGGCAGGTGCAGGTCGACCTCGATCTGCCGGCGCTCCAGTCCAAGGGACTCTCGCCCCTCGACATCGTCAACACGATCTCCGCGCAGAACCTGATCCTGCCGTCGGGCACGGCCAAGATCGGGACCTTCGAGTACCAGATCGAGACCAACAGCTCGCCGCTCAAGGTCGAGGATCTCAACAACCTCCCTGTCCGGGCCATCAACGGCGCTGTGGTCTACCTCCGCGACGTCGCCCACGCGCGGGACGGGTTCCCTCCCCAGACGAACATCGTGCGCGTCGACGGCCAGCGGGCGTCGCTGCTCTCGGTCATCAAGACGGGCGACGCCTCGACGCTCGACATCGTCAAGGGCATCCGCGCCAAGCTCGAGGTGCTCCGTTCGCAGCTCCCGCCCAACCTCAAGATCACACCCCTCGCCGATCAGTCGGTCTTCGTGCGCGGCTCTATCAGTGGCGTCGTGCGCGAGGCGGTGATCGCCGCGTGCCTCACGGCGATCATGATCCTCATTTTCCTGGGCAGCTGGCGCAACACCCTCATCATCGCCGTCTCGATCCCGCTCGCGATCCTGTCGTCGCTGCTCGCGCTCAGCGCCCTCGGCGAGACCATCAACATCATGACGCTGGGGGGCCTGGCCCTCGCCGTCGGCATCCTCGTCGACGACGCGACCGTCGAGGTCGAGAACATCAATCGCAACGTCGCCCAGGGGAAGGCCATCGAGAAGGCCATCCTCGACGGCGCCGCGCAGATCGCCGTCCCGGCCCTCGTGTCGACGATCTCGATCTGCATCGTCTTCGTGCCGATGTTCTTCCTCAGCGGCGTCGCCAGATACCTCTTCGTCCCGCTCGCCGAGGCCGTCTGCTTCGCCATGCTGGCGTCGTACATCCTGTCGCGGACGGTCGTCCCCACGATGGCCAAGTACCTGCTGCGGGGTCACGAGCAAGACGTGCACGCCCAGAAGCCGGCGAGCCGCAACGTGTTCGTACGCTTCCAGCTGGGGTTCGAACGCCTCTTCGAGAGGTTCCGAGGCAGATATCACCGCTTGCTCGAGCTCTGCGTCGGTCGGCCGGCGATCTTCTTGGTCTCGTTCCTGGGCTTCGCGCTGGTGTCGGCGGGCGTCTTGTTTCCGTTCCTCGGGCGGGACTTCTTTCCTTCCGTCGACAGCGGTCAGTTCAAGATCCACGTCCGCGCGCGCACGGGGACGCGGATCGAGGACGTCGCTGCCCTCTGCGACGAGATCGACCGGGCCTTCCGCGAGGTCATTCCCAAGAACGAGCTCGTCTCGATCATCGACAACATCGGCCTGCCGTACAGCGGTATCAATCTGACGTACTCGAACGCGGCGCCCATCGGGCCGGCCGACGCCGACATTCAGGTTTCGCTCGCGCCCAAACATCATCCCACGGATGACTACGTGCAGCGCTTCCGGACCTTGCTCAAGCACCGGTTCCCGAGCGTGACCTTCTACCAGCTGCCAGTCGACATGGTGACGCAGATCCTGAACTTCGGTTTGCCCGCGCCCATCGATATCCAGATCGTGGGGCCGAACCTCCAGGGGAACCGCGCCTTCGCCGAGCGGCTGCTCGACAGGGTCAAGCACGTCGCGGGGACGGCTGATCTTCGCATCCAGCAACCCTTCGACAATCCCCAGCTCATGATCGACGTCGACCGCACGAAGGCCCTGCAGCTCGGCTTCCAACAGCGGGACGTCGCGACGAGCTTGCTCACGGCGACGAGCGGCAGCTTCCAGACCTCGCCCAGCTTCTGGCTCGACCCCAAGAACGAAGTCAGCTACAGCGTCGCCGTACAGTCGCCTCAGTACGCCCTCGACTCGCTCCAGGACCTCGAGAACGTGTCGCTCACGTCGGCCACGGCGGCGCCGGGCGCCGGCGCGATCGGAGCCTTCGTTCAAAGCGGCGCGCAAAGCGGCGCGCAAGGCGGCGCGCGGGGCGGACCCCCCGTTCAGATTCTGGGTAACGTCGCCGCCATCAAGCGCGGTGCCGCGTTCGGCACGGTGACCCACTACAACATCGCGCCCGTGCTCGACATCTACGGCAACGCCGTCAACACCGACCTCGCGAGCGTTGCCACGAAGATCGAGTCCGTGCTGGCCGACGCGAAGCACGAGCTGCCGCGTGGCTCGCAGGTCGCGGTACGCGGGCAGGTGCAGACGATGCATAGCTCGTTCGTCGGTCTGCTGGGCGGTCTCGTCTTCTCGATCCTCCTCGTCTACCTGCTGATCGTCGTCAACTTCCAGTCCTGGATCGATCCGTTCATCATCATCTCCGCGCTGCCCGCCGCGCTCTCGGGAGTCGTGTGGTTCCTCTTCGTGACCCACACTCACGTCAGCGTCCCCGCGCTCACGGGGACGATCATGTGCATGGGGGTGGCCACCTCGAACTCGATCCTCGTCGTGAGCTTCGCGCGGGAGCAGCTCGCCGAGACGGGCGGCGACTCGCGGCTCTCCGCCCTCAATGCGGGCTTCACGCGCTTCCGGCCCGTCTTGATGACCGCGCTCGCCATGATCATCGGCATGACGCCCATGGCGCTCGGGCTGGGGGAGGGCGGCGAACAGAACGCCCCCCTGGGACGGGCCGTCATCGGAGGTTTGCTCTTCGCGACTGTCTCGACGCTCTTCTTCGTCCCGACCTTCTTCAACGGCGTGCACGGCTACCTCGCGCGGCGGCGCCGCAAGCGGGACGCCCGCACGCAGGGCGGCGGAGCGCCCTCCCCGAAGGCCCCGATGAAGGAGCAGCCGTGAGCGAAGAACCCGGCGCCCGCGAGGGGGACGACGCTCCGGCTCCCCTCAAGGCCCGCACGGGTCTCGTCGTGATGCTCGCCATCGCCGCCGCCGCCGTGATGCTGGGGATCATCGGCATCGTCCCGCGCGTTCGAGCGCGCACGACGCTGCAGACGCAGACCGACGCGCTTGCCGCTCCCGACGTCCTCGTCGCCAAGCCCAAGATCGGCGAGCTGCTCCGAGAGATCGTGCTGCCGGCCAACGTTCAGGCCTACACGGACTCGCCCGTCTACGCCCGCACGAGCGGCTATCTCAAGACGTGGGCCTTTGACATAGGCGCGCACGTCAAGAAGGGCCAGCGGCTCGCCGTCATCGAGAGCCCCGAGGTCGATCAGCAGCTCGCGCAGGCCAGGGCCGATCTGGAGACGGTCAAGGCCAACGCGCGCTACGCCCATACCCAATCGACGCGCTACCGGGACCTGCTCGACCAGAACGCCGTCGCCACGCAGGACGCGGACAACTTCAGGGCGCAGGCCAACTCGACCGGCAACCAGGTCCAGTCAGCCATCTCGAACGTCCGCCGCCTCGAGCAGCTCACGGCCTTCGAGAACGTCGTCGCGCCCTTCGACGGCGTCATCACGGCGAGGTCCGTCGACATCGGGACGCTCATCGATGCGGGCGCCGTCAGGGAGCTCTTTCACATCGTCTCGCAGGACGTCCTTCGCGTGTACGTCAACGTGCCCCAGGTCTACTCGGCGTCGGCCATTCCCGGCGTCACGGCTACCCTCACCCTCGCCGAGATGCCCGGCCGCACGTTCCCTGGGACCGTCGTCCGGACCGCTCGCGCGATCGATCCGACCTCACGGACGCTGCTCGTCGAGGTCGACGTCGACAATCGCGAGCAGCAGCTGCTCCCCGGCGCCTACGCCCAGGTTCACCTCAAGCTCGGCAACGCGCAACCCGCGCTCATCATCCCGGTGCCCACGCTCATCTTTCGCTCCGAAGGTCTGCGCGTTGCCGTCGTGCAGGGCGACAAGGCCAAGCTGGTCCCCATCACGATCGGCCGCGACGACGGCAAGACCGTCGAGGTCGCCTCGGGGCTTCGGGAATCGGACATGGTCATTCAGAACCCGCCCGATTCGCTGATCGACGGCGAGGCCGTCAACATCGTCCAACCCGGGCACGGCGCGGGAGCGCCCGGCGGAGGTCGGTGAGCAAGGTGAGGACGATGCCGCGCCTCCCGTTCAATCGCCCGGCGCTCGTCGCGGGCGCCGTCCTGTGCGGCACGATCTCGGGCTGCAGCGTGGGCCCCGACTATCGACGCCCCACGACGGTCGCGGCGCCGGCGGCCTACAAGGAGCCGTCGCCACCCGGTGGGGTGAAGGTGGCGTGGAAGCCGGCGCAGCCCGGGGACGCGGCCGTTCGCGGCACGTGGTGGGAGGTGTTTGGTGACGCCCCGCTCGACGCCCTGGAACAAAGGATCGCCGTCTCCAACGAGACGCTCAAGGCAGCGACGTCCCAGTACCTCGTGGCGCGGGAGCAGATCCGCGTCGCGCGCGCGGGCTACTTCCCGACCGCCAGCGTCTCGCCCGCGGTCTCGCGCACTCACGAGTCACACAATCAACCGAACGTCGTGCCAGGCTTGACCAAGCTCAACTACACGACGCTGTCGTTGCAGGGACAGGTGATGTGGGAGCCTGATCTGTGGGGGCAGGTTCGCCGGACGGTCGAGCAGGCCCGCGCCAACGCCGAGGCCAGCGCCGCCGATCTCGCGGGCGTCGCGCTCAGCGTCCACGCCGAGCTCGCGAGCGACTACTTCGCGGTGCGAGGGCTCGACGAGCAGAGGCGCCTGCTGGAGAACACGCTCACGAGCGACCGGACGTACCTCGACCTCACGCAGGCCCGCTTCAAGGGAGGCGTGGCCACGGAGGTCGACGTCGCGCAGGCCGAGACGCAGTTTCTCAGCGTCAAGGCCCAGCTCATCGACATCGGCGTCGCGCGCGCCGCGTTCGAGCATGCCATCGCGAGCCTCATCGGGGCTCCGGCGTCGACGTTCTCGCTGCCGCCGAGCCCGCTCGTGGGCACCCCGCCCGCGATTCCCGCGGGCGTGCCGTCGGAGCTCCTCGAACGCCGTCCCGACGTCGCCGGAGCCGAGCGCCGCGCGGCCGCCGCCAACGCGCAGATCGGCGTCGCGACGGCCGCCTACTATCCGAGCTTCACCCTGAGCGCCGCGGGCGGCGTCGAGAGCACGGCGCTCGGCACGCTCTTCGAGGTGCCGAGCATTCTGTGGTCGTTCGGTGCGTCGGCCTTCGAGACCATTTTCGACGGCGGCCGTCGCCACGCGCTCACGGAGCAGGCGCGCGCGGCCTACGAGGTCCAGGTCGCGAGCTATCGCCAGACCGTCCTCGATGCCTTTCGCGAGGTCGAGGACAACCTGGCCTCGCTCAGCATCCTGAGCGAGGAAGCGGACGCCCAGGCCGCCGCCGTCGACGCCGCTCGCCGCTCGCTGGCGCTGAGCGTGACGCGCTACAAGGGCGGCGTCACGACCTACCTCGAGGTTCTGACCGCGCAGACCATCCAGCTGACCAATGAGCGCGCGCAGGCCGACATCGCGACGCGCCGATTCGCGTCGAGCGTGCAACTCGTCAAGGCGCTCGGCGGCGGGTGGGACACGTCACAGTTGCCGGGCTTCTGAGGCAACAGGCTCGTGCTTTCCAAGCCATAGCGGGGTTCGGCCACCTCAGGACGTTGCAGTCGCCGAGGATCTGGCCGGCGGAGCGGTTACAAGGTTCCTCATCCTGAACCTTTGGCACGAACCGGAGATTTTCATGTGGCTGCCACATCGCTAGCTACCGATGACACAAAGGGGTATAAGGGTTGGCGTATCCGGCCGGTTCGATGTCTACGACCAAGTAGGTTTCAACTCGGAGGTGTCTGATGGACCGTCGGACCTTCTTCAAAGTGGCGGCTACGGGAGCCGGGGCCGCTGGCGGGCTTGGCTTCGACTTGGGCTCCGCTCGCGCCGAGATGCGCGAGCTCAAGATCGCGCGCACGACCGAGACACGCAGCACCTGTCCGTACTGCGCGGTCTCCTGCGGCGTCATCATTCACACCATCGGTGACAAGGCGAAGAACGTCTCGCCGGCCGTGGTCCACGTCGAAGGCGACCCCGAGCATCCCATCAGCCGTGGCACGCTTTGCCCCAAGGGCTCGTCGCTTCGCAACGACATCAACAACACCAATCGGTTGACCGCGCCCAAAGTGCGCCGCCCGGGCTCCGACCACTGGGAGGACATCAGCTGGGACGCCGCCATCGCCGGCATCGCGCGCCACGTGAAAGACACGCGCGATCGCACCTTCGTCGAGAAGAACGCCAAGGGTGAGGTGGTCAATCGCACGCCGGGGATGGCGTGGATCGGTGGCTGCACCGACACCAACGAATTCAACTTCCTGCAGTGGAAGGCCCTCACATCATGGGGGGTCCCCTATCGGGATACTCAGGCCCGAGTCTGACACGGTCCCACGGTGGCCAGTTTGGCCGCCACGTTCGGCCGCGGGGCGATGACCAACGGCTGGGTCGACATCAAGAATGCCGATGTCATCCTGGCCATGGGCGGAAACCCTGCGGAAAACCATCCGGTCGGCTTCAAGTGGTTCATGGAGGCCCGTCGGACGCGCAACGCCAAGCTGGTGGCGGTCGATCCGCGCTTCACGCGCACGGGCGCGGTCGCCGATCTCTACGCGCCGATCCGCCCCGGAACCGACATCGCGTTCTTGCTCGGGATCATCCGCTACGCCATCGAGACGAAACGCTTCCACGAGGACTACGTCAAGCTCCACACCAACGCGCCGTTCATCATTGGCGAGAAGTTCGCGTTCAGCGATGGGTTGTTCTCCGGGTTCGACGCGACGAAGGGTGAATACGCGAAGGCGGCGTGGGCCTACGAGGCCGACGAGGCGACGACCGGGTACGAAGTCGATCCCACGCTGCAGAATCCGCGTTGCGTATTCCAGCTGCTGAAGACGCACGTGGATCGCTACACCCCGGAGATGGTCGAGCGGATCTGCGGCACGCCCAAGGACAGCTTCCTCAAGGTCGCCGAGCTCGTCACGTCAACGGGCAACGCCGAGCGGGTCGGCACCATCACCTACGCGCTCGGGTGGACGCAGCACTCGACCGCCGTGCAAATGATCCGCGCCGGCGCCATGCTGCAGTTGCTGCTCGGCAACGTGGGGCGGCCGGGCGGCGGCGTGAACGCGTTTCGCGGCCACTCGAACATTCAGGGGGCGACCGACACGGCCGGTACATTCGAAATCCTGCCCGGCTATTTGAAGACGCCCACGGCGTCGCGCCAGACGCTGGCCGATTACTACGAGGACGCGATCCCGACGACGCTCAACAAGCAGGCGTGGGCGAGCATGAACTACTGGACCAATTATCCAAAGTTCATGGTCTCGCTGCTCAAGGCGACCTACGGCGCGGCGGCCACCAAGGAGAACGAATTCGGTTACTCGTGGTTGCCGAAGATCGATGGCAACTACTCGTGGCTCTACATCTTCGACGACATGTACCGCGGTTCATCGACGCGCGCGGGCGGCGCCGAACCGGGGCCCGAGGGCTTCATCACGTTCGGAATGAACCCCGTCGGCCTCGGCCCCAACTCGAAGAAGATGGTCGCGGCGCTGTCGAAGTTGAAGTGGATGGTCGTCGTCGAGAACGTCGAGACCGAGACCTCGATCTTCTGGAAGGCGCCGCAGGAGCTGGAAGGGAAGCCGCCATCGGAGATCCAGACGGAGGTCTATCTCTTGCCCGCGGCGTCGTTCGCCGAGAAGGACGGCACCTTCACCAACTCCGCGCGCTGGCTGCAGTGGAAATGGAAGGCCACCGATCCACCGGGGCAGGCCAAGCCGGATCAGGAGATCGTCGCTCGGCTCTTCTTGGCCGTGCGCGATCTCTACAAGAAGGAAGGCGGCAAGCTGCCCGAGCCGATCTTGAACCTGTCGTGGTCGTACCCGAACCCGTATCAGCCCGACCTCGGCGAGGTGTTGAAGGAGATGAACGGCAAGGCGCTCGGCGACGTGCACGACGACAAGGATCCGACGAAAGTCATCAAGTCCGCCGGGCAACAGGTCGACGGATTTGCGCAGCTGCGCGACGACGGCTCAACGATGTGCGGCAACTGGTTGCACTCGGGCGTGTTCACCGAGGCGGGCAACAACGCGCAACGCCGAGGCACCGCTGATCCAACCGGCCTCGGAATGTTCCACAACTGGGCGTTCTCGTGGCCCGCGAACCGGCGCGTGATGTACAACCGCGCGTCGGCCGACGCCGAGGGGCACCCATGGGATCCCAAGCGCAGCGGCATCCAGTGGAACGGCCAGAAGTGGGTCGGTGACGTACCCGACATCAAACCCGACTCGCCTCCGGGGACCTATGGCGCGTTCATCATGTTGCCCGAGGGCGTGGGTCGGCTGTATGCGCCGGGACTGAACGACGGACCGTTCCCCGAACACTACGAGGCGGTCGAGGCGGCCATGGACAATCCGTTGCACCCCAAGGTGACCTCCAACCCGGTCTCGAAGACCTTCAAGAGCGACAAGGACATCTACGGCAAGAAAGAGGACTTCCCGATCGTCTGCACGACCTACCGGCTGACCGAGCACTTTCACTACTGGACGCAGCATCAGGCCGGTGGACGGCTGAACGAGCTCCAGCCGGGGTTCTTCGTCGAGATCCCCGAGGCGCTCGCGCAGCAAAAGGGCATCGCCAACGGATCGCAGGTCAAGGTGGTGTCGGCGCGCGGCGAGATCCAGGGCGTGGCCATGGTGACCAAGCGCTTGCCGACGCTGAAGTTCGACGGCAAGGAGGTCTGGCAGATCGGGTTCCCGATCCACTGGGGCTTCGCCGGCGCCAAGAACCACACCGGTCCACTGGCCAACCTGCTGACGCCGACGGCGATGGACCCCAACACCTGGACGCCAGAGTACAAGTCGTTCCTGGTTCGCTTGGAGAAGGCCTAGGTCATGAGCAACAACCTACCGTCTCTCGAAGTCCGCCAATCGTCCGCTTCGCTGCGCGGCGAGCGCAGCCAGTTGCGCCAGCTTCCGACGGTGTCCAAGCTCATCGACACCTCGACCTGCATCGGCTGCAAGGCCTGCGAGGTGGCGTGCCAGGAATGGAACGACCTGCGCACGGTTGCCACCGCGCAGGTCGGCTCGTACCAGACGCTGCCGTCGCTGGACGCCAACTACTGGAACCTGATCAAGTTCCACGAGCAACCGTTGGACGGGGGCGGGCTGGCCTGGTTGATGCGGAAGGATCAGTGCATGCACTGCAACGATCCCGGTTGCCTGCGGGCCTGCCCCGCGCCGGGCGCCATCGTGCAGTACGCAAACGGCATCGTCGACGTCAACCCGGACATCTGCATCGGGTGCGGCCTGTGCGCGACCGGCTGTCCGTTCGACGTGCCGCGGTTCAGCGCCGAGACCGGGAAGATGTCCAAGTGCACGCTCTGCGTGGACCGGGTGCAGGTAGGCCTCGAGCCGGCGTGCATCAAGGCCTGCCCGACCGGCTGCCTGCAGTTCGGGACCAAGAGCGACATGCTGGAGGTCGGCGCCAAGCGGGTGAAGCAGCTTCAGGAGAATGGCTTCCCCAACGCCGCGCTCTACGATCCACCGGGAGTGGGCGGCACCGGCGTGGTCACAGTTCTGGCCCACGGCGATCACCCGGAGTGGTACCAGCTGTCGAAGGACCCGCACATCCCGTGGGCGGTGGGCATTACCAAGTCGCTGTTGCGGCCGCTCGGATTGGTCGCTGTCTTCGGCTCGGTCGTGGGATCGTTTGGACATTTCCTGGGCTACGGCCCCAAAGAGGCGCCGGCGCCCGCCAGCGCCGTTCCACCGCCGACGGTTCGTCATGCGCGCGAGGACGCCGTCGTGGGCGACTACATCGTTCGCCACGGCCTCGCTTCCCGCCTCATCCACTGGAGCGTGGCGATCCTCTTCTTCCTGACACTGCTGAGCGGCCTGCCCATCTGGACGCCGATCTTCCGCGGGCTGGCGTCGCTGTTCGGTGGTCTCGCGGTTTGCCGCTGGCTTCACCCTTGGACGGGCATCGGGTTCGTGGCCGCGACGGGCGTGATGGTCGCGTACTGGATGAAGGACATGCACATCGAGCCGGGCGAGTGGGGCTGGATCGGCCCGAAGCTCGTCTCCTACTTCCTGCGCCGCGGCGGCGACGATCCTACGGTCGGGCGATACAACGGCGGACAGAAGATCTTCTTTTACATCGTGGCGCTGCTGGCGCTCGGCCTTTTGCTGACCGGCATCGTGCTCTGGTATCCGATGACGTTCGACGCAGCCCTGCGCCAGGTGAGCTGGGTGCTGCACGACGCGGCCTTCCTGGCGTTCGCGGTCTCGATCGTCGCGCACATCTACCTGGGCACGGCCGCGCTGCCGGGGACGTTCAAGTCGATGACCCGAGGCACGGTCAGCAAGGAATACGCGCGGACGCACCATCCGCGCTGGTATCGCGAAACCACCGAAGCCGCTGCCAAGGCAGGCACGACGTCGGGCGCGCCGCCGGTGGACGCGCCCGGCGCCGGTGACAAGCGGCCTGGCGGCTGACGGCGATATGGCGCTCGCACCGGTGTTCGAGCGCCGCGCCCTTCGCGCCGACGCGCTGGCGCGACAATCGCCGACGGC
>Ga0265314_10002530_pt1 | contig 18594 bp, 18 predicted proteins | sample 4126metaG_FD_203106 | JGI IMG/M metagenome (GOLD analysis project Ga0265314, IMG submission 203106) | Rhizosphere microbial communities from Carex aquatilis grown in University of Washington, Seatle, WA, United States - 4-1-26 metaG | ecosystem: Host-associated > Plants > Roots > Rhizosphere >... | reverse complement strand
CGGAAAGCTGCAGGCCAATGCCGCCGGCGCCCACGATCCCGATGATCGTCGCCGACCGCACGTTGGATTCGAAATAATACAGTATTTGCCCGGCGATGATCGGAAGCACCTGCGGCAGCAAGCCGAAGCGGACCGCCAGCAGGCCGGTGCCGCCGCTGGCCAACACCGACTCACGCGCACGCTGCTCGGCGGATTCGATCGCCTCGGAAAACAGTTTGCCGAGCGCGCCGGTGTCCGAGACTGCGATCGCGAGGATTCCCGCGAACGGACCGAGCCCTACGACGCCGACGAAGACCAGCGCCCAGATCAGGGCATCGATGCCGCGGATGGTGTCGAGGCCGCGGCGGATGACGAAGCGAACGGCCGGGTGAGGCGTGGTGTTTTTCGCGGCGAGAAAGCTGATCGGAAACGCCATTGCGGTCGCGATCAGCGTTCCGAGGAACGCAATCGCAAGCGTCTCCGCCATTGCCTTGAGCAGCAGATTGAGGTGGCCGCCGGTCGATGGCGGGAACATCAGCGCGATGAATTTTCCGAGCGATGCCAGTCCCGGCCCGATCTGGCTGAACGGAATGGCCAGCCACCACACCGCGAATATCGTGATGCCCGTGATGCCGAGCGGCGCAGCCAGCACCGAAGCGCGATGCCAGGGTGAAGCATCGAACAGATGGCGGTGGCGGTCGAGCACCGCCGTCGTATCGTCGGGATGCATGATCGGGCGGGTGCTCATTTGCCCTTGTCCTGACCGGACAGCCGGTGCCGGATCCGTTCGGTCACGAGATCGATGATCGCAACGCAGACGATAATCATCAGCAGGATGGCACTGACGTCGGTATAATAGAATTTTCGGATCGCCACGAACAGATCCTGACCGATGCCGCCCGCACCGACCATACCGACCACCGAACCCGACCGCACATTGATCTCAAATCGCAGCAACGTATAACTGGCGAAGCTGGACATCACCTGCGGCAGCGCGCCGAACCGCATGGTTTCGACGAACCGGCTGCCCGTGCTGTGGACGCCTTCGACCGGCTTCATGTCGATATTCTCGATCGCTTCGGTGAAGAGCTTGCCGAGCGTGCCGAAGGTGTGGATCGAGATCGCGAGAATTCCCGCCAGCGGGCCAAGGCCAAAGGCGCTGACGAACATCAACGCGAACACCAGGTCTGGAACGGTCCGGCAGAATTCGAACACCCGCTTGACGCACCAGCGCAGCCGGCGGCTCGGCGCCAGGTTCGACGCAGCCAGGAAAGCCATCACGAACGCCCCGCAGGCGCCGATCAGCGTAGCCAGATAGGCGATCAACACGGTATCGAGCAGCAGCTTCAGCCAGCCCGTGATGTTCCAGTACCAGTCGGCAACATTGGCGCCGAAATGCGCTATCGTGAGCGGCGGTATGATCCGGCCGAAATAACTCGTGAAGTTCGATATGTTGTCGAACAGGTTGGCAAGATCGACTTCGCCGAACCGGCCGGCAATGGCGATCAGGATGGCAAGGATCGCCAGAACCAGCAGCGATTGCCGCCGTCGCCGCGCGACCTCGCGCTGATAGCCGGCTAGCAACGCCTCGAGGCGGGCCTGCGGAACGCTCAGGATGCTGGAGGTCATGTCGGCACTCCTTTGCTCAGGAGTGATTCTTGCGCATGTCGTTGACGAATTGAATCATCTCGACAGTGTTCTGATAATCCTTGTGGGTCACCGCCACGAACTCCTTGTCCTTGCCGTCGGACAGGCGGTCGAAGGCGGCCTTGTCTTTGGTTGGAGCTTCCATGAAGGCCTGCACGATGAGATGCTTGAGGTCATCGGGCAGATTGGACAAATAAGCGAAGGGCGAGCCCGCCAACAATCCGGATTTGAACACGATCCGGAAATCCTGCTTTTTCACCATGCCCTTCGCGGCCATACGCGTCAGGTTCGATTCAGCGTCGGAATTCCACCAGTCGGCGGCGCAATCGACCGCTCCCTTGTCGAGCGCGATCACGCCGTTCTCGTGGCTTCCGGTGATGATCGACTTGCCGAAGAAGCTGTCGGAATCGATGCCGGCCTGATGCAGGAAAAACCGCGGCGCATTGTAGCCGGACGTGGAATTCGGATCGACATAGCCGATCGTCTTGCCCTTGAGATCGCCGATTTCCCGGTATGGACTATCGGCCTTCACATAGATCACGGAGTAGTATCCTACCGAGCCGGTTTCATTCCTGTTGGTGACAAAGGGTTCAACCTTGACGCCCGTCATGTAGGCGGTGGCATAGGACGCCGGTCCGTAATGCGCGAGCTGGATATTGCCGGCGCGTTGGCCCTCGATCACGGCGGCATAATCGTTGGCGATGTGCAACTTGACGGGTACGCCGAGTTGCTTCGACAGATATGCGATGAAGGGAGCATAGCGATCGGCGACGCCGGAGGCGTTTTCGGCCGGCACCACCGCGAAAGACAGCTCCTTGTATTTCGATCTCCAATCTTCGGCGTGAGCGGCGCCAGCGCTCAAAGCCAGCGAGATCGCGGCCGCGGCAACAAAATCACGTCGGTTCATGGATTCTCTCCGGTCGGCGGAGCAACGCCGCTGAAATCGGCGCGATAGAAAGGGGGAGCGGCTGACATCGCCGCTCCCCTCTCGGCGTCAGGAGCGCTTCTTGCGCATGTCGTTGACGTACTGGATCATGTCCACGGTGTCCTGATAGTCCTTATGGGTCACCGCGACGAACTCCTTGTCCTTGCCGTCGGACAGCCGGCTAAACGCCGCCTTGTCCTTGGTCGGAGCTTCCATGAACGCCTTGACGATGGCCTGCTTGAGGTCGGTGGGCAGATCGGACAGGTACGCATAGGGCGAACCGGCCAGCAGCCCGGACTTGAAGATCACCCGAAAATCTTCCTTCTTGGCCATTCCCTTCGCGACCATGCGCGTCAGGTTCGAGTCGGTATCCGAATTCCACCAGTCGGCGGCGCAATCGACCGTGCCCTTGTCGAGCGCGATGACGCCGTTCTCGTGGCTGCCGGTGATGATCGACTTGGCGAAGAAGGCGTCGGCGTCGATGCCGGCCTTGTGCAGGAAGAAGCGCGGCGCGTTGTAGCCGGAGGTCGAATTCGGGTCCACGAAGCCGATGGTCTTGCCCTTGAGATCCTTGATGTCCTTGTAGGGACTATCGGCCTTGACATAGATCACCGAATAATAGCCGACGGTGCCGTCATTGTTCCGGGTCGTGACAAAGGGCTCGGTCTTGACGCCGGTCATATAGGCGGTCGAGTACGACGCCGGGCCGTAATAGGCGATCTGGATGTTGCCGGCGCGCTGGCCCTCGATCACGGCCGCATAGTCGTTGGCGATCCGCAGCTTGACAGGAACGCCCAGTTCCTTCGAGAGGTAGTCCATGAACGGCGCGTAACGGTCCGCGACGCCGGAGGCGTTTTCGGCCGGCACCACGGCAAATGTCAGTTCCTTGTATTTCGACTTCCAGTCGTCGGCATGGGCAGCGCTGACGGTAAAGGCCAGCGCAACGGCGCTCGCAGACAGAAAATTGCGGCGATTCAGCATCTATCTTCTCCTGTTGAAGGGTAATGTCGTCTTGTTATCGGTACTTATGGCCGCGACGGGCGACGGCTATGCGATCGCGGGAACGCCGAGGATAGGATCTTCGATGCGGACGCTTTCCGGAGCAGCCTGGGCATCGATCCTGCTGGGATCGATGCCGTAGAGGCGCCGCGCTTCCGATTCCGTAAGCTGTTCCGGCGTGCCGTCGAACACGACACGGCCGGCGGCCATGCCGATCAGCCTGCCGCAATAGCCCCGCGCCAGCTCGAGCGAATGCAAATTGCACATCACGGTGATGCCGAAATCCCTGTTGATGCGCTGGAGCGAATCCATCACGACCCTGGTATTGTGCGGATCGAGCGATGCGATCGGCTCGTCGGCAAGAATGATATCCGGCTCCTGCACCAGCGCACGCGCGATCGCGACGCGCTGCTGCTGTCCCCCGGAAAGCTGATCGGCGCGTTGCACGGCGAGCGAAGCGATCTCGAACTGTTCGAGCGCGGCCAATGCCACCGCCTTGTCGGCTTCCGGCCACAGCTTCAGCAATGATCGCATCGGAGAGACCGTCGCAAGCCGGCCCATCAACACGTTGGTCAGCACATCGAGACGGCCGATCAGGTTGAACTGCTGGAAGATCATGGCCGAGCGCGCTCGCCATTTGCGAAGATCGCGGCCCTTCAGCGCGGTGACATCGACGCCGTCGAAGGATATCCGTCCCGAGGTCGGCTCGGCGAGCCGGTTGATCATCCGCAGCATCGTCGACTTGCCGGCGCCGGAACGGCCGATCACGCCGACAAAACTGCCCGGTCCGATCGAGAACGACGCATTATCGACCGCGGTCTTTGTCCCGAAACGGCACGTCAAACCTTCTACCACCAGCATGCAATGCTCCAGGACGCCTGTCAGTCCGTCATGGCTAACGTCAGGATTCTACAGTTGTGTGACAGTCCGGGCATGGTACAGCCGCTGTCCACACGTCCCGCGCGGTGTCATGCATTCGTCATTCAAATGTCACCAAGTCGATTGATGACCTCGCAATAACCTCAACGCTTATGGAATCTCCATGGCCGGCAAGAAACTCTCCGTCGAACCGTTGGTCGACCCCACCGCAAAACTGCACGAGACAAAACTCGGCGCCTATTGCGAAGTCGGCGCGCGGACCATCCTGCATGAAGTGACGATGGACGACTATTCCTACGTCGTGAACGACGCGCAGATCACCTACACCTCAATCGGAAAATTCTGCTCGATCGCGGCGATGACCCGGATCAATCCCGGCAATCACCCGATGCACCGGGCCACGCAGGCGCACTTCACCTATCGCGCCAGCGCCTATTTCGAGGGCGAAAACGACGATACCGAGTTCTTCGCCTGGCGGCGCTCGCACCACATCGAGATCGGCCATGACGTCTGGATCGGCCATGGCGCCATCGTGCTGCCGGGCCGCAATATCGGCACCGGCGCGGTGATCGCGGCCGGCGCCATCGTCACCAAGGAGGTGGCGCCCTACACCATCGTCGGAGGAAACCCGGCGCGCGTGATCAAGCGGCGGTTTCCGGAAGCCATCGCCGGGCGGCTGATCGAATTGCAGTGGTGGGACTGGGACCACGAGACGCTGCGCCGCGCGCTGCCGGACTTCCGCAAGCTCGACGTCGAGGCGTTCCTGGAACAATATCAGGCCGTGGCGGGCCCCGAGCACGCGCAACCCCGGCGACAAAAGGCCGCGTCATGACCGAGATTTTGATCAGCGGCGGCCGGGCCCTGCTCGGACGGCAGATCCGTGAGGCTTCGCTCGAGATCGGCGGCGGCAGGATCAGCGCGGTGGATGGCCCGCAGGCCCACAGCGCATGCGAGATCGATGCGAGCGGCCTGTTGGTTCTGCCGGGCATCGTCGATCTGCATGGCGATGCCTTCGAACGGCAGATGATGCCGCGGCCCGGAGTCGATTTCCCGATCGACGTGGCGCTGATCGACAGCGACCGGCAGGCGATCGCCAACGGCATCACCACGGTGTTTCACGCCGCGACGTGGTCGTGGGAGCCGGGTTTGCGCAGCGGCGACAATGCCAAACTATTGCTGGAGAGCATCGAGGCGCTGCGGCCGCAGCTCGCGGCGGACACCCGCTTCCATTTGCGGCACGAGACCTACAATCTCGATGCCGAAGGCGAAATCTGCGCGCTGCTGGCCGACGGGCGGATCGACCTTTTCGCCTTCAACGACCATATGGATTCGACCGTTGCCAATCTGGCCAAGCCGCGCAAGCGCAATGTCATGGTCCAGCGTACCGGCCTTGCCGATCGCGAATTCGACGAGCTGGTCGAACGTATCGCCGCCCGCGCCGACCACGTTCCCGCATCGATCGCGCGGCTGGCCAAAGCGGCGCGCGACGCCGGCGTTCGCATGCTGTCGCATGACGACGACACACCGGAAATGCGGCAGGCGTTTCGCGCCCAGGGCATCGGCATCGCCGAATTCCCTATCAACGAAGAGACCGCGGTTGAGGCGGCCAGCGGCGGCGACTTCATCGTGTTCGGCGCGCCGAACGTGGTGCGCGGCGGCAGCCATACCGGTTGGACCAGGGCCAGCGACATGATCGCCAAGGGCCTGTGCTCGATTCTGGCCTCCGACTATTACTATCCGGCGCCATTGCTGGCGGCGTTTCGCCTCGCCGCCGACGAGATCCTGCCGCTGCCTTTGGCCTGGGACTTGATTTCGGCAGCGCCCGCTCGCGCCGCCGGGCTTGGCGACCGCGGCGAGCTCACATCGGGCGATCGCGCCGACATCATTCTGGTCGACGACCAAAACCCGTTGCGGCCGCGCATCGTGGCGGTGATCGCGGCCGGCCGCCTCGTTCATCTGACCGAGGCGGGCCGCCTGCTGCGGCCTTCGATGTTTCAGCGCAAGACGGTTGCGGCGGCGTGAACCGGCTCTATTCTGGGCGCCATGACTGACGCACCACGCTACGCGATCTATTATGCCGCAGCTGCCGGCAGCGCGCTCGACCGCTTCGGCGCGGGTTTGCTCGGCTATGATGCCCTTGTCGGAGAGGAACTGGCGTTTCCGGACGGCATCGAACAGTTCCTGCCGGACTGGCGCGAGATGACGCGCGATCCCCGCAAATACGGTTTTCATGCCACGCTGAAGGCGCCGATGGCGCTGGCGGACGGCAAGACCGAGGCCGAATTGCTCGCGGCCTGCGATTCCTTTGCGCGATCGCCGCGTGCCATTCCGGTGATAAAACCCGTTGTCAACGAGATCGGCGACTTCATTGCCGCGGTGCCTTCGCAGCGCTGCGCCGAGTTGGAGCAACTGGCCGCCGACACCGTCAGTGCGTTCGATGGTTTTCGCGCGCCGCTGGCGCCGGCGGATCGTGCGCGCCGCAGGCCCGAGCAGCTGACGCCAAGGCAGCGCGATTATCTCGATCGCTGGGGATACCCTTATGTGATGGAGGAGTTTCGCTTCCACATGACGCTGACAGGTCGGCTTCCGGACGAACGGCGCGGAACGGTGCTGGCGGAATTGCGGCGACGGTTTGCGGCGATTGAACTCGCCGAGCTTGCGATCGACACCATCGCGGTATTCCGGCAGCAGAACGCAAAGTCGCCATTCAGGATCGTGCAGCGGTATGAGTTGACCGCGAGGCCCTAACGAAAGGGCGTCATTCGAGGAGCGCCAGCGACGAAGCAATCCAGTCATCGCTTGTGACCTGGATTGCATCGCGGAGCCTGTCATCGGGCGGGCATTCGCCCGACCCGTTGGCTCGCAACGACGTTTGGGGCCAGCCCCTCGTCCCTACTTCGGCGACCCCTGCACGGTGATGAAATCGATCGGCCCGCCCGGGACGTCGTCATCGAACACCGCGATGACCAGTCGTCCGGTGCGCCAGGCCTGGGCATCGAGATTGCTGCGGCCCTTGTACAGCTTGGGACCGTCGGCCTGGGAATCATGGCCATGGACGACATGACGGCCGCCGAAATCCGACGCGTCGCCTTCCGAATAACGTTTCGACAGCAGCGTCTTCTCGCTCTGCCGTTCCAGCGGAATATCCGGATCGAGCCCGGCATGCACATAAACGCGCTGGCGATCGACATGCATCAGCGCAAGGCTATCGAGCCATTCGATATCGCCTGACGGCACCAGCGATGGATCGCCGCCATAGGAGGCGACCGTGGTGTCGCCGCCGCGATCGAGCCAGCCTTGCACCTTCAAGGGATCACGCAGCGCCTCGACCATCATCAGGTCGTGGTTGCCCTTGAGCGGAATGAACGGCCACCCCGGCAACGGGTCCGCCCGCAGGAGTTCGATAACGGCCTTGCTATTCGGACCCTTGTTGACGTAGTCGCCAAGGGCAACGAGCGAACCATAACCGCCACGCGCATGCGCTGCGATGAGGGCGAGGCCGTCTTGCAGCAGGTCGCTCCTGCCGTGGAGGTCTGGAATGACATAGGTGAGACTCATTGGACGCGCCCGCCTTGTCGCAACCGAAGTGCCTCGAGCAGGGACTTGAAGGCGCGACTATATTCGGCTCCCGCCCTGGCAATGTCGGATCGCCCGGCGGCGGCGACCGCGGCTTCCGTCATCGCACCGAGCAGCAGGCGGGCCAATGGCTCGACCGGCTGCCGCGCGATCAATCCCGCGTCCATCGCCGCGGCCAGCGCACGCGGAATCTTGCCGCCGAAGTGCTTCGCGTCGATCTCGCGCCAGCGCTCCCAGCCCAGCACCGCCGGGCCGTCGCGCAGGATGATCCGGCAGGCCGGTCCCTTGGCGCAGGCGGCGAAATAAAGCTGGGTGCCCGTCACCATCGCGGCGAGCATATCCTTCTCCGCCCGCGCCGCGCGATCGATATCGCGTACGAGGTCGCGAGAGACTTCGTCGAATACCGACTCGAATATCGCCTCCTTGGTCGTGAAGTGGTGATAGACCGCCCCCTTTGCAACGCGCGCGGCCTCCGCAATGTCATCGATGGTCGTGGCGGCAAAGCCTCGCTCGCCGAACAGGCGCCGCGCCGCTTTCAGGATCGCCTCGATCGTCGCGGCTCGCCGCTCTGCCTGTTTCGCCATCGTCCCTGTGTAATGGAAATTCGCTGACGAAGCCAGTTGACTTACCGACCGCCGGTCGATATTTACCGACTGTCAGTTTGTTTATAGCGGTCACCAACCGCCTGAAACCGCCATGAGGTCGCGTCATGCCAAGCCGTCAAACCGTCGAAGCCTTTGTCGCGCTGGTCGAGGCCGGCGACTATGTCGGCGCGATCGAGAAATTCTATGCGCCCGACGCCTCGACGCGCGAAAATAACGATGCGCCGGTTGTCGGCCGCGACGTCTTGATGGCGAAAGAGCGTGGCGTCATGGCTGCATTCAGCCAGATCGACGCATTGCGCATCGGACCCAGTCCGATCGACGGCGACGCCACCGCGACGCGCTGGCGGTTCACGTTCACGGGCATGGACGGAACCGTGCGGGTGCTGGAAGAAACCAGTTGGCAGACCTGGCGTGACGAGCAGTTGATCGAAGAACGCTTCTTCTACGACCCAAAACAGATGAAGGGTTGAACACGACCCGCTTCCTCAGTGAGGCTTGAGGCAATCACTTCCCGAAAAGCTCGAAAGTCCTGGTCCGGATCCAGCGATGGGCCGGGTCGCGATGATAGCGCTCGTGCCAGTATTGGGCGATCTCGATCCGCGGCAGCGCGATCGGGGGCTTGAACGCCACCAGGCCGAGCGGCCCGGCAATGCTGTCGGCGAGGTTCGCCGGCAACGTTACAACCCCATCGGTTTGCGATGCGACGATCGCGCCGGCGATGAAGCTCGGCACCCGCAGCAATATATTTGACGGCGCGATCTCGGAGGTCAGCACGCGCTGCGCCTCGCCATGGGCGGCGTGGCCGGTGTCCGATGCCGTGATCAGGACATGGCGCTCGTCGAGAAAGCCGGCCCGCGAGCGCGCTTTCGCCAACCGCGGGTGCCGCTTTCGCATCACGCTGAGATAGCCGTCCGAGAACAGTTTTTGCCGCCGCAGATATCCAGCGGCTTGTGGAAATGCGCCGAGCGCCAGATCCGCCTCGCCGGTCTCCAGCTTCAGCTCGAACGCACGTGAATCAAGCGGCACGGCCCGCAGGCTGATGCCGGGCGCCACCGCCGCAACGGCGACGATCAGCGGCGGCAGAAACCGGATCATGCCGACGTCGGTCAGCAGCAGGCTGAACATGCGATCGGAGGTGCTCGCGTCGAAGGTAACCGCCTCCGCGCGCAAGCCATCGGCCGCATCGAGCAGCGCGCGCAACTGTCCGGCCATCCCAAGCGCCCTCGCGGTCGGCTGCATGGCATGCCCGTTGCGAACGATCAGCGGATCGGAAAACTGCTCACGCAGATGCCGCAGCGTCTTGCTGATCGCGGGCTGCGTCGTCTCCAGGATCCGCGCCGTGCGGGTGATGCTGCATTCCCGCAACAGCACATCGAGAACGCGCAATTCCCGCAAGTCCATATCGTGATATGCCAATTTGGCCATGATGCTCATTCCGTAATGGATATGACTCCAAGTCATTGCCAGCCGCTATGCTGTTGTCAACACGAGAGCCGCATCCCGGGAGATCGTCATGGCCAAATTCGTCATCGAGCCGCATTTTCGTCTGCAGGAATGGGTTGCGGAGGAAAAGGGCTATTTCCGCGCCGAGGGTCTCGACTACGAATTCCGCGAACTGATCCGCTCAACCGAGGGCCAACACCACAACAAGGTCAACGAAGGCGCGTTCCAGAGCATCGAGAAGGGGCGTGAGGCCGACGTCAGCTGCGCCTGCCACTGGACCGTGAATGTCGCGGCCTCAACCGGCCATGCCAAACTCTATTCCGACGTTTATTCGATCGCGACCTCGGGCATCTTCGTCTCGGCCAATTCCAAGATCCGGACGCCGGCCGACCTTGCCGGCGTTCCGATTTCGGTCGGCTTCCAGTCCGGTAGCCATTACTCGACAATCCAGGCGCTTGAGCAATACATGCCGGCCGACGACATCAACCTGACGTTCGAGGACGGCATGCTGTTCCGGCGCATGGAGCAGCTGCTCGAAGGCAAGAGCGCAGCCGCGGCGTTGTTCAATGGGCCGTATTACCTCGCCGAACAGCTCGGCTTCCGCAAGGTGATCGATACCACCTTCATGATCGCATCGATGATCAACGGCGATCCCGAGCCGGAAGATATCAAAAGGTATTTCCGCGCGCTCCGAAAGGCGCAGCGCGACATCGACCTGAGACCGGAACTCTACACTCATTACTACAAGAACGAATTCCCCGACCGCTTTCATGCCGTCATGGACACCAGGCGCTGGGGGCCCGGCGAACGTATTGTGTTCGAGCCCTATTCGCGCGAGGTATTCGAGCAGTCGTTCGACTGGATCGAAAAGCACGGTATTTTCCCGCCGGGCCAGATGGGCCTTGGCGATTACGACAAGGCCACCGTGTCCTTTGCGGCTGAATGACGGGCCGATGCCGCGACGGAAGGATCGGTCTTTCTGACGATCTGGGACATCGTGCCGGCGGCCGCGAGAGCGCCCCTGTAGCTAAATGACGCGGTGCCGCTGGACACAGCGTTCAGCGGCGCGGACAGCGCTGTCCTTAGCCGAACGGCGTCGTTGACCCCGGCTTGCGAATGCTCTCAAATCCCCTCAGCTTAAGCCCTGTTCGACAAGAATATGGGGCAGATATCACGGGGGGAGAATTATGGCATTTACCAGAAACATCGCCGTGCTTGCGGCGCTCACGGCAGCGCTGTTGGCGGCAAGCAGCGCCTCGGCGCAGATTTCGGACGACGTCGTCAAGATCGGCGTGCTGACCGATATGTCCGGGCCGGCATCGACGCCGACCGGCCAGGGTTCGGTCACCGCCGCGCAAATGGCGGTCGATGATTTCGGCGGCAAGGTACTGGGCAAGCCGATCTCGGTCATCGTCGGCGACCATCAGCTCAAGCCCGACATCGGCTCGGCCATCGCGCGGCGTTGGTACGACACCGAGCAGGTCGATCTGATCGTCGACGTTCCAGTCTCGGCCGTCGGCCTCGCGGTGCAAAGCGTCGCCAACGAAAAGCACAAGCTGTTCATTACCCATTCGACCGGGTCGGCTGATTTCCACGGCAAGTTCTGCTCGCCCTACGCCATACAATGGGTGTTCGACACCCACGCGCTCGCGGTCGGCACCGCGCAGGAAGTGGTTAAGCGCGGCGGCGACAGCTGGTTCTTCATCACCGACGATTACGCCTTCGGCCATTCGCTGGAGCGCGACGCCACCGCTGTCATCACCAAGAACGGCGGCAAGGTACTCGGGGCGGTGCGTCCGCCGTTCGCGACGCCCGATTTGTCGTCATTCGTGCTGCAGGCGCAGGCCTCCAAGGCCAAGATCATCGGCATCGCCGGCGGACCGCCCAACAATGTCAACGAGATCAAGACCGGCGGCGAGTTCGGCGTCTTCAAGGGCGGCCAGCAGATGGCCGGCCTTTTGGTGCTGATCACCGATATTCACGGGCTCGGGCTGCAGACCGCCCAGGGGCTGCTGCTGACCACCTCGTTCTACTGGGACATGGACGACAAGACGCGGGAATGGTCGAAGCGATATTTCGCCAAAATGAACCGGATGCCGACCATGTGGCAGGCCGGCGTCTATTCGTCTGTCATGAACTACCTCAACGCCATCAAGGATTCCGGCACCGACGATCCGCTCAAGGTCGCGGCCAAGATGCGCGAAAAGCCGATCGAGGATTTCTTCGCGCGCAACGGCAAGCTGCGCGAGGATAATCTGATGGTCCACGACCTGGTGCTGGTGCAGGTCAAGACCCCGGATGAATCGAAATATCCGTGGGACTATTACAAGATCCTCGCCCATATTCCCGGCGACGACGCCTTCGGCCCGCCCGATCCGGCCTGCCCGCTGGTCAAGAAGTAGATACCATCGACGCGCCGGCCTCGCCGGCGCATCTTCGATAAATCCACTTGCAAAACTAGCCCAGCAGCCGTGCGCCGCGCCCAAGCGCTGCTTCCGCTTCAGCGACCATTCCGGAAACGATGCCGGCCGCGGGCATCTTCGCATGGATCAGGCCGACCGCCTCGCCGACGATCGTCGCGGCAACGTCGAGATCGCCGCGCAGGCGCGCTTCATTGTAACTCTGCTTCAACGCGCCGAAATCGGCAGCGGCTTCCTGCTCGCGGCCCGCCCACTCGTCCATCAGCCGGTTGCGCAGCACCCTGAAGCTGAACTCCGCCGGCCAGGGTACGCCACGGAGGCTGTCGAGTGCGGTGGTGCGCACCGTCTGATCGCCATCCGATGCGATCGCCCGCGCCGCGGCCGCGGGAGGAGTGAGCGCCTCTTCGGCGGCCCAGAATCGCGAACCGACCAGAACGCCGTCGGCGCCGAGCATCAGGCTCGCCGCCAGCCCGCGTCCGTCTGCGATGCCGCCGGCCGCCAGCAACAGGACTTCCGGATAGCGTTTGGCCAGGAGATCGGCGACTTCGGGCACGAATGGCAAAGTCGACCGCTGTCCGCCGTGTCCGCCCGCCTCGGCGCCTTGCGCCACAATGACACATGCGCCGGCGTCGAGCGCCTCGCGGACGTGCGCCATGGTCTGGCATTGGCAAAACAGGGGAACGCCGGCATCGACCGCCTTGGCGCCGAGAGCCTTCGGGCTGCCGAACGACAGGAACAGGCATTTTGGCTGTTTCGCAATCGCCCAGTCGACCGCGTCCGGATTCGATTCGGCAGCCCAGGTAATGAAGCCAATTCCGATCGGCGTGTTCCCGGCCATCCGATATTGCTCCTCTAGGCCCGGGCCGTCGCCGACCGTGCCGGCATAGCCGCCGCCCATGATGCCAAGGCCGCCCGCCGCGCTCACGGCAGCCGCCAGCGACCCACCACAAACCAGCGCCATCGGCGCACACACGATCGGGTGTTCGATATCGAACTTTTCGGTCAATCGCGTCTTGATCACGTCTGCCTCCCTGGCCGCCGGCCATTTGCATTTTACGGGGCCTGCGCACTGCTGCTAGATGCATCGGGAATAACCGAATGACAGGCGTTATGACGGAGTAAGCGATGAGCGACAAGCCTGCCGGCCCGGCGCCCGCCATGACATTGATGCGCAGCAAGCTGTTTGTCCCGGCCTCGCGCCCGGAACTGTTCGAAAAGGCGCTGGCTTCCGCCGCCGACGCATTGTCGTTCGACCTCGAAGACGCGGTCGCCCCGAGCCAGAAACCGCAGGCCCGCGCCCATCTGACCGCGTTGCTGCGCGGCCTCGCGCCGGCCACCGGCAAGACCATTGTTGTCAGGGTCAATGCGCCAGGCACCGCGGAATTCGACGCCGACGTCGCGGCCCTTGCATCCGCGCCGATCGACATCATCAACCTGCCGATGACGGAAAACGCAGACGCCGTCGTCGAGGCGATCGCCCGGATCGAGCCGAACGAGACGGCGCATCGCGCCGGATTTCTTCTCAATATCGAGACCCCGAAAGCCCTGCGCAAGGCAGCCGATCTTGCCGCAGCGCATCCGCGCGTGATGGGATTGCAGATCGGTTACGCCGATCTGCTCGAGCCCAACGGCATCGCGCGGAACGACCGCGACGCGCTCGCCTATATCCGGCTCGCGGTTCGGCTGGCCGCCGCTGAGGCCGGCATCGCGGCCTATGACGGCGCCTTTGCGGCGGTCAAGGACGCCGAGGGCTATCGCGCCGAATGCATCGCCGCCAAACGCCACGGCTTTGCCGGCAAGAGCTGCATCCATCCGAGCCAGATCGCCACCGCCAACGAGGTGTTCATGCCGGATGCCGGCGAAATCGCCTGGGCGCGCAAGGTCGTCGCAGCCGCTGTTGACGCCGACGCAAGCGGCATCGGCGCCTATCTGGTCGACGGTCACATGATCGACAAACCCTTCGTCGAGCGCGCGCGAGCCGTGGTCGCGCTGGCCGACCGCCGACATAATGGAGCCTGATCGCATGGACCGTGACAAAAGCCGACTGCACGCTCGCGACTATCAGCCGGGTGCGGGCGGCACGCTCGATGGCGTTCGCATCCTCGACCTGTCGCGGCTGTTCGCCGGCAACGTGCTGACCCAGATCCTCGGCGACTTCGGCGCCGAGGTGATCAAGGTCGAGCCGCCGGAAGGCGATACGCTGCGGGCCTGGAAGACCGAGGGCATCGACACCCACTGGAAGGTTTACGCCCGCAACAAGAAGAGCCTGTGCCTGTCGCTGCGCGAGCCGCGCGCGATCGAGATCATCCGCAAGCTGGTGGCATCGACCCAGATCCTGATCGAGAGTTTCAGGCCTGGCGTGCTCGAGAACATGGGGCTGTCGCCCGAGGCGCTGCTGGAAATAAATCCTTCGCTGGTCATCATTCGCATCTCCGGATGGGGACAGGATGGGCCTTACGCACAGCGACCGGGATTCGGCACCGTGATCGAGGGCGTTTCGGGTTTCGCCGCGATCAACGGTTTTGCGGATCGCGAGCCGGTACTGCCGCCGATGTATCTCGCCGACGGCATCGCCGGCACCTACGGCGCGTCGGCGGCCATGATCGCCTTGCGCGAGGTGGAAATGAAGGGAGGCCGCGGCCAGGTGATCGACCTGCCGCTACTCGATCCGTTGTTTGCCATTCTCAGCCCGCAGGCGGCGAATTACCGGCTCACCGGCAAGGTCAGGCCGCGCACCGGCAGCCGTTCGACCAATTCGGCGCCGCGCAACGCCTACCGCTGCAGCGACGGACATTATGTCAGCCTGTCCGGCTCGATCCAGAAAATGGCCGAGCGGCTGTTCCGGGCAATCGGCCGCCCGGACATGGTCGACGATCCGCGGTTCCGCACCAACGCCGACCGGCTGCGCCATGTCGAGGAGCTTGACGCCATCATCGGCGAATTCATCGGCGCGCGGACGCAAGCGGAAAACGTCAGCTTCTTCGAGAAGGCTGAAGTCACCATCGGCCCGATCTACGACACGCCGCAGATCATGGCCGATCCGCATGTGATCGAGCGGGAACTGATCGCCGATTATCCGGATGCGGAGATGGGCCAGATCCCGATGCATCATGTGGTGCCGCGGTTTGACCGCACGCCGGGTTCGATCCGGACCCGCGCGCCCAAACTCGGCGAGCACAATCAGGAACTGCTTGGCGAGATCGGAATCAGCGCCGGCGATCTCGCAGAGCTTCGCAAGGCCGGTGTGGTCTGCGGCGGTTGATCGAAACGCCGGTGGATGCGAGCCGGCTGTTTGACAGCGACGGCCGGCGGGTTATGGTCTCGCAAAAGGGAGCCAGGGATGGAAGAGACCGCAGCCCGACACGCGGCCGAAATGCTGCTCGCCGAACACAAGGCCAACACCGCGTTCAAGCCATTCGATCGGTCGCGCGGGCCTGCCAATGTCTCGGACGCCTACGACATCCAGGACAGGTTCGTCGGGCTGCTGCGCGCCGAACATGGCGGCACCATCGGCTACAAGGTCGGATTGACTTCGGAGGCAATGCAGAAGTTCTGCGGCATCGACCATCCGATCGCCGGTGTCGTCCTTGCCAATCGGCTGCACCGCTCGGGCGCAACCATCCGCCGCGCCGATTTCGGGCGGCTGGGCCTCGAATTCGAAATCGCCGTCCGCATCAAGTCGGACGTGCCGCCGTCGACCACTCGCCTCTCAGCTGAGGCGATCGCGCCCTACATCGCCGGCGTCTGTGCCGCCGTCGAACTGGTCGACGATCGCGCCGCCGACTATACCCATCTCGACGTCCTGGCGTTGCTTTCAGATAATTCCTGGAACGCCGGCATCGTGCTTTCGGAGCTGGTCACGAACTGGCCGGATCTCGAAAGCGTGCTGGGTAAGGCAACCAAAGACGGCGCCGCGATCGGCGAAGGCCAGGGTCGCGACATCCTCGGCCACCCTTTCAATTCGGTAGCCTGGCTTGCCGCGCACCTTTCCGCCCGCGGCGAAGGTCTCAAGGCCGGCCAGATCGTGATGACGGGCAGCGTGATGAAGACCATCTTTCCCGGCGAAGACGCGGTCTACGGGTTTTCGCTGGAAAACCTCGGAAGTGTCAGCGTCACCGTTCGTTGACGCGTAGCTGCGGCTTTCGGCGCGCGCGGCCGCACGCCTTACTTCTCCGGCGGGTATCCATCATCGAGGGTTTGCAGATAGGCGATGATATCGGTTTCGTCCTGCGCCGTCATGGCCGGCACGTCGCCGGGATGGTGGTTGAGGGGAGGATCGCTGACATCGACATTGCCGTGATACTGCACGGGGATGTCGTTGTACTTCTCGACCTTTCCATCGGCGCCGAGCGGATAAACCTTCTCCGGGTTGGTGTCGCGGAAATTGTAGAAATCCATCACCTGCTGCAAGGTCTGGAATACGCCATTGTGGAAGAAGGCGTGGCGCCTGGCGGTGTTGCGCAGGGTCGGCGTCTTGAACATGCCGCAGAATTGCGTCTGATCGGCGATGTCCTTGCGGATTGGTCCGCAAACCCCGAGGTCGAAATAGCCGGGGTCTCTGGTGTCGGCGAGCGCCGGATTGCGCGGCGCAGCCAACGCTTCGTACTGGGTGTCGGTAAACAGCGGCGGCTGCCCTTCGCGCGAGACCTGCGAACTGTGGCAGCCCGCGCAATTGGCTTTGTCCTGATCATTGAACAGGCGATAGCCGCGCATCTCGCTTTCGCTGAGGCGCGCCTTGCCTTCCAGCCAGTAGTCGAACTTGCTGGTATAGGGATGGAAGCTCGGTTCCTCGATCTGATAGCGGCCGATGGCGAACGTGGCCTCGGCAACCAGCAAATTCGCGTTCGTGAATATTCCCTCGCCGAACAATCCCAAGAATTTTTTCGCGTAGGTCGCGTTGCGCAGCTTCTCGGCGACGATCTCGATGCTGCCGCCATCCATTTCGCGCGGATCAAGCAGCGGGCCTGACGCCTGGATCTGAAGGGTGTCGGCACGGCCGTCCCAAAATAGACCGCCTTGCGGCACGATATTCGCGGCGCTCTGCGCCGATTGCGTCGCGGTCTTTTGGGCACGCTCCGCCGTCTGGCCGATCGCAGCCATCTGCGCCAGGGTGACGGTTTCGTTTTGCTTGTCGTCGGGACCGATGCTGAAGTCGGACTGCCGGTCGAGATAGGTCAGTGAGGGAACGGCGCGTGCGCCGGGGAGCGTCAGCGTGGGACCACCAAGCATGACCGGGCCGTCGTTTGGCGGACCGTAGGCATGATCCGGGCTGTGACAGGACGCGCAGGCCAACTTGCCTGACGAGGACAGGCCTGTGTCGAAGAAGATGTCCTTGCCGAGCCTTGCCATCGCCGAGAGCGGTGCGGCCGGGCGTCGGACCAAGTGAACCGGATGCGGATTTTCGCCGGGCTGGATCTGGGGCTCGGCAGCAAAGACGGCGCCGGCCCAGAGGCCGGCGCCGAAGAGACACAGAATCGTGCGGTTGAACATGCGAAGTAGGCTCAGTTCTTGACCTTGTCCTTGGTATCCACGGTGCCGAAGGTCGCATCGAGGATAAGCTTCTCGCTGTTCTTCTTGTTGAAGTTGAACATGTCGACGATCGAGCCGGTCGTGGCGTCGAATGAGCCCTGCCCGATACGCTGAACGGTGGCCTTCTTGCCCGATCCGCTCGTCAACCAGTTGTCCTCGATAAATTGCGGGATCGAGGCCTGCGTGATCAGCACGTGGCTGACATAGTTCTTCTTGGCATAGGGAGAGATGACCAGGAACGGCTGACGCGTGCCCGGGCCGCAACGACCGGCAACCGGCATGCCGTTGACGCCAAGCGGTTCGGTCGTACCGACGACGCCGCAGATGCCCGTTCCGTCCAACGCATCGGCCGTTGAGGAGAATGACGGATGCAGTGACGGGGGGGAAGCGTGATCGTACCAGCCGTCAGAGTCGTCGTAGGCGAAGATCACGGCGGTCGAGTCCCAATCGGGCTGCTGCTGCAGGAAGTTGACTAGGTTGACCAGGCCCGTCTGCTCATCGAGCGGATTGGAGTAGCCACCGTGACCGTCCTGGAAGGCCGGCAGTTTGATAAAGGAAACGGCAGGGTAGTTGCCGGATCCGACCGCAGCGG
>Ga0265314_10002529_pt1 | contig 18595 bp, 19 predicted proteins | sample 4126metaG_FD_203106 | JGI IMG/M metagenome (GOLD analysis project Ga0265314, IMG submission 203106) | Rhizosphere microbial communities from Carex aquatilis grown in University of Washington, Seatle, WA, United States - 4-1-26 metaG | ecosystem: Host-associated > Plants > Roots > Rhizosphere >... | reverse complement strand
CTTGTCGGCGATCGGATCAAGCATCCGGCCGAAGGCGGAATGCTGGTCCCAGATTCGCGCATAATAGCCGTCGAGATAGTCGGTGACACCCGCTGCGACGAAGACCGCCAGCGCCACCCAGCGCAGCCAGAGCGGACCGTCCATGATGGATTCCCAGAACACGCAGCCGACCACCACCGGTATCGCGGCGATCCGGGCGTAGGTCAGGATATTCGGCAGGGACAGCGAGCTTTTCGCGGTCCCCCTTGTGGTCGCAATGTTCATCCGTCTTACCAATACCGCTGGGGCCCCAAGGTCAACCGTGGGTACCCGTTACTACTGATCCCGGGCAGGCGACGCCCTTATGACTCACCATCCTTTAACCCGGCTGGGCGTGGAAAAACTCGAAAATCTTGCGGGCGCTTTCGGCGCTGACGCCGGGAACCTTACCGAGGTCGGCGATCGAGGCCCGCTCGATCTCCTTCAACGTTCCGAAATGGTGCAGCAAGGCACGTTTGCGTGACGGCCCGATGCCGGGAATCTCCTGCAAACCGGCCTCGCGGATGTCCTTTTTGCGCAGCTTGCGGTGCGATCCGATCACGAAGCGATGCGCCTCGTCGCGCAGCCGCTGAATGAAATACAGCACCGGATCGCGCGGTTCGAGCTTGATCGCCTCGCGGTCCGGCATGAACAGGGTTTCGCGGCCGGCGTCGCGATCCGGCCCCTTGGCGACCGCCAGCAGCGACACCTGGTCGAGCCCCAGCCCCTCGAAAATCTCCCGGACGGCGTTGAGCTGGCCACGGCCGCCGTCGATGATGACGAGGTCGGGCCATTGCGGAAACGAATCGTCGTCGGCCTTGGCTTTGGCCGCCGCGCCCTCCGGCGGGTTGACCAGCCGCTTGAAGCGGCGCTGCAGCACCTCGCGCATCATCGCGTAGTCGTCGCCGGGGGTCAGGCCCTCGGACTTGATGTTGAACTTGCGGTACTGGTTTTTGATAAATCCATCCGGTCCGGCGACGACCATGGCGCCGACCGCGTTGGTGCCCTGGATGTGGCTGTTGTCGTAGACCTCGATCCGCTTCGGGGGGTGCGGCAGGCCGAGCGTCGTCACCATCCCCTGCAGCAGCCGGCTCTGGGTCGCGGTGTCGGCAAGCTTGCGCCCCAATGCCTCGCGCGCGTTGGTCAGCGCATGCGTGACCAATTCCTTTTTCTCGCCGCGTTGTGGGGTCGAAACCTCGACCTTGAAACCGGCCTTGACCGACAGCGCGTCGGCCAACAGCTCGCTCTCCTCGATCTTGTGCGACAGCAGGATCAGTTTCGGCGGCGGCTTGTCGTCGTAGAATTGCGCGAGGAACGAGGCCAGCACTTCCTCCGGGGTGAAGGATTTCTCCGCGCGGGGAAAATAGGCGCGGTTGCCCCAGTTCTGGCCAGTGCGGAAGAAAAACACCTCGACACAGGAATAGCCGCCCTCCTGGTGGATGGCGAACACGTCGGCCTCCTCGACGGTGCGCGGATTGATGCCCTGCTGCGACTGGATTGCGGACAGCGCCGCGAGGCGGTCACGATAGAGCGCGGCGGTCTCGAATTCGAGCTCAGTCGAGGCCTTTTCCATCTCGCCGGCGAGTTCCTGCTTCACCGACCGGCTGCGGCCGGACAGGAAATCGGTGGCCTCGCGCACCAGTTCGGTATAGCCGGGAAAATCGATCTCGCCGGTGCACGGTCCCGAGCAGCGCCGGATCTGGTAGAGCAGGCAGGGCCGCGAGCGGCTTTCGAAAAACGCATCGGTGCAGGAGCGCACCAGGAAGGCGCGCTGCAGTGCCGTGATGGTGCGATTGACCGCGCCGGCGTTGGCGAACGGCCCGAAATAGCGCCCCGGCCGCGACTGCGCGCCGCGATGTTTTAAAATCTGCGGCGCCCAATGGTCGCCAGTCATCAGGATATAGGGAAACGATTTGTCGTCGCGCAGTTGCACGTTGAAGCGCGGGCGCAGCTGCTTGATCAGATTGGCTTCGAGCAGCAGCGCCTCGGTTTCCGTCGTCGTCGAAATAATCTCGACCGCGACGGTGGCCGCGATCATGCGCAAGATGCGCGCCGGTTGCGGCGCGTTGACCCGGGCGTAGGACGTCAGCCGCTTGCGGACGTTCTTGGCCTTGCCGACATAGAGCACGTCGCTCGCCGCATTGAGCATGCGATAGACGCCGGGCGAGGTGGGGGCGAGGCGCACCGCCTGTTCGATCGCGGCATGGCCGATCGAGAGCCGGCTTTCGCCGCGGCCTTCCAAGTTCTCGTCCTCGAAGGTCTCGTCGGTGAGCTCTTCGGCGGGTTCCGGCAGCCGCGCCTCGTCATCGTCCTCGGCGCCTGCCGGTTCCTCCGGCGGTGCATCGGCGGCCTCCAGCGGGGAATCGGGACCGGCCAGCGGCAAATCCCGCTTGGCGTCCGATTTCAGGTGCGTTTCGGGGCTGTCGGTGGGGTCGCGGTCGCTATCCATGGCCGGAATTTAAGCACTTGGACACGGCATCGCCAGCGGCCCGGAGAGGCCAGGGCTGGGATCCCGGTGGATGGTTGGTGGAGCGCCGGTCCGCCGCCGGTAACGCTTTCTTAAGACTGCGAATCGGCGAATGGCAGGCCTTAACAACCCTTTAACTTAAAACTCTCGATAAATCTTATCAGAGAAAAATGGAATTCCGTAACCATGGCGGCCCGCGCTCGGCGCGGATCCACGGTCACGGCAGTTGCGTGGAGAGTAACATGAGCAGGATGGCTTCAGGCGCCTTCGCATTGATCGCCGCGGGATGGACGATGTCGGCCCAGGCCGCCGACCTTCCCTACGGACGCGCTCCCTATACCGTCAACCAGCCGCTCAATGCCTATAGCTGGGCTGGTCCCTATCTCGGCGGCAATCTCGGCTATGCCTGGGGTTCGACCGACAACAATCCGACCAATCCGTCGGGTTTCGCCGGCGGCGTGCAGGCCGGCTACAACTGGCAATCGGGCCCGATCGTGTTCGGTGTCGAAGGCGACCTGCAGGCGACCGGCGCCGACGACACGTTCGCGCCCTGGAAATTCTCCAACCCGTGGTTCGGCACGGTGCGCGGCCGGGTCGGCTACGCCGTCAACAACATCCTGTTCTACGGCACCGGCGGTCTCGCGTTCGGCGAATTGCGCGGCGAAACCTTCGGGCTTTCGGAGTCCCACACCACGGCCGGCTGGACCGCGGGCGTCGGCGCCGAATTCGGCCTGGCCCAGAACTGGAGCGCGAAAATCGAATATCTCTATGTCGACCTCTCGGATTCGCGTTTCACCATCACCGGCGTGCAGAACGGCTACCAGTTCGGCCTGGTCCGCGTCGGCGTGAACTATCATTTCTAATAAAAAACAACGCCAAGAAAATAGAACGTCACAACCTCCCGGCCGCGTCGCGGCCGGGATTTTTTTATGCGCTGCCTCTTGCGTTGCGCAGGCGTCGCGTCGCTATGTCGAAAGCACGAGATTGACGGCCTTTGGGCCCTTGCCCTTTTTGTCCGGTTCGACCTCGAAGGTGATGCGTTGTCCCTCGGCCAGATCCTTCAGCCCCGCCCGTTCGACCGCGGTGACGTGAACGAACACGTCGCGACCGCCGTCATCGGGCTTGATGAAGCCATAGCCGCGCTCGGCATTGAAGAACTTGACTGTCCCCGTCATGGCCATCGGGAAACTCCCCCCGCACTGCTCCGCCGGCACGCGCCTTGCGTATCGGCCGGACCGGACATTCGCTGCCGGAAAGCTTGGCCATCTTTGCGGATTAGGCGCTGCCGCCGATCCGTCTTGAAAAAATATTATTACGAGGCCCAATCACTCCGCCGCTACCATTCGCGGAAGCGGAACGTAAGCCAGTCCCAATCGGCGGAGCATAATACGTTTTGCGGCAAATTGCCTACGGCCCAAATCGGACTTTTAGCTAAGCTTCCACCAGGCTCCCTCGGCCCGGCTTAAGGCTTCAGGGCTTAAGGCTTCAGGGCTTGGGCACTTCCAGCCTGAACCGGCCGGCGCCGCCCTGACCGAGCGGCTTTTCCAGTTCGGGCAGGATCGCCTTCAACTCCCCCATCAGCATCCAGGGCGGATTGACCAGCAACAGTCCGGCCGAGACCAGCGCGGAATCGGCGGCCTGTGGGGCCGCGCTGAATTCCAGCCGCAGGCATTTTCCAGGCGTTGCGCCGCTGGCCGCGACCTCGGCGACATGCCGCGCCAAGGCGTCGGTGGCGCGGCGGCTTTTCGCCGGATACCACAACAGGTAACTTCCGGTCGGCCATTTCGAAAAGGCTTCGGTAAAACCGTCGGCCAGGCGTGTGAACTCGTCCTTGTCCTCGTAGGGCGGATCGATCAGGACGAGGCCGCGGCGCTCCTTTGGCGGCACGAAGGCCGGCAGCGCCGTCCAGCCGTCGAGATCGACCACCCGGGCCTGGGTGTCGCGGCGCAGCGCGGCGATCAGGTGCTTGCGCGCCTTCGGTTCGACTTCGCAGGCGGTAAGGCGATCCTGCGGCCGCAGCAGCGCGCGCGCGATCAGCGGCGATCCCGGATAGGCCTTCAGTTGGGCGGGCGGATTGAAGGCCCTGACGATGTCGAGATAGGGCGTGACCAGCGGCAACACGGTTTCGGAAAAGCGCGCCTGCACTACCCGTGCGATGCCGGTCAGCCATTCGCCGGTGCGTTGGGCTTCCTCGCCGGTCAGATCGTAGAGGCCGGCGCCGGCATGGGTATCGATGACGCGAAACGCGCCGGGCTTGTCCTGCAGCCAGGTCAGGATGCGCACCAGCACGATGTGCTTGACCACATCGGCGAAGCCGCCGGCATGAAAGGCGTGACGATAGTTCATGGGGGTGGGTTACGCCAAAACCTCCGTCATTGCTAATTGACGGCGGAATGCTTCTCCCCTCCCCCTTGCGGGTTGGGGGCGGGGGTGGGGGTCTCCAAACACTGAGCTTGTGGCCACCCCCCACCCCGACCCTCCCCCGCAAGGGGGGAGGGAGAAGAGAAGAAGCGCGACCCGTTGGTTCGTGACGGCTTAGTCCTAACCGCCGCGCATCGGCGGCATCGAGACCTGGTCGCGGCGGCAACTGCCGCGATCGGCATCGCTGCAGGCGCGGAACTGCAGATCCTTGCTGACGCAGATGCGCACTTCGCTGAGCCGGGTGCGGTTGCAAGTCACCGTCATATCCTCGGTCTTCAGGCCGGGATTGACCTTGACGAAGGCATCCTCGACCTCCGCCGGCGTCACCGTCTTGACGTCGGAAAGCTGAAGATATTCGTCGGGGATTTTCACCCCGGCGCGGGCCTTGCGGATGGTTTCGAAATAACCGCGGGCGGAAAGCCCCGAGCAGGTGCCGTGCTTCTTCCACTCGTTGAAGATCAGCCCGGGCGCCGGCATCAGATCCAGCATCGAGGTCATGATGTTGCGCTCGAGCCATTCCTTCGAGCGGTCGCAATATTCGGGATAGCCGTGCTCATATTGCGGCCACAGGCCGTGCACCACGAAGGAGAACGGCCGGCCGCCGCATTGCGCCTGTTGCCCACGCCCGTTGTTGCCGCGCTCCTGCGCTTCTTCACAGAATGAGGGCGACCAGGACAGCGACAGCACGTAATAATCGAACTCGCCGGGGGTGTTTTGGCGGCTATCCTGCGCCGATGCCGTCACCGTGCCGATCAGGCACGCGACCAGCAGCAGCCCGGATGAAAGTGCCGCTGCAGTCCAATTTCGTGCAATCCAATTTTTTGAATGAAACATGATGACGCCCTCACTTGCCCCTATCCGGACCCTCCAACCCTAGCAGGCAGGCAGAACATTTCAAGAACAAAAATAACCGGGCCGCAAATGCGGCCCGGTTCGATTCGACGAGAAGTTGGAAAATCCGGCCTGAATTCCGGCCTTACGGCTTGGCCGCCCTGCACATGGGATTATACGCCCAGTTGCGGTCCAGCCCGGTGATGCACCATTCGACACCCTGGCCGAAACTGGCAAATCCGCCGTCCTCGATGATCGAGTAGTGCACGTGGCGCAGCTTGCCGTCGCTGACCATGACGTCGCCGCTGCAATATCGGCGCGGGATATTGTCGGACTGCCAGGGCCGGAACGCGGTCTCGTGGATGGCGCCATAGGCGGTAATGGTCAGATCCGAATTCCAGTAGGTGCTTTCCTTCTCCTGGAATTGCGAGGTGATGGTCGGCAGCGCGGCCTCGCAAGGCGCCACCCGGCCGTCATATTTCGGGCCCGAGAGCCAGAAATTCATCTCGAACGGATTGGCCGCCTCGGCCGCCGGCCCGAATGCAAACAGGCCCAGCACCACGCCAAGCGCCGCGCCGAAAGCGGGTTTTTTCAGGGATGCAAAGAGGTCGCGCATGGGCAATCCGCCAAAGAGGATTTGATGCCGGACGGTGCCGTGAAACCCCCGGCGAGGTCAAGTGCAAGGCGGCAACACTTCCCCGTAACTCCGCCCCAAGGACCTGCGAAAGCGCGGCTGTGTTCTTTCCATGACGGCCGATGCGCTTTAAGGTGGCCGAACGCGAAATGGAGTTGGCGATGCGAATCATTGAAGTGGTGGCCTTCAAAGCCTTAAGCTTGGTTGCGATCGGCGGGATGTTGGCGTTGGCCCCCGCGCGGGCCGATACCGTGCCGCCGTTCAAGGGCAACGACACCGGCGGCATCATTGCCTATTCCTTGACCGGCACGACCGACATCCGCTCGCTCGCGATCAACCACTGCGCCTCCTATGGCAAAGTCGCAAAATTCCTCGCGGTCGAGCCGCATTATGGCGGCTACATTTCCTTTTCCTGCCGCTGGCTGCCCTATGGCGCGGCGGGTGCGCCGATACGCGCCGCCTATTGAGGCGGCCGATCCCGCCCTTTCCGAGCGGCCTTGGCCAAAGATCTGAAAAGGCATCTGACATGACGCGGCAGCTTTTATCATCTGCTTTGTTGCTCGGCCTGTTGGCGTCGCTGCCGATTGGCAGTGCCCGCGCCGAAGAACTGCCGATCCGCAAGGCGGGACTCTGGGAAATGAAGGTGATGCGGGCCGGCGCGCCGTCGCCCGACATGACCATGCAGCAATGCTCCGACGAGAGCACGGACAAGGAGATGAGCACCGCGCTGTCGCCGATGGCCAAGGACATCTGCTCGAAAAAGGACATCACGAAGACCGCGACCGGTTATGTCACCGATTCCGTCTGCGGCATGGCCGGCATCTCAATCGTGTCGCACGCGGAGATCGTCGGCGACTTCAATTCCGCCTACACCGTCAAGAGCACGTCGCACAGCGAAGGCGGTCCGGCGGGCATGAAGGGTGATCACGTCACCACCATCGACGCCAAGTGGCTGGGCGCCTGCAAGCCCGACCAGAAGCCGGGCGACATCATCATGCCTGGCGGCATGAAGATGAACATCCACGACCTCGACAAGCTGAAGGCCTTGCTGCCGAAGCCGAAGCAGTAAATCTCTGAAAGATCGTCAGACCGGGATCCGAACCGTCGCGCGCAATCCGCCCATCGGACTCTCGCCGAGCATGATGTCGCCGCCATGCGAGCGCGCGATGTCGCGCGCGATGGCGAGCCCAAGGCCGGTGCCGCCTTCATCCTGGTTGCGGGCGTCGTCGAGCCGCAGGAACGGCTTGAACACTTCCTCGCGCATGTCCGGCGGAATGCCCGGTCCGTCGTCGTCGATCGTTACGGTCAGATAGCGGTGATCCCGGTGGCCGGTGATGGCGATCGCCTTGGCGTGCCGCGCCGCGTTCGACACCAGATTGCCGAGGCAGCGCTTGAACGACGCGGGCTTTACCGTGACCACCGGCAGCCCGTGGAATTGCACGGTCGCGGTATGGCCGTCGCGCTCGGCGTCGCTGCGCAATTCCTCCAGCGCCTGCGCCATGTCGGTCGGCTGCGCCTGCTCGCCGCTGTCGCCGCGGGCGAATGCCAGATACGCCTCCAGCATGCCCGACATTTCGTCGACGTCCTTGCGCATGCCCTCGACCTCGGGGCTGTCGCCGATCAGCGCCAGTTCCAGCTTGAAGCGGGTCAGGATGGTGCGCAGATCGTGGCTGACGCCGGCCAGCATCGCGGTGCGCTGCTCGATCGAGCGCTCGATGCGCGCTTTCATCTCGAGGAAGGCTTGCGCCGCGCGCCGCACCTCGCGGGCGCCTCTGGGGCGGAAGTTCGGCGCCTCGCGCCCCTTGCCGAAACTTTCGGCGGCGTCCGCCAGCCGCAGGATGGGGCGGATCTGGTTGCGCAGGAACAGCACCGCGACGATCAGCAGGATTGAGGAGGTGCCGACCATCCAGAACAGGAAGATCTCGGAATTAGAGGCATAGGCCGCGCTGCGCTGGGCAAAGATCCGCATCACGGAATCGTCGAGCTGGATGCGGATTTCCACCAGGTTGGAATTGCCGACGGTGTCGATCCAGAACGGCCGGCCGATCTGGCGGCCGAGCTGCACCGAGAGCGACTGGTCGAGCAGCGAGAAAAACGGCTTCGGGCCGGGTGGCGGCATGTCGCCGACGGGGAGGAAATCGACCACCAGATTGAGCCGCTGCTGGGCGATCCGCCTGAGCTGCGCGCGCTCCTTGTCCTGCGGATAGCCGTTGTAGATATCGATCAGGCCGGCGACGTCCTGCACTACCGCCGCCGACAGCCGCCGCGTCACCGTGTTCCAGTGCCGCTCCATGAACACGAACGCCACCACCGACTGCAGCACCACCATCGGCACGATCATGATCAGGAGCGCGCGGGCATACAGCCCGGTCGGCATCCAGCCCTTGAACGCGTTGCCGGTCCAGCGATTGGCCGCGGAGACGCGGCCGGCGGCGCTGCGGATCAGGGTCAGGCCGGTGTCGAGCGTGCTCAAGGCGATGCGACCAGGCGGTAGCCGATGCCGCGCACCGCCTGCAGGAACAGCGGGCTCGCCGGATCGCGCTCGATCTTGCGCCTGAGACGGTTGATCTGGACGTCGACCGCGCGCTCGTTGACCGAGCCGTCGCCGCCGGTCAGCGCGCCGCGCGGCACGGTCTCGCCCGGCGTCGCCGCCAGAATCCGCAGCATGTCGCGTTCGCGGTCGGTGAGGTGGATGACCTCCTCGCCCTGGCGCAGTTCGCCGCGCTCCAGATGATAGACGTAGGGGCCGAACGCGATCGATTCCAGCGTCTCCACCGGCGGCGGCGCGGTGCGCTTGAGGATGTTGCCGATCCGTAAGACCAGCTCGCGCGGCTCGAACGGCTTTGCCACGTAATCGTCGGCGCCGATCTGCAGGCCCTCGATCCGGCTCTCGGCCTCGTGGCGCGCGGTCAGCATGATGATCGGCACCGAGGACGTGGTGCGGATGAAGCGGGCGAGGTCGAAGCCGGTTTCGCCGGGCATCATGACGTCGAGGATCAGGAGATCGAAATGCAGGCCCAGCAGTTTGGCACGGGCATCCTTGGCGCTCATCGCCGTGGTGACGCGGTAACCTTCGCCGGACAGGAAGCGCGACAACAGATCGCGGATGCGGCGGTCGTCGTCGACCAGCAGCAGATGCGGCGCGTCGTCGGCCGGCCGAGGGGATGTGCGCGCGGTTGCCTGGGCAAGCGTTGCAGCCTGGGGCACGATCATTCCTTCCTGGTAGTGTCGGCCGCAAGGATGGTCTGCAGCACCTTGTCGGGATCGTCGTGATCGATCATGGCGCGCAGGAACTGCCTGATCGCATCCATGCCGGCGGGATTGATGTCGCGCATCGCGCGGTTGATCCGGTCGGTTTGCAGGCCCGCGAGCTTGCCCACCAGCGCTTCGCCCTTGGGCGTGGCGAACAGCAGGCGCTGCCGGCGGTCGTTATTGCCGGTGCGCTGCACGATATAACCTTCATCGAGCAATTGCTTGAGGACGCGCCCGAGCGACTGTTTGGTAATCCGCAGCACGTCGAGCAGATCGGCCACTTTGAGGCCGGGATAGCGGTGGACAAAGTGCAGCACCCGATGGTGAGCGCGGCCGAAACCGAAGGCCTCCAGTTCGTTGTCGGCATCGCCGACGAAGTCCCGATAGGCGAAGAACAGCAACTCGATGATGTCCCAGCGCAAATTGCCCGCCAGATCGCCGGATTTGGGCGGCCCGCCGCGATCGGCCCCCTTGACGTCGGGGTCGGCGGAGGGGCCGGAGAAATTTATGTCAGCCATATTGACATATCTCGGGTTCAATGTTACAAAACCATCCATCGCGACGAAATATTAGATCGTTCGAAGCGCTGGACACGTTGCGGGCGGCCCGAGGAAAGGCAAACCGAAAGCCAAAGGCAAAGGCAAAGTCGAGCTTTGGCGATAACGGCCGCGGAATTTGTCTACCGTTGAGATTGTCGAGCGGCATTTCGGCAAACATACTGGACTTCCGCCGTCTGCAAAAGCATGTCCTCAGGACTTGTCTGACGGAAACCGGCCTTCAGGGCTGGCGCAGGCTAGGCCAGCCGTCCTAAACCGCGCCCAGGTCCAAACCAAGGCGCAAAACACGCGCGAAGGCGTGGCAATCCGGGAGAGAGCCCATGGCAGTTACATCGGCAGTCACATCGAATGCATCGGTCGAGGCCCGGAAGGAGCAGGGAACGGTTCCGACCGAGATCCTGAAATTCGAGATTTCGCCGTCGGCTCATCCCACCTCCGACAAGGACCGCGCGGCCAAACTCGTGGACCCCGGCTTCGGCCGCGTCTTCACCGATCACATGGCGATCGTCCGCTACACCCAGGGCAAGGGCTGGCACAGCGCGCGGGTCGAATCCCGCGCCAATTTCCCGCTCGATCCGGCAGTCGCCGTGCTGCATTACGCGCAGGAGATTTTCGAGGGCCTGAAAGCCTACAGGCGCGAAGACGGCGGCGTGAACCTGTTCCGCCCCGACGCCAATGCCAGGCGTTTCCAGAATTCGGCCGACCGCATGGCAATGGCGAAGCTGCCGGAACCGGTGTTCATCGAGGCGGTCGAGCAACTGGTGCGGATCGACCGCGCCTGGATCCCGGGCGGCGAGGGCAGTCTCTATCTGCGTCCGTTCATGATCGCGAGCGAGGTGTTCCTCGGCGTCAAGCCGTCGGCGGAATACATTTTTGCCGTGATCGCTTCGCCGGTTGGTTCCTATTTCAAGGGCGGGCCTGCGCCGGTCTCGATCTGGGTGTCGGAGAATTACACCCGCGCCGCGATCGGCGGCACCGGTGCGGTCAAATGCGGCGGCAATTACGCGGCAAGCCTGCGCGCGCAGGCCGAAGCGATCGACCACGGCTGCGACCAGGTCGTGTTCCTCGACGCGGTCGAGCGCCGCTACATCGAGGAACTCGGCGGCATGAACATCTTCTTCGTGTTCGAGGATGGTTCTTTGCTGACCCCGCCGCTCGGCACCATCCTGCCCGGCATCACCCGCGATTCGATCATGGCGCTGGCAAAAGATTCCGGCATGAAGGTGCGCGAAGAGCCCTACACGATCCAGCAATGGCGCGCGGACGCCGCCAGCGGCAAGCTCAAAGAGGCGTTCGCCTGCGGCACCGCGGCGGTGATCTCGCCGATCGGCAAGGTCTGTTCGGGAAGCGGCGATTTCACCATCAGCGGCGGCGCCGCCGGCCCGGTCGCAATGGGCATGCGCAAAAAACTGGTCGACATCCAGTACGGCCGCGCCCCCGATCCGCACAATTGGGTGATCAAGGTGCTGTGAGGCGGTTAAGTGCGAGCGAGCCGCCGGCTTCTTCTCCCTCGCCCCGCTTTTGCGGGGCCGAGACGAGCAAAGCTCGCTCTGAGAGGGTTGGGGTGAGGGGCTCTTCCCACAAATGCTGAGATCGTAGCGAGGCCGTGCCTTGCCCCTCACCCGGATCGCACCGGACGATGCTTCGCATCGCCGAGGCGATCCGACCTCTCCCCGCATAGAGCGGGCCGCTTGCCGCTTACGGCCCGCGCTGGTACCAACCGCCATGGCCGACAAACCGAAAAAACCGCAGAAACTGAGAGCCCGGCTGCCGCGCGGGCTGGAGGATCGTGGCCCGGCCGCGATCGCGGCGACGCGGGCGATGACCGACAAGATTCGCGAAGTCTATGAGCGCTACGGTTTTGAACCCGTGGAAACGCCGGCGATGGAATTCACCGACGCGCTCGGCAAATTCCTGCCCGACCAGGACCGGCCCAATGAGGGCGTGTTCTCGTTCCAGGACGACGACGAGCAGTGGATCTCGCTGCGCTACGACCTGACCGCCCCGCTGGCGCGCTACGTTGCGGAAAATTTCGACGCGCTGCCAAAACCCTATCGCAGCTATCGCGCCGGCTATGTCTACCGCAACGAAAAACCCGGCCCGGGCCGCTTTCGTCAGTTCATGCAGTTCGACGCCGATACGGTAGGCTCAGCCTCGCCCGCCGCCGACGCCGAGATGTGCATGATGGCGGCGGACACCATGGAAGCGCTGGGGATTCCTCGCGGCAGCTATCTGGTGAAGGTGAATAACCGCAAGGTGCTTGATGGGGTCAGAGAAGCGATTGCCGTTACTGATGATGCTCAATGGCTCACCGTTATGCGCGCGATCGACAAACTCGATCGGCTTGGCGTTTCCGGAGTTCAGCAATTGCTGGGCGATGGACGCAAGGATGAATCCGGTGACTTTACGAAGGGTGCCGGACTTAGCCGGGCTGACATCGTCTTGATCACGAGCGTTATCGAACCAGTCGATGAGTCGAAAGAGAAAGACGCGCAGATCGATATTCGTCTGCGCGATAGCAAGATTGGCCAGGAAGGCCGCACCGAACTGGTAGAAATAAAGAGGCTCGCAGAGGCGTCAGGCTATGGCGACGATCGCATCCGCATCGATCCTTCCGTTGTACGTGGCCTCGAATATTACACCGGCCCGGTCTACGAGGTCGAACTGACGCTGGAGACCAAGGACGAAAAAGGCCGCCCGGTGCGCTTCGGCTCGGTCGGCGGCGGCGGGCGCTATGACGGCCTGGTCTCGCGCTTCCGCGGCGAGCCGGTGCCGGCGACCGGGTTTTCCATCGGCGTGTCGCGGCTGCAGGCCGCGCTGACCATGCTCGGCAAGATCGACACCACGCCGGAATTCGGGCCCGTGGTCGTGACGGTGTTCGGCGGCGAGATCGCCCACTACCAGAAAATGGTGGCGACGTTACGCAAAGAGGGAATTCGCGCGGAGCTTTATCTCGGCAATCCCAAGCACAGCCTGGGTCAGCAAATGAAGTATGCGGACCGGCGCAACTCCCCCTGCGCCATCATTCAAGGCTCCGACGAAAAAGCCAACGGGAAAATCCAGATCAAGGATCTGATCCTGGGGGCCGGGCTCACTGAGATCAAGGACCGCGAAGAATATCTGAAAAGGCAGTCCGAGGCCCAGTACGAAGTCGAAGAGAGCAGGCTGGTCGAAGCCGTGCGCGAAGTGCTGGCGCGCCATGACGTGAAGTGGGGATAGCTATTCATTCCGGCGTCATGCCCGGCCTTGTGCCGGGCATCCACGTCTTGTTTGATGCGAGCGAAGACGTGGATGGCCGGGACAAGCCCGGCCATGACGATAGAAACGGAAACGAGGAGATAAACAATGCCTGAGATTACCGTGAGCATGGCCGCCGGCCGCACCGACGAGCAGAAGGCCGGCATGATGCGCGACATCACGCAAGCGCTGGTCAAGAACCTCGGCGTCGATGCCGATGCGGTAGTGATTCAGATCAACGAGGCGCCGTTGCATCACAAGATGAAGGGCGGCAAGACCTTCGTTGAGCGCGCCGCCGCGGCGAAGAAATAATCATCTCGTCGTCCCCACGAAAGCGGGGACCCATCATCCCTGGCGTTGGTTGTGCTGAAGGCATCGACCGCACTGCCTCAAAAGCGACTCCTCGGCGTATGGGTTCCGGCTCGCGCTTCGCTTGGCCGGGACGACGCTGACATAGGTTATCCCCATGGACGCACGCGACGTCATCAAAGTCGGCATGAGCGCGGAGCGCACGCTGGTGGTGCCGGCCGAGCGCACCGTCGGGCACTTCGTGCCGCATATGCCGATGGTCTATGCGACGCCGATGATGATCCTGGAAATGGAGATGGCGTCCGGTGACGCGATCTCCGCGCTGCTCGAGCCGGGCTGGGTCACCGTCGGCACCGAAGTCGACATCAGACATCTCGCCGCGACCCCGGTCGGCGCCACCGTCCGCACCACGGCCAAGGTGATCGCGGTCGAGCGCCGCGTGATCCGCTTCGAAGTCGAAGCGTTCGACGAACGCCGCCGCATCGGCGAAGGCCGCCACGCCCGCGGCCTGGTCAATGTTGCCAATTTCACCGCCGCGCTGGCGGCCGCGCGCAAGTAGTTACAGGGCCCGCTACACAACAACCGTCATCCTGAGGAGCGGCCGCTTGGCCGCGTCTCGAAGGATGGTGTTGTGCATGGGGCCATCCTTCGAGGCTCGCCGAAGACGGCTCGCACCTCAGGATGACGGCGTCGACTAAACTACTTCGCCAATTCCCTCGACCGCTTGGTCGCCGCCGCGATCGCACGGATCATCAGCGGCTGCATGCCCTCAGCGCCCATCAGCACTTCTAGCGCGGCGGCGGTGGTGCCGCCGGGCGAGGTGACATTTTGGCGCAACGTCGCGGAGGAAGCCTCTGAGCGGCGCAGCAATTCGCCGGAGCCCGCGACGGTTTCGCGCGCCAGCCGTGTCGCGAGCTCAGTGGGAAGCCCAGCCTCGACGCCGGCGCGCGCCAGTTCTTCGGCGAGCAGGAACACATAGGCCGGGCCGGAGCCGGACACGGCCGTGACCGCATCCATCAGCGTTTCGTCGTCGACCCATTCGACCGCGCCGATCGCGCGCAATAACGCGTCGGCGACCGCGCGCTGCGCCGCACTGACATTTTTGGCCGCGACCGCCACCGTGATGCCGCGGCCGATCGCGGCCGGTGTATTGGGCATGGCGCGAACCACCGCGCCGCCGCAGATGTCGGAAATCGATGCGATGGTGGCGCCGGCCATGATCGACACGACAAGCGTAGTTGGCCCGGCGAATGGTTTTAGCGCGGCGCCTGCCTCGCGAAACGATTGCGGTTTTACCGCCACCACCAGCGTTTCGACCGCGCCGGTGTCCTTGGCAGATGGATTGAGCCGGATGCCCTTGGCGGCGAGCGCTGCCATGTCAGGCGAAGGTGAGGGCTCGATCACGACGACGCGGCTCGCGTCCAGCCCGCCGGCCAGCCACCCCGTCAGCATCGCGCCGCCCATCTTGCCCGCGCCGGCCAGCGCGATGGTGCCTTTGAGATTCTGCAGCGCGTTGGTCATTTGAAGGACTCTCGTCGTCCCTGCGAACGCAGGGACCCATAACCCCAGACATTTCTATTGAAACGGAGGATTAGCCACAAGCGCCTTGGATGAACATCGGCGACACGGGGTATGGGTCCTCGCGTTCGCGAGGACGACGAAATTTGTCAAGCCCGGCGCGTCGCTTACCGCCGCCCGCTACGCCTCGCCCTCGGTGTCGAACATCGCGGCACTCATGGCTTCCGCGGCGGTTTTGCCGGCCCAGACCACGAACTGGAAGGCGGGATAATAGCGCTCGCAGGCGTGGATGGCGCCGACCAGCATGGTTTCGCATTGCGCGGTCGAGGCGGTCATGCCGCCGGGCAGCACCAGCGCCTGCCGGTACATGATCATGCCGGTGTGAGTCCAGATATCGAAATGCCCGACCCATAATTGCTCGTTGACGGCGGCGATCAGCCGCTGCACTTCGGCGCGGCGCGGCACCGGAATCTTCATGTCGAAGGCGCAGGCCAGATGCAGCGCCTCGATCTCGTTCATCCAGGTGAAGGACAGTTGATAATCGGTCCAGCTGCCTTTGGACACGATCGTCACTTCGTCCTCGCCGGAGCGTTCGAACGACCAGTTGTTATCGGCCGCGATATCCTCGACCACCGCGAGCGGATTGATCCTGGAATCGATGATGCCTTCGAGGAGGGACATTTCCGTCTCGACCTTGTTTCTTGATTTGCTGATACGCACGCGGAGGCCGGCGCGCGCGAATTCGATGCGCTTTTGCCGGTTGCAATCCCCCGGAATGCCTTCGAACCTCGAACGCCTTGGTGGGCCTGCCGGGATCAAGTGATGTGATTTGCGGAATCGGCGCAACCGCACCCGGAGTCCGTCCACAGGACAAAGCAGCGTCGTCCACAAGAGTTCTCAGCGTCATAATCGTTAACAAAAAGAACAAACCGGAATCGGATTCCCGCTCGCCGAGTCCGGCGCGCTGTTTTCACTCCGGACGAGTCGAATCCGGCCCCAAAAGTTAATTTTGGAACCCCGATTGACAGCGGCTTTTTGCCGGGCGCATATTTTTGCTGAATACTGAGTTGGGTGGATACGACCCGCCGCTTGCGTCCCCTCCAGGGTACGGTGAACGTATCGAGCCGCTTCCGGCACCCTTTGCCCAGGCGAACGGGTCAGTAACGCAAGCGCCTGACATCCCTCGTTCGCCCATGCAGAGGATATCATCCCATGCGCGACTTCCGCGATGCCAAGGTTATGGCGCAAACCCTGCGCGAATCCCTCAAGACCAAATCCGTCTCCATCACCCACAGCGAGAGCCTGGAGCTGATCGCCAGATCGTTCGGGCTTCCCGACTGGAATTATCTCGCCGCCAGGATCCAGGCGGACCAATCGGCGTCGGCTTCATCCGCGGCGGCGGTGGTGGCAGCCGTTCCTGCGTCGATGCCACCAGGGGCGGGTGTTCCGATCGTGGCCATGCGCGATCTCGTGGTATTCCCGCAGATGGTCGCGCCGATCTTCGTTGGCCGCGACAAAACCAGGCGTGCGATCGAGCGCGCTGTGGCGACCGATGGGCGTATCCTCGTGGTGACGCAGCGCCGTGCGGCCGACGACGATCCCGCGCTCGACGGTCTTTATTCGGTAGGGGTGATGGCGAGCGTGATTCACAACACGACGCTGCTGGATGGGACGCTGAAGCTTTTCATCTCGGGCCACGACCGCAGCGTGATCGTGCGGCCGGTCGAACAGGACTTCCTTGCCGCCGAGGTTGCACCGCTCGAACAGACAAGCGGCCACGGCGCCGAGGCCGTGGTGCTGTTTCGCGCCGTGCTCGAAGCCTACCAGCGCTGGGCCAATGTCGATTTCTCCGCGGTACCGCTGGGGCCGCAAGCGCGCTTACGGCTTCCGAGCATGGAAGAACCCGGCGCGCTGGCCGACGCCATCGCGCCGTTGCTGCCGATCGAGATCGAGCAGAAGCAGCAACTGCTGGAAACCGCCGACGTGGTCGCGAGGCTGGAGGCGATCCTCGACCTGATGAAGACCAGCAAGAACGCGGCGTGAGCGCACGTGCTCCCTCTCCCCGTCCTTCACGGAGAGAGGGTTGGGACGCGGGGCGAGGTTGGAAAGAGCCCGCCCTGTTCCGTCGGCATGGGGACATGCTGTTTCCCCATGCCAAAGATCCTTGCCGGCATGGCGGGGTTTGGTCATATTCGCCGTCAGGTCGTCCATTCCGGGCGGCCGATGTTCTCAGGGCGGGGTGAAAGTCCCCACCGGCGGTAAGGGTGAGAAAGCCCAAGCCCGCGAGCGCCTTCTCCGCGACGAGCGATCGTCACTGGGAAGGGTCAGCAGATTCGGTGTGATTCCGAAGCCGACGGTTAAAGTCCGGATGAAAGAGAACGGTTGCGGCGGCCCGCGCGCGTTTGCGCGTGTGTTCGCTGTTCCGTGTGCCCTGATTCTGGTCCTGAAAGAGGAAAACCATGAATCAGATGTTGCAAGAAACTGAACGTCCCCAGTCCGAACTTCTCCAATCTACAGATGCTCCCGACACGCCGGACCGTCCGCCGGCGCAAAACCATCCGCGGTTTACAAAACCGCAGCGGGTCGCGTTCGTGCAGGCCTGCTGGCATCGCGAGGTGGTCGATGAATGCCGCATCGCGTTCCTTGACGAGATCGAGGCGCGCGGCATCGCGCGGTCGCAGGTCGATCTGTTCGCCGTGCCCGGCTCGTTCGAGATCCCGTTGCATGCGCAGATATTGGCCAAGACCCGGCGCTACACCGCGATTGTGGCGGCGGGCCTCGTGGTCGATGGCGGTATCTACCGCCATGAGTTCGTCGCCGACACCGTGATCAAGGCGCTGATGGATGTGCAGTTGCGCACCGAGGTGCCGGTATTCTCCGCGGTGCTGACGCCGCAGCAATTCCACGAAAGCGCCGTGCATCTCGACTTCTTCCGCAAGCATTTTGTCACCAAAGGCATCGAGGTCGCGGAAGCCTGCGGCAGCACGCTGCACAGCCTGGAACGGCTGCGCGGGCAAGTGGCGGCGGGGATTGTGTAACAAGATCGCCGGCCGCGTTCTTCCTAACCTCGCCCCGCTCTTTGCGGGGAGAGGTCGAAATTCGCTGAAGGCGAATTTCGGGTGAGGGGCAAGGCACGGCGTTTCGTCTCATCTTCTGCGCATGCGGGACCGCTGCGGCCCCTCACCCCATCCCTCTCCCCGCGAAGAGCGGGGAGAGAGAGTGCGCCTCGCTTGCGGTTAGTCTGTGCTCCCTGGAGCTTCGGTTCTGATAGAATCAGAACCGAAGCTCCAGATTCTAGTTTTGACGCGTTTTCTTCACGCGAACTGGTGTCCACTTCGCTCGAAAACGCTC
>Ga0265314_10002528_pt1 | contig 18600 bp, 17 predicted proteins | sample 4126metaG_FD_203106 | JGI IMG/M metagenome (GOLD analysis project Ga0265314, IMG submission 203106) | Rhizosphere microbial communities from Carex aquatilis grown in University of Washington, Seatle, WA, United States - 4-1-26 metaG | ecosystem: Host-associated > Plants > Roots > Rhizosphere >... | reverse complement strand
GTGGTATCGGGTGGTGGCGGACCTGCTTGCACCTCACCCCGTTCGCAGGATCCGGCGATCGGAGGGATCGACGGAGCATCCGACTCTTACCCGCCACCGGACCACGCGATGTTCGGAACGGGCCGTTCACCTTCGCCCGTCGACGCCGACCTGGGTACCAACACGCCGTCTCTCGGTGACGGTGACGGCGCCTCCGATCGCCCACCGCCGACCGGCAACGCACGGTCGAACGAAGCAAGCACCGGTGGCGTGTCTGGCGGCGGGTCGCCCTTCAAGGGGACGGGTGGGTCTTCGGGAGGTACGGGCGGGCCGCAAGCGACCGACACGGGCGGGACACGCGAGGCCACCGGCGGCTCGTCTGCCGGCACCGGGGGCAGGCCGGCAAACGCCACGGGCGGCGGCGCCGATACAGGCACAGGGGGCAGCCCAGCCACAACCTGCGCGGCAGGTAGCCACGATTGCGGCGGCGTGTGCATGGCCAGCGACAGCACGGCAAGTTGCGGCGCATCCTGTGTGGCTTGTCCGTCGGCTCCCACCGGCGGCACGGCGACTTGCGATGGAAAGACCTGTGGATATCTCTGCACAGCAGGTTCCCACCTATGTAACGGCGCGTGCGGGTCGAACAACGCGCTCGCCACCTGCGGGTCGTCGTGCACGCCATGCTCTGTGCCCGCGAACGGCTCCGCCACCTGCGACGGCACGTCGTGTGGGTTCACCTGCAATCCGGGGTTTCATGCCTGCGTCACAGGTTGCGTGTCGAACGCCAGTGCAAACAGTTGCGGCGCATCGTCTTGCTCTCCATGCGTGCCCCCCCCGAATAGCACCGCCACCTGTGACGGGTTCGGGTGCGGTTTCGTGTGCTCAACGGGCTATACCAACTGCCCTGGGTCCGCGGGATGTCAGAACCTCTCTACCGACCTGATGAACTGTAGCGTATGTGGCGCGGTCTGCCCTCAACCCGCGTCTGGTTGGGGGTCGGCTGTCTGCGGCGCCCAAGGCTGCGACGTCTCGTGCGCGGCAGGATACTCCAGATGTACCGGGAGTCCGAGTGGATGCGGAAGGTCGAGCTGGGGATTCGATGACGGTACCACCCAGGAATTTTCGCCCTCCACCGTCCCGGGGCAGGGGCTGGCGGGATCGATTTCGTCGACGAGCGCTCGGTTCCACAGCGGCGGCAGGTCCCTTGCGATACCGGTCAAAGTCAGCGGGCCGACCGTGCGCGGGTTCACAGTTTCCTCGACTTTCTGCAGCCCGGCGGGGGGGTTCTTACCTGCAACGGGAAAGACCGTGAGCATGTGGTTGTACATGGACGGGCCCGCCTTGCCTGCGGGCACCATCGTCACGAGTTACCTTTGGTGGAAAGATGCGAACAACACGGAATCGCCCAGCATATTGCCAACGACGGGCAGTTGGTTCCAGGTGACGACGCCCGCTGACACCAGTGGGACCGAAGTCAGCGCGGTGGGAATCTGGGCCTCTTTTGGTGACACGGGCGACTGGTCAGGCACCGTCTACGTCGACGACATCGTCTTCAGGTGACCGAGCGCGCTGCCCTCGCCGAGATCGCCAGGAAGCGCTAGATGAGACGATTTCTCCGGGCGCTTGACAACTTCCGGGGCTGGTGACCGATGTCTATGAAGATGACGATTGGGCGGCATGGAGCGCCTCGTAACCCGAGCGCTAGAGCGCTTGAAGCGAACAATAGCCGTGACCTGTGGAAGGGTGGAGGGATCGATGAGCTCAGTGTGGGAATTGGCATTCACGCGTTTGTGGAAGCGTTGGGGACCGCTGGAACGTCTTGGCCCGCAGCGATGAGAAGTGCCGCCCGATCAATGGTATTTTGCGTTGCAATTTCGGGCTGCGGTGATTCGTCAACAGCACCCGTTGCGGGGGTTGCCTCCGGCGGAGAGGGACCGGTTGCATCGGCAGGCGCCGGCGGGAGGATTGACTCGACAGGTTCCGGCGGCACCGGTAGTGGCGGCGCGGCATCCGACGTTGTGAGCACTGGCGGCGCGGCAACCGACGCTGCCAGCACGGGCGGCGCGGCACCTGGAGGCTCGAGCCCCGCAGTTCGACTGACGCTTTCAACAGAAGGAATTGCGTCGGCGACTGGAAGAGCCGTTCCGGATCCGATAGGCACCAGTTGTGGACCGGGGTGCTTCACGTACGGCGAGGGGCAGACCGTGGAAATCGCGGCGGCCGGAGATCAGAGCGCCCTGTTCGCGGCTTGGAGCGGCGACTGCGTCGGCCATGGTCAAACGTGCACTCTCATCATGTCCGCAGACAAGAGCGCCCACGCTCATTTCAGACCGAACATGAACATCATGTTCGTCACCGAGAGTACGCTCGTCCCGGCGACCATCGGATCAGACCTAGCCAGGGCTGATAGCTTGTGCGCCGAATCGGCCGCAGCCGCATGGTTGGGCGGCTCGACGTGGAAGGCGTGGATGGCAACGAGCAGGGCCACCACGAATATCAACGCGGCGACACACGTCGGTCGGTCGACGACGGGCTGGATTCGCACCGACGGAAGACCGTTCGCCACGAGCATGGCGAACCTTCTGGCTGGGAAGATTTACTATCCGCCACGGCTCACCGAACGGAACGCCATTCGGTCTGATGAATACGCGGTGGTCACTGGAGCGGACACGAATGGCGACGCCATTGAGAACGGGACCTGCGGCGACTGGACCTCCTCCGGATCCGCCTACAACGGAGACGTGACAACGACGACTTCCAGTTGGACGTTTCAATTCCTTACCGCCGGCGATTCGTGCCGGACAACGAACTATCCAATCTACTGCTTCGAGAACGACAACGACATGATCGCGGTTCCGGCGCCGGTTGCCCCCGGGAATGTTCGGCGCGCGTTCTTGTCGGAGTCCCTGTGGGTTCCCGGAGGCGGCGTTGCGGCGGCCGACGCGGTCTGCCAGACGGATGCGATGACGGCTGGTCTCCCGAACGCGGCCGACTACCGTGCCCTGCTGACCACGTCTGTTGCCGCAACTGATCCGTCCCGCATCAACCTGGCCGGCCAACCCTGGGCTCGCCTGGACGACGCGCAGCTCGTTGCGACGGCTACCGACCTGGCAGCCCCTACAGCGGACAAGTTGCTCACTTCCCTGAATGTCGGTCCGAGCGGAGGCTACATCGCTAACTTTGCCGCCTGGACCGGAACCGCTGCGACTCCTTCGATCAACAACCCGGGGCTCAACTGCAACAACTGGACGTCCGGCTCTCCCAGCGTGTCTTCTGGGTGGGGATTGGCCAACGGATCCTCGCCGGCGTGGTGGGCGGGAAACATGCAAGCCTGCAACACTCCGTCGGCACTGTACTGCTTCGAGCGATAAGCTTGCAGGCGATAGCGCTTCGGCAGGAGGCGGGCCTCGACCCATCGAACCCTGCGCGAGATCCCGTACCCGATCGCACTCTCTCAGCCTCCCCCACCACCACCCTGTCCCGTGCCTCCGGCCCCTCCGAAACCCCTTCGAAGAACGGTGAAGTTCCCGTCCTCCACTTTGACCCACGACTGGAGCGGCCGGTGGACCAAGATTCCCGAGAAGATACCTTCGATGGGTTCACCCACGGCACCACTTCGGATGATCTGAATCGTGCAACAATCCGCCGATCCGGCGCTGTTTGAATCTCTGGCACCGGCATCGAGATTGAGGTACTGGATCCCGGGGCATGCGTAAGTTCCTCGCGCCAGCGCCGGAAGGAAAATCTTGATGCTGCCGTCGAAGCTGTAGCCGGCCACACCGGACGGATTCACATCGAAGCGCGTGAAAGACCGGGCGAATCCGTTCAACGTGGCCGTCATCGATTCCTCGGGACCCGCGGGCTGACCAAATTCGGCATCTCCTGCCGGACCCGACGGAAGATTCTCGCCCGCCGGCCGAGAAAGGAAGGCGGGAGGAACGCAGGACTCTGGCCAAGGCGCCGTGGTGATGGTGCCCCCGCCCGCACCTCCTCCCCAAGCGCTTCGTCAAGATCGCGCCAGACCTGACCTGGTCGGTGCTCCTCCTCGTCCTGACGGAGACGATCTCACCCTCTGTCCGACTGTCACCAGCCCACCATGGTTCGACAGACCTTGCCACCTACCCGCCGGCCCCCGACCCATCCGGCTCATCAACCGGCTCATCCATGACCACCCTCATCGCGACGCTCGAACCTGCCGGTGGCGCTGCGGGGAGAGCTTTGCCCGAAGCCTGCCATCTGTGGCCTGCCAGGCCGCCAGACACCGCGCTATACGGCCTCACGCGGCGGCTCGCTCGCGCTCCCCGCCTTCCTCGGTCCCACTCACGAAAACCTATCTCTTCGTCAACTTTGCCCGCCATTTGGCTGAATCCGGCCAGGAGATTGGACCGATCTGGCGGGCATCGCCGCTGCCTGGGCGCCGGCGCGCTCCAGCTCGGCGACGATGGCGTCGAGCCGCTCCTTGCGACAGGCACCCAGGAAGACCTTCGCCCCCTTGGCGGCCAGGTGGCGAGCGGTGGCCACGCCGAGCCTCTGCTCGCTCCCGTGATCACGACGACCTTTCCTGCGATGTTCGACATGGTTGGTCTCGCTTCCTGCTGGCCGCGTGGCCCTAATTTGATGGTCTCAACCTACGCCCGCGCACGCACTGGCGAAACCCACACGAGCCGCATGGGGCGCTTCACGCTGAGCGAGCAACTGTTCAAGGACGCCGGAGACATTGCCCGATACTTGCGCCACCTGGGCCTTCCCACCGACGCATCACCGCCTTCACCCGCCCGTGGGCCACCCTTCTGGCAGAGGACCGTCTTGCGCCGCCGCCACCGGGAAGGACACCGTCTGCCCTCCGGGGCAAAGACCGTCCCGGCCTCCTCCCGTTCGCATCGTTCGGTCGCCCCGGGTCCCGTTCGGGCCCCGAACCAAAGCTTCCTTCCGCCACGACCCCGCCCCACAGGGCCTTTGTATCGCCTCCGTCCCCGCGTTCTCGAGAAGGTTTGGAACGACGCCGACGCAACGTCGAGAACGAGCTGTTGCTCTACGACTTCTTTCGGCGCGAGGAGGGGTCTACCCCCGAGCGCCCCACTCATCGTCTGTAAGGACCTACATGCATCAGTTCATTGTGGCTGATTTCAGCCGAGATCGCGTCGTTGAGGGCCGCCGATCATGGATTGAAGTTCCACGGCTTACCGAGTAAGAGCAGGGAAGGAAGGACTCCCGATGCCTGGCCCTGGATTTCCGGCAGCCCGAATTGGCGACCCCGTCACGCATGACGGGCTGGTCCCCTCAGGTATCATTGGACCGCAGCTCCCGGTACCTTGCCCACAATGCGGGACGCGGCCGGTCCTGGTCGAAGGGATGGCTGCTGCGCACGTGGGCGTGTCTTGTGTCTGCTCGGGGGCGACCTCGGTCGGGATAGCCCATCCGCCGCCACCGCCAGGGATCCCTCCGGCCCCCATCGCGACAGGTTCAGCGTCGGTCTTCATCCATGGGATGCCGGCCGCACGCTGGATCCCGAGCGGCGATCTGGGCGCCTGCGGAGTCTTCCTGGGGGACGCCAAGCTGTCCGCTGGTCGGACCGTGTTCATCGGCGGTCCGGGTATGGGAATCGAGCCTGATGGCAGCTTCGTGACTCGGTACAGTCTCGTCATCACGATCGCAGGTCCCCCTGAATTCCAGGCCACGGTCGTCAGCCGATTGGACCTCATCTCGACCACGAAGAGTGGGCGCACGGTCCTCGGACGAATCAACGCGAGCGGCAAGTCGATGAAGATCGTCAAGTACGACGGAGACAACAGCTTCTGCGGGCCGAACAATACCCTCTCCGATATTGCCGGACAGACACCAAAAGGAAAGCCCGTCTTTGACGGCCGCGGCAAGCCCGTCGAGGGACCGGATGGCAAGACTCAACTACTGGGAACGGGGGCGGGTGCAAACACCACACTCGAGCTGAATCCGGATCTTACCCTGAAGAACCCACTCGCCCCTGAGAATCCCCTTCCGAATGACGCAATCCTGATGCACGAACTGAACCACGGCGCGCACCAGATGAGCGGTCAGGCGGACATGTCACCTCTCGGCGGCGGGTGGACGACTCAGGAGGAGAAGACGACGATTCTCGATGGGGATCCATCCGAGGCAGACTACTTGAAGGAGCGCGGCTATCCCTACCACCGGATCAATCATGGTCGTGGGTTCGCGCCGAATGATGATTCGCCTTGAGCCGACGCGATGAGGTCGGCCATCCTGATCGTCGCGGCATGGTTCGTGTTTGCTGACCTCGGTCAGTCCATGATTTTCAACTTCAGCGCGGAGGCAGCTCCCATGCAACCCGATTCGTCGACAAATTCACCCGCGAAGCTCGATTGTTCGTTCGATGTCGCGTCCGGTCAGTACCTCAGGGTCAAGGTGAAGCTCATCAATCAAGGCGCGGTCGACTTGTTCGTCCTCAATCACCTCTGGAAGCTGAACTCGCAGAGTAGCGACGTTGATGATCCCGAACACGTCTACCGCTTTGTGCGCAACTCGGAGTTGCGGCTCTTGTGGGGGATTGCTCCGCTGCCCCGGCTCAAGTCAACGCTCTACCGAAATACTCCTTACGCGACCGCTGTGAGACCAAGGTCTTCGCTCGAGTGGGACTATTCGACGAAGATTCCCGTCTCGGAATACAACGTGTATTTTGCAGGCTCTCATGGCGGCCCCTTTCAGGCCTCGATGGTCGAGCGCGTGGTTGTGATCGTCGAAGTCATAGAAGCGAAGTCCGGTGTTCTGACGAAGCCTTCCGGGCTTGGTTCTTCGGTCGAAGTCACTGATTCCGATGCCGTCGAGTCTCGCAAGTCCATTGTCTGTGCTTCTGGGGCGATCGAGCTCGCGACCTTGAGACGAACCGATCAGTTCAGTCGCCTCGACATGCCAAATGAAGCGCCTGAGCCGCTACACCTGGCTCCCTGACGAAGCAACTGACCCGGACGTGGGACGGTACGGAATCTCGCCCTACCCCGGCCCACAGGACACCATCAAGATGGGGACCCACCAGAGCAAAATGGATACCAGCGCAACCATGGGTTGAGCGATGAGTGCGCGTGCCGCCGACAAGACGTCAGCGACAAATCCGGTCGGCGCTGGCTTGGAATCGGGAATCGCTTCGTCGAAGCTCATGTCGTCACCCCTCTCACTCTACTCGTCCAGGGCAAAGGGAGGTGAGCTCACCGCGCCACTACCCTCCGACGGGGCGCCGCCTTGCCGTCCTCCGTCATGACGTCGAGGACCAACCCATCGGCGATCTCCACTTCGCGCGTCGCCTCTCCGCTGTCGCTTCGTGGTCACGCACGCGGGCAGCACGGCCTGCGCGGGCCGGCGTCTTGGACCCTGCCCGCGGATTGGGAAGGGCCCTTCGGACGGACGATCTAGTGCTGAACGTCGCTCGCCATCGCAGCAGGCTGGAGGCGTCGGACTCGGCGGGGGCGGGGCTGGCGCCGCCAGCGCTTTTAGGGGTGTTCGCGAGACCTCCACCGTCGGACCGCCGGTCGCGCTGTCGACCTCGCCCATAATCGAACAGGAGGGGTAGTAGTGACTTGCGTGTCGGCCAAACGAGCGCGGACGATCAGGCGCTGGCCATGGTGCCTTTCTAAGAAGGGCGGAACGCTCCTGTCGGAAGGGCAGGTCTCTCAGGCCTCTCTGGCATTCGAAGAAGGCGAAAGACTGGATCCGAGCGGCGGAACGATCCCGTAGTGTCCCGAGAGCCATCGCCGCCGTTCACCCCGCCTCGCGGTGGTAGTAGTTCAAGAGGCTGCCGAGATCCGCGCGCTGCTCGTCATTGTGAGCATGACCTCCTTCAGAACCCGAACCTCTTCCTGCACATAGGCGAGCTTCCGCTGGATCCGCTTCCCGGAAGATGTGGCGGGCAATCGTTCCGCCGTGATGGGCCACCTCATCGCCTGGCGGGAGGCTCGACATCTCGGCCCCGTTACGCCGATCTGCCTGCGTGGGCGGACCAGTCGATCACTTGAAGAACGCAATGTCATCGATCCAGACGTCGAAGACGGGCGCCGCCGCGGGGATGCCGAACTCGACATTGGTCACATTGGCCACGTCGAGCGTGGGCCGCGGCAGACCAAAGCTGCGTTGCCCGAGCTGGCCGAAGTTAAAGGTGAAGCGCTGCCAGGCCGCGGTCAGCGTCAATGTGCTCCCGAAGTCGTCGTAGCACGCGGTGGGACCAGAGGTGAGGGTCTTGTCGCAGTGACCGCCGGCTGGGTTGGAGTACTGATCGCCGATGCCGAAGCGGACCGAACCGACGGACGTCTCGCCCTTGCGGGCCCAGAAGGTGATCCCCCGCGCGGCCGTGGCGTCATACGGCGTATCGACGTATTCGCCGCCAATCATGGCGACCCTGAAGCTGAAGCCGAAACCCGAGCCCCAGTCCGAAAAGCCGCTGCCGGTGACCCGCATCGCGCGCTTGCTGGTTCCGCAGCGCGGCTCGGGGATTGGCTCCATCGGAAACATCGTCTCGGGCGCCGGGTTGAGCGTTCCCGCGGTCATATCGTCATACGTGTACCAGATGGACACCCGACCATCCTTTGCCAGGATGAACTGATCGCCGTCCTCCATGTCGTCGATGTAGTCGAGCAGGCCAGGGTCGGGGACGGAACACAGCGGATCGAGCTTCACCTCGGTGCTCGAGCCACCCCCGCATCCGCCCAAGGCCGTCGCAACCAGCACCGCGCCCACGGGAAACCAGAACCAAGGCAATGAAGTGGGCGACGGTGATGACGTATGTCCATGCATGGCGTTCCTCGCGGGTTGGTGAGTGTCTTTCCCAGCTGCTTCTTCGCGCACGGCGCGGGCGTCGGCGGCCGGCGCAATGGAATCATTCTCACTGCTTCTGGTTCACATCAGAGCGCTCGAGCCGGGTCAGGCGAAGCCCGACAGCGGCCCGGTGCACCATTCGGCCTTCCCGAAGGTCGTCGCCGGAATGTCCATGGCCTGCAGGATCGAGACCAGCAGGTTGTTGTGAGGGGGATCGCCGGTGAACGATAGAAAGCGACCGGTGCGCACGGCACCCCCGGCCTGACCGGCGAGCACGTAAGGGGCCAGCTTGCGGCTGTGGTTGTTTCCCTTGCCGAGCTCGTTGCACCAGAAGACCAGCGACGCGTCCAGGAGCCGGCTGCCGTCGACCTCCTGCGCGCCGGCCAGCTTGCCGACCAGGGCGGCGAAGCGCTCGGCATACCAGTGGTTGATGCGGGTCAGCTTGTCGACCGCCTGCGCGTCGTCGTCGGGCAGGTGTGACAGATCGTGGTGAACGTCCGTGATCGGTTGCGGAAGCCAGGTGAAGCGGGTCTGCGACACCGAGCGCGACCATTGCAGCGACGCCACGCGCGTCAGGTCGCACGCGAGCGCAACCACCAGCAGATCGATCTGCAGATCTCCGATTGCTGGAAAGTCGTCATTCGTGCCCCCGCCCCCGGCGGGCAAGGAGGGCGCGCCGGGATCGCGGCAGGACGGACTCGGCACGGCGAGTGAGTCGAGGCGCGTCTCGATGTCGCGAACGATGGTGGCATGCGCGTCCAGGCGCACCCGATCGGCCGCTCCGACCCGCGCCCTGACCGCTTGAAACTGGCCGAGCACGGCGTCGAGGACGCTCCTCCGTCGTGCACGCAGGCGCGCCAGGTCCTCGGCCGAGGCCCCCCCCGCCGCGCCAAACAGCCGGGCATACGCCCGCTCGGGGCTCTCTTCGGGCGGGACCGGCTGATCGGGACCAACGTAGCTCATGCGACCCCAGTTGTCCGCGGCCCCAACCTGAACTCCCAGCTCCAAGGAACGCAGACGGGTCCCGGACCCGAGCGTCGCCGCCACCTGCTGATCGACCGAGATTCCGTTGGCCCAACCCGAGGCGCCCGCGCTCGCTCCCCCCTGGAACGGGCCCGGATTGAGGCTCTGGCCGGTCAGCATGCCGCCGATCCCGTTCTGGTGACCGTCGCCGCCGCCGCCCTGCTGAAAGAGGCCCGAGACCACCAGCAGGTCGGCTTGAAGAGCGCCGAGGGGATCGAGGATCGGCGCCAGCGCGAAGTCGGTCTCGGTACCCGAGGGAACCCAGTTCGGGAAGATGGTGCCGTTCGGGGTGAAGACCACCACGAATCGCTTGGGAATCACGGTCGCGGCCCGCGCGTGGCCGGGGTCCATCGCCTCGAGCAAGGGGAGCGTGAAGGCGGCGCCCGCCGTGCGCAGAACCGCGCGGCGGGAAAGGAGCGGACGACCTGTCTTGATGACGATCATGGCGCGATGACCTCCGGGGCTCGTCGATATCGAAAGGCGTCGGTCTGGGTCAGGGCGACCATCAGCTCGCGAACGTCGCCACCCTTGGCGGAGGCGGCGTCCATCAACGCTCCGAGCGTGCAGGAGTCAGCGGCGGTCTCGGCGCGGCCGTAGCCGAAACGGAACCACTGCGTGACGTAGCAGCGCTGAACTTCCGGGCTGGCCGCCAGGCGGTCGGCGAGCTCGACCGCGCCGTCGAACGGCCCGTCCGAGTCGGTGCCGGTCAAGGCGCCGTGGGCGTCGATGGTCAGCCCCGACTCGGTTGTTCGCCAATGGCCGAGGCCGTCGTAGTGCTCGAACCCGAAGCCGATCGGATCCAGCATGGTGTGACAGGTGGCGCAGAACGGGTCGGCGGTGTGCGCGGCGAATCGCTGGCGGGTCGTCTGGCGCGGATCGAGGGCGGGGGGCCGAATCTCGACGTTGCTCGGCGGCGGCGGTGGCGTCGTGCAAAAGAGCTGCTCGCGAACGAACCGTCCTCGGTGGACCGGCGAGCTCTGATTTGCCTTCGCGTAGACCGCCAAGATGGATGCCTGGGTGAGGAGGCCGGCCCGGTTGGTGGACCCGAGGCCCACCTGGACCAGGTCGCCGCCGCCGGGGTAGGCCACGCCATAGAAGTCCGCCAGGGTGCTGTCCACGAAGGTGTATCGCGCCGACAGCAACGCCGAAAGCGTCCCCTCGTGGTTCCAGATGACCTCGTCGATGAATCGCGCAGTCTCGGCTCGAAACGCATCCCGCAGCGAAGGCGAATACGCGGGATAGACCACGCGATCCTTGTCCAGCTGATCGAGGCGATCGAGGCCCAGCCAGCCGGCGTGAAACGCCGCCGTGACCTCGTGGGCGCGCGCGTCGCCGAGCAACCTTCGCGCCTCCCGCTCGAGATCCTCAGGAAGCGTCAGTCGGTCCTCGGCGGCCGCCGCCAGCAGGGCGTCGTCGGGCGTCGAGCCCCACATGAGATACGACAGGCGCGTCGCCAACTCGTGGGACGAGAGCGGAACCGCACCCGGGAGATCGGAGGCTGCGCCATTGCCGAGCTCGATCCGGTACAGGAACTGCGGACTCTCGAACAGGACCTGGACCACACGCCCGATCCCCTCGGTGAAGCCACCGTCGTTCTGCCCGGCGACAAAGACGGTCTGGAGCGCCGCGGTCTCATCCGATTCCAACGGACGGCGCCAGACGCGACCACCGAAGGCACCAATGAAGCTGTCGGCACATCGGCTGTCCGGGGAGGTCGTCGCGCACGGAAGAAACCGACCGAGGTCCTGGAGCATCACCGACGATGCCTGCTCCGCGAGAGCCACCGTTTGCTCCACCAGGAGATCGCTGGTTCCGAGGACGTCGGCGTTGTTGTCGAAGCCGAGCGCCTGCTCGTCGGGGGGAAGTCCCGATGTGTCGACCAGCCCCGGCCCCAGGAGATCGCGGAGCGTTCGCCCGTACTCCGCGCGCGTCAGTCGGCGCAGCGGCGACGGACCCGAGTCGCGCGATGCGCAGAGCGGGGCCGCGCGTCCGCCAACGCGCGGTGGGGGCGAGTCGGCGTGGCTCCGGCAGCCAGTCCATGTCGCCGTGACCAGTCCCGCGAGGCCGAGCAACGACACACACGACCTCACGTGGGGTGTCTGGATGGCCATCGTCGTCATGTCCCGATCCTCCCTTCCCGCGTCGTTCGCTCCTGCGGTCGTATCCGACGCGGCGACCCGCGGTGCCAAGGAAGGAGAGCAACAGCCGTGCCGGACGGATTCGGTCCCGGAAGGGTGATCCACCGCGGCGTAGTCGCAGGATTGCGGCGCGAAGCCATGGATCCGGACGTCCGCGCGACGTCCAGCGGACGTACGCGGCGATCCCTCGGGTGTGGGGAGTCCATCGATCTCGGCATAGGGGAAAGGGTCTGCGCGGGAACACCTCCGAGCACCGTTGCAAAATGTGGCTCCTTCCGTCCAATTCCGCGGATCCCGCAGGCGTGATATGGATCGTCTGTTGCCATGGGCTCAGATGTGGGGAACACGACGGTTGCGGCAACGAGCGGCGAGGCGCGAGGCATCACGGCGCCGGATCTGGCGCTGGTGTGGCTCTTTCCCCGACCATCCGAATCGGCGGTGAGTCTCCGCTGGGAGGGACCGGAGGAACGGGTCATCGGCCGGGAAGAGGGATGTGCGATTCGCCTGCTCGGGAGCGACGTCTCCCGCCGCCACGCCACGCTGCGAAGGACCGGGCCTGAGTTCGGCACCGAGCTCGTGGATCTCGGCAGCCGCAACGGCATCCACGTCAACGGCTGCCAGGTATCGGCCGCGTATCTCAAGGGCGGGGACGTCGTTCGCCTGGGGGGCTGGATCGGCGTGGTGACGGATACGCCGGGAGTCTTCAAGGAGATCGCGCCCGGGTTGCTGGGAGGGGCGGCGCTCCAGGCCGCGCTCGCTCCCTTCGGGCGCGCGGCGGCGAGCGATCTGCCCATCGTCATCGAGGGCGAGACTGGCACCGGCAAGGAGGTCGTCGCGCGCGGTATCCACCAATGGAGCGGGCGGGCGGGACCCTTCGTCGGGGTCAACTGCGCCGCCCTACCAGAGGCCCTCGCCGAGGGTGAGCTGTTCGGGTACCGGCGTGGCGCCTTCACGGGCGCGGACAAGGCGAGCCCAGGATTTTTTCGCAGCGCCGACCGCGGGACGTTGTTGCTCGACGAGGTGACGGATCTCCCTGCGGCCCTGCAAGCAAAACTGTTGCGCGTGCTCGAGGAGCGCGAGGTCCAGCCCCTTGGAGAGGCGCGGCCGGTCCCGATCGACGTCCGCGTCGTGGCGGCCGGCCAGGTCTCGCTGCTTGAAGCGTCCCGCCAGGGTCGTTTCCGACCCGATCTGCTGGCCCGACTCGACGGCGTCACGGTCAAGCTGCCTCCGTTGCGCAGCCGGCGCGAGGACGTGCCGCCGTTGTTTTCACATTTCCTGGCGGAGCTGGGTCAAGGCCATGCGCCCGCCGTGGATGGTGACCTCGTCGAGCGGCTGTGTCTGCACGACTGGCCTTTCAATGTTCGCGAACTGCTCCTGCTGGCTCGCCGCCTGGTGGTGCTGCACGGCGGGGAATCCACCCTCCGGGCACTCCACCTGCCGGATCGAATGAGCGGGCGGCCCGGGCCACGGACTCCGACCGATGGCGTCCAGGCGAAGTCCTCGCCCGCCAGCCCGCCGGCGGCGGCCGCATCCACGGCTCCCGCCGAGCCCGTGGAGCTTCCGGCGCTCGTCACCGCCCTGCGCGCGTCGAGCGGGAACGTCGCCCGCGCGGCGGCAATGCTCGGCATCACGCGACAGCGGGCGTATCGACTGATGGACGGTAAGGCCATCGATCTCGAGGGGCTGCGCGGTCAAGAGCCAGCGCCCGAACACGGTCAAGGGCAAGAACCGAAGGCGGGTGGGCGATGAATGCCATGCCCCAGACCACGCGGGTCGGCGAGTTCATCGGGGGCAAGTACCGCATCGTGCGCGTGCTCGCCGAGGGCGGCATGGGGGTCGTCTACGAGGCCCAGCACGCGGTGGTCAAGCGCCGCTTCGCGGTCAAGTTCCTGCGCCCCGATCTGGCCCACCAGCGTGGCCTTCTGAGCCGCTTTTACCGTGAGGCCCAGGCCGCCGGCGCGCTCGAGAGCGAGAACATCGCCGCCACCATCGACTTCGGCATCCTGAGCGACGGCACGCCCTACATCGTCATGGAGTACCTGACCGGTGAGAGCCTGCGTGCGCTGCTCGAGCGCGAAGGCCGCCTGGCGCCCGCGCGGGCGGCCGACCTCTGTGTGCAGGCCTGTCGCGGGATGGAGGCGGCGCACGCGTCGGGCATCATCCACCGCGATCTCAAACCCGAGAACCTGTTCCTGTGCCGGCGCGACGATGGAACCGACCTGCTCAAGATCCTCGATTTCGGCATCGCGAAGCTCGAGCAGATCGAGACCAACAACGCCGCCACGCGCACCGGAGCGATCTTGGGAACCCCCGCGTACATGTCCCCCGAGCAGGCCCGGGGCGAAAAGACCATCGATCACCGGACCGACGTCTACGGCCTGGCCGGGATCCTGTTCGAGATGCTCTCGGGAAAGCATCCGCATCCAGGCGATTCGCACAATGCGATCTTGCACCACATCTCGACGCAGCCGGCGGTGCCGCTTCATTCCGTGCAACCCGACCTCCCCGCTCCGCTGGCGACTGCCGTCGAGCACGCCCTGGCATCGGATCCGGCGAATCGACATGCGTCGGTCGAGGCCTTCACGCGGGAGATCGCCCCGTTCGCGCGACGACAGGTGTGGCCACCCGCGAAGGACACCGGCGGGGCTTCAGGTGTGAGCGTCACCTCGTCGACTCCCGGTGTGCGGCCGGCAAGCGGGGTGGCGCCAGGCGGCGTGGCCCAGGCTTCCACCGGACCGCTCGACCGAGGCGGGTCAGCGGTCATCGCAGGCCCAAGGCCGCGTCCACCGCTGCGGCTGCGGCCGGTCATGGTCGGTGCTGGACTTCTGGCCGCGGTGGTCGCGACGGCGATCGGGATCAGCCTGCGCCTCCACCGCCGGCCGGATCCGGGGAAGACCGCGGACGGGGCCGGGGGCAAGGAGACGGTTCGAACCTCGCACGATCGGGTGCAGCGGACCGTGGGCGATCGGACGCTGCCCAAGGAGGCCCGATTCTTCGTGCCCGCCACGATGCCCGGCGCCGTTCAGCAAATCGCGACCTTGATCAAGCAGAAGGCGTTCCTGGACGCCGCCCCGCTCACGGCGATGCAGGCGACGCCGCAAGGCATATGGCTGGCCGGCGGAACGCCCGACGAGGTCCGGGCCGCCGTAGGAAACGTCATCGTTCGCGCCGCGCCCGACCAGCGGGTTCCGGTCCTGGTGGCGAACAACATCCCATTCCGCGACTGCGCGCAGTACTCCGCCGGTGGCGCGACGAATGCCGCTGAGTACAAGGCGTGGATCGACGGGTTCGCAAGCGGGATAGGCAATGGCCGGGCGGTGGTCATCCTCGAGCCCGATAGCCTGGGCATCATTCCCTATAACACCACGATCTCCGGCGAGTCCGACTGGTGCAAACCGACGATCGCGGACGCGCAGGGCCGGACGATCCCGGCGCCGGGAGCCACGCCCAGCGAGCGCTACGCCCTGATCAATGACGCGGTGGACAGCATCGTCGCCAGGGCGCCGAACGCATCCGTGTACCTGGATGGCACGCACGCCGGTTGGCTGAGCGTGGGGGAGATTGCGAGCCACCTGGTCAAGGCCGGAGTCCGTCGTGCGCAAGGATTCTTCGTCAACGTGGCGAACTTTCAGCCCACGCCGCAGTCGATTGAATATGCGACCTGGATTTCGAAGTGCATTCACTACGCCAGCAACCCGGCGGAACGGGGCCGCCGGTTGGGGCGGTACGGCGACTGCGCTAGCCAATATGGGCCCACGGGCCCGAAGCCCTACGACGAGTGGGCCGAGACCGAGAAGTGGTACGTCGACAACGTCGACCGGGCGCCCAACCCGCCATCCGGGCCATCGGCGCTGACCCACTTCGTGATCGACACCAGCCGGAATGGCCGCGGCCCGATGGATGCCGCTCGCTTCGCTGCGGCTCCGTATGACCAACCGGCGGACGTCATCAAGGGTCTGGCGAGCGGCAACTGGTGTAACCCGCCGGACACCGGTCTCGGGTTGCGTCCCACGGCGAATACCGGCGTCGCGCTCGTCGACGCATATCTGTGGGTGAAGGTCCCAGGTGGCTCCGACGGATCGTGCGACATCGCGGGTGGAGCTCGCGCATGGGACTACGCCCGGTACAACCCCTGGGGCATGGAGGGGGATGCGCAGAAACACTTCGATCCGCTGTGGGGAGCGGTCGATCCCGGCGCCGGCGAGTGGCTGGCCGAGTATGCCTTGCAACTGGCGCGGAACGCGAACCCACCCCTGCAGGCTCCCGGGCCGATCACCGTCCTGCAGGCCCCGAGGGGCGGCAGCGAGGTCGACCAGGGCGGCCATCGCCGCGAGGTCCGCGCACGCCAGACTCGCTCCTCCTCGGCTTCCGACACGCGCGGCTTGGAGCCACCGACTGGCGGCGCCCCCGGTATCCTTGCGCAGGCCCCGTCCGGACGTCCAGCCGGACGTCCGGACGGACGTGCCGAAGGGCATCCGGCACTCCCCGCCGCGCTCACGGAAACCCCTGAGCACGCGCCGACGACGGCCCGTGTGCCCGAGCCGCGCGCACCCCGGATCACCTTCGACCCGAACAACCCGTACGGTGACTGACATGGCACGCGATCTGCTGGCTCGGCCCAAGAGCATGCGTGTTCCGTGGCTTACATGGATCGGGTTGTTCCTGCTCGCCTCGACCCCCGTCCTCGCCGAGACCACGGTCGCAAGGCAGGCCGACGACCCAGGGTCGGCTCCGCGAGGAGGCGGGGCTCCGCCCGAAGAAGCGTCCCAAGAAGCCCGCGAGGCGGCGCGCGGGCATTTCGCCCAGGGACTGGAGCGCGCAGGCCAGGCTGACTACGAGGGTGCCCTCCGCGAATTCACCGAGGCCTACGCGCTGAGCGCGCATTTCGCCGTCCTGTACAACATCGGCCAGGCCCAGATCGCTCTCGGCCACCCACTGGAGGCCGTCGAGACCTTGTCGAAGTACCTGCGCGATGGTCAAGAACAGGTTCCATCCGACCGCCGCTTGCAGGTGCAGGCTCAGGTCGAGCTCCTGCAGTTCCTCTTTGCCGAGCTGACCGTCACGACCGACCGCCCTGGGGCCCTGATCTTCATCGATGGTCGCGAGGTCGGCCGCACCCCCCTCTACCAGTCCGTTCGCTTGCCCGCCGGGACGCACACGGTGTCCGCCGTGGTGCAAGGGATGGCCCCGATCGTTCGCAGCGTGACCATCGCGCATGGGGAACGCCAGGTTGTGAACCTGGCGATGCCCGCCACCCCCGCGGTGGCGGCCAAGGACACGGGTGCACCTGCACCCGCACAGACGCCCGCACCCGCGTCCGGGGCTGGTAAAGCCACGGAGGGGCGCGCTCGCTCCGAGCCCGATCTCACGCTGGGAACGCCCAGCAGTGGGCGCACCCTGCCGGCGTTGGCGTACGCCGCCGTCGGAATTGGCGTGGCGCTGGGGGGGGCGGCGCTCGCGGTGTATCTCGGCAACCGAGGACGCTACCAGGACTGGGAAGCCAGCAACGCGGCACTCGAGAACGACAAGGGCGCCATCGACCATTACGCCCAGCAGACCGCCAACAATCGGCTCGCGGATTCACTCACGCGGGACAACCACCTCGTCGCCGGGCTCTCCATTGCCGGCGGTGCGTTGGTGGCGGGCGGGCTGACCTTCTTGATCCACGACCGGTTGCGAGGTGGGGGAGAAGGGGCTCGCGCGGACGACTCGACTGGCGCGTTCGGCCTGACCTGGGCCCAGCAAGGATCGGCGTCGGGCGCCATTTCTTGGGGCAAGCGGTGGTAGCCGGCTACGCGGACGGGCAGGGTGCGCGAGCGAGCGCGGGCGTGTCGGCGAGCGCGACCGCGACCGCGGCCGCGACGACATGGGGGATGGGCGCGATCCTGTCGGCCCTGGCGCTCTCGGCCTGTTTCGACGTGCAGAAGATCGATCCGGGCAAGGAAGCCTTTGTCATCTCCGACTTCGAGCAGGGCCAGGCCGTCGCGAACAGCGCCCTGTTCGATCGATGGTTTTGTATCACCTTCAATCCGCAGCTCGGCCAGGATCCCGGTCAGACGGTGACCTGCGCCGTGGAGGACTACCCGGGCGACCAGAGCCAGTTCGGCTTGATGGCCACGTTCGCGCTCCACAACGGACTCCCCGACGCCCAGTACGCGGGCGCGACCTTGATGACGATCGCAGATGACGCGGCGGTCGATTTCAACGGCTTTCAGTATCTCTCCTTCAAGCTGAGGGTGGAGTTTGGCGGGCCCCCGCCGCCCACGGCGCAGGTGGATGTGCAGCTCGGCTGTAACTCCGTCGCGGGTCAGGACACGAATGACCATCAAGAGTACTTCGACCTGTTCCACCTGATCGCAGCGACCCCCACCTGGTCGACGTTTCAACTCCCACTTTCTTCGTTCATGCAACGCATGGACGAGACAAACCTTTTCAAAGGTGGGCCCAAGGCGTGTCTCGGGCTGGTTGACAGTGTTCGTTTTGAAGTCAACGCACTCTTGATGCAGGGCCAGTCGGCAAGCGGCACGCTTCATATCGACGATGTGCGCCTGGAGGGCCCCGTCTAATGACGCCCAGACGGTCTTGCCTCGAGATCGAGAAGCCGCTCACCCCGCCGTCTTCCGTGGTGGTGATGGTCTGTGTGCTGACCGGGGTCTCGGCC